>Ga0209718_1005153_pt1 | contig 10488 bp, 10 predicted proteins | sample AD_JPNAS1_MetaG_FD_184420 | JGI IMG/M metagenome (GOLD analysis project Ga0209718, IMG submission 184420) | Active sludge microbial communities of municipal wastewater-treating anaerobic digesters from Japan - AD_JPNAS1_MetaG (SPAdes) (version 2) | ecosystem: Engineered > Bioreactor > Anaerobic...
TTCTTTTGGGATACAATGTATGCGCATCGAGGCTTCTCTCCTTTTGTTTGGTTTGTCACCCTTAAGGATGACCTCGATGCTCTTTTTTGTCTAGCCTTTTTGTCTCATATGTATCTGAACTTATTCAGAATTATCTGATGTTGTTAGACTCTTTTCTATTCCTTCCGATGAGCGTTCTTGGCGGAAAAAAAGCAATAAAACCTGAAAAACGGATAAGCGAAGCGATGATTAAACCTGTGGGAATCGAGAATACATCCGCGACAAGCGTCCCAATCATAGGGGAAAAAATCGCTGCCAGGAACTGCATCATTTGAGCGAAGGAAACGAAGATGGCGCTGTATTCAATGGGAACTGTTTTCATGAGTTCATCAAAAAAAATCAGGTCCAACCCAGCCTGAAAAACACCGGCGATACCGGCAAACAAGGCGATCTGCCAGGGCACAACAGTGGTGGAGATGAGAAGTGGATAGAACGAGATGCCAAAGGTTGTCCATAAAAGAACCGCGCGCGAACCATGTTTCCTGGACAACTTGGTCCAAAAAAAATAACCCAGGACCAAAATTGCGGTTTGGGTCATAGTGATGATAGAGATCCATCCATCCGATACATGAGCCACACGCACCAGGTACAGAGGAATTAAAGGCGCGGAAAACTGGATGCCGCTCATTACCAGTAGTCTCTTGACCATGAACAAAACAAAGGGCTTTTCACGTAAAACCAGGTCCCGATATTCGCGGTATAGGGCGCGAAGGTCGCAGCTGTTCTCCATTGGGGGAGGAGCGGCTGAAGGTAAGACGATGTGAGAGGAGTAATAATAACTGATCAACCCTCCGAAGGACAAGCCGATGAACATTAACTGGTAATTTAATGGGAAGGCGATCCTGTCGAGAAGCTGACCGATGGCGAGCACAACGAGGGTTGTGGTCAAACCCATGGTTGACCAGCGGCGGGACATCAATTCAAAACGTCTGTCTGGTCCGGCCACAGCGTTCATAACAACAGAAAACGCAATAGATACCAGTGATTGGGGGATTGTGGCAACCGCCCAGATGAGCAAGATCGAGTTCACCAGCACTTTTTCGGGCAGAAAGAACGAAATGATGCCGGTAAGCGCGTAACTGGCGATGACCAAAAGTCTGGCAATGCTAAACCATTTAACGATATTCGTTTGCTTTTGAAGAAACCTGCCCAGGGGAATGGCTAATAACAACCCGGTGAATGCCGGCATGGAGGACAGCAACCCGACCTGGAAAGATGAAGCGTTTAAATAAGTGAGGAAGACAGGCAAGAAAGGACTGGCCGCGTTGGCCAGGCCGACACCAATGGCATCAATCTGAACATTGCGAAAATTCCGTTTATCGCGTTCGGCGAGTGCAAGAGCAGGAGCGGGATCTATTAGTGGTTTTTTCACAGGTGCCATGATTTCTGGTAAACAGAATGAGTCGATTATACCAACGAGCAAGAGACCTCAAAGAAGATAAGGATTTCGATTAAGGTATAATGCACGTGAAAGGAAACGGAACCAATCACGGAAGAATAGCGCATGGACCTGCCAATCTGACAGGTTGACGAGGAGAGGGTTCTTTACCGCGAGGTAAAGCTAACCGGGAAGCCCGGAAAAATCGAAAGATCAGCGGATGCCCTTCAGATCGATGAGATCTGGTCTACCGAAAATTCCATTCAATCCTTTCCTTCCGGATCGAAAGACCCGGATACCCTTTTAATTGGAGGATACTATGTGTGGAATTGTGGGCTATATAGGAGAAAGGGACGCCACTCCGCTCATTTTGGGTGGGCTGAAGAAGCTGGAATACCGGGGATATGACTCAGCGGGACTGGCAGTTTTAAAAAACGGACAAATTGAAGTGCGGCGGAATGCCGGAAAACTGGTAAACCTGGAAATGAACGTCTGTGAGCAACCCATTTCTGGTACGTTGGGAATTGGGCACACCCGCTGGGCAACACATGGCGAACCAAGCGCGCGTAACGCCCATCCTCACCTCAGCGGCAGCGGAGAGGTGGTGGTGGTGCACAACGGCATTGTAGAGAATTTCATCGAACTTAAGGAAGAGCTGGTAACAGAAGGGGTGGTTTTTCAATCCGATACTGATACGGAGACCATTGTTCACCTGATTGAAAAGTTTCTGAGCGTGACCGGTGATTTGGAAAGCGCTGCGCGTAAAGCGCTTGGGCAACTGAAAGGCGCGCATGGCATTGTCGTTTTTACCTCAAGAGAACCTGACAAGATTATCGCGGCTCGCATTGGCAACGCGGGCGGAGTGGTCATCGGGTTGGGAGAAGGTGAAAACTTTATCGCCTCTGATATACCCGCGATTCTCGAACACACTCGGAAGTTGATCTTCCTTGAATCACGACAAATGGCGGTAGTCACCCGCGAAGATGTACATATTTCTACCATTGAAGGCACGGTAATCCATCCCCAGGTATCTTCAGTGGCGTGGGATCCTGTATCTGCGGAAAAAGGTGAATATCGCCACTTTATGCAAAAGGAGATCCACGAGCAGGTGCGGTCGCTGACAGATACGCTGGCTGGCCGGGTAAACTTCAAAGAAGGCACAATTCGTCTACCGCAATTGAACCTGACGGTTGAAAAAGCGAAAGAGGTTGAGAAAATTGTTCTCACCGCCTGTGGGACAGCCTCGCATGCCGGGATGGTTGGGCGAATCTTGATTGAAAGAATCGCTGGTATTCCCGCGGCATTGGAGATAGCATCAGAATTCCGCTACTCTGACCCAATCGTGAATGACAAAACGATTCTGATTGCCATCAGCCAATCTGGAGAAACAGCCGATACATTGGCTGCAATGGAAGAAGGGCGCAGGAAAGGAGCCACGATTTGGTCGATCGTTAACGCAATCGGTTCCCAGGCGATGCGCGTAGCAGATGGATCGATTTCAATGCAAACCGGTCCGGAAATTGGGGTGGCCTCGACCAAAGCGTTTACTGCGCCTCTGGTGGACCTTTACATGCTGGCAATCTTACTCGCTGATCTAAGGGGGGATCTCTCCGTTCAAGAGCGAAAAAAATTGGTGGAGGACCTGAGATTAATTCCTGAGCTAGCAGGACGCTGCCTTGACCGAGAAGGTGAAGTTGAAGAAACCGCTTACCTTTTACGGGAAAGCAAGGATATGCTGTACCTGGGACGGGGGATCAATATGCCTATCGCTTATGAAGGCGCGTTGAAATTGAAAGAGATCTCTTATATTCACGCCGAGGCTTATCCGGCTGGTGAGATGAAACATGGCCCAATCGCGTTGATCGATGAGAATATGCCAGTGGTGGCCATTGCCATCAAAGACCCGTGGTATGAAAAGATGATTTCACAAATCGAACAGGCGAAAGCGCGAGGTGGCATTGTTGTGGCGGTTGCCACGGAAGGAGATGAACGTGTGGCCGCGCTGGTTGACCGGGTTTTATGGGTGCCTGAAGCCCCCTGGATGCTGAGCCCTGTGCTCACATCCATCCCATTACAAATGCTGGCATACCACATTGCGACCATGCGTGGATTGGATGTAGACCAACCGAGAAACCTGGCAAAATCGGTCACCGTGGAGTGAACCAGGAAAAGATCGGCTGTGTTTACTTGATGAACATTTTTTGAATTCTGAGCAATAGATCGCGCACGATCGCTTCAACCAACACTGGATCATCGATCAGCGTGGAGAGCTCTTCCTTTTCCAGGGATACCATCGGGCCGTCTTTCCCTGCCAACCAACGAAGGTGAATGCCAAAAGTTGAAAGGTTCTTGACTATCTTCGCCAGTCTGACGGCAGGGGATGCGTGTTGAACCTCGAAGTGTTGATATTGTTCCAGCAGGCATTTTGAAAGATATTCAGCCAGCGCCTCTCGACTTGACTGTTGATCTTTGTTTTGGAGATGAAGATTGATCAAATGGTCGATCAAAAAGCGGGCAAGTGCGTCGGGGGCAGACCTCAATCGAACAAATTGACGCGCTGGTCGCCCTGCGCCAGCCTGGTAAGAGTCTGGAAGTACAGCAATTTCACCATTTTTAAGCAATATTCGAATGTGGTAATGAATGTCCGCTTTGGTGAGGTTGAGGTCACGGCTCAACTGTGAAACGGTCGCGGATGCATGGGCCTCCAAGTAGCTTTTTATTTTCGTGAAAGTGTTCATTTTGAAATAGTATAAAAATAATTATACTAATTATACACTTGACAATCCCGTACGGCCGCTTACAATGGAGATAATTTCATCCGGGAGGAACAAATGGATGTAAAGCCTGAGCTTAATCACACCGAAATAGACATACCTGCTGAATTGCGCCAGCAGGTAACCATCACGACCCTCGAACGCATCTATAACTGGGGGCGCAGCAACTCACTATGGCCGATGATGTTTGGATTGGCCTGTTGCGCGATCGAAATGATTTGTACCGCAGCAAGCCGCTATGACTTCTCCAGGTTTGGTATGGAGGTCATGCGCCCCAGCCCGCGGCAGGCAGACGTGATGATCGTGGCGGGAACGGTCACCAAAAAAATGCTGCCTAATATCATCAGGTTGTATAACCAGATGTCTTTACCCAAGTATGTGATTGCCATGGGAACCTGCGCTTCTGGCGGTGGACCTTTTAAAGAAGGCTACAACGTGGTGCCAGGTATTGATACTTATATTCCGGTGGACGTGTATATTACGGGCTGCCCTCCCACCCCTCAGGCATTGCTCAACGGGCTGATCGCCTTACAGGAGAAAGTAAAAAAAGAGCAATTGAAAGAATCAGGCTGGTACACGAAAGAACCGGGGAAAGACATCCCTGTTCCTGTGTTGGGTCCTGATATTATCGATCCACGGAAAAAAGACCTCATTTATACAGAGACGCATCGACCTGAACCAACAGTTGTTGAAGAAAATGAAGCGGCGGGAGAGGACAAATGAGCGAATTGACTGTTCTTCACCCTGAGTATGAAGCGCTGCTCCAGCGATTCGCGCCGAATGTGGAACCAGATACAAGACCTGGCTTTTCAGGTATTGTGGTTTTGCCTGCTTCTTTGATTGAAGTGGTTACTTACCTGAAAGAACAAATGGGTTTTGATTACCTGTCTTCTGTTACCGCGGTTGACCAGTATCCTGATGATCAGTTTGACGTGATTTACCACCTCTATAAAACGATCGGGGGGGAAGGACTGGAACTCAAGGTATTTACCACAAGAGAAAACCCTGTTGTACCAAGTGTGACGCAGCTGTACCCTGGCGCTGATTTCCAGGAGCGCGAGATTTGGGATATGTTTGGTATTCGTTTTTCAGGCCATTATGACCTGCGGCGTTTATTATTATGGGAAGGTTTCTCCGGCTTTCCGTTGCGCAAGGACTGGCAAGAACCCCTTTTTGAGGAGGAAGTGAAACCCTATAAGAGCCGTTGGCCAGAAGGGAGAGCGTTTCACAAAGAGCAGACGAATCCCTTTCATGACAACGTGCAATATCCAAAGGAGTTCGACCCGGAGAGTGTTTCGACCGACGCTGACGAGAGCCTCTATAAAGCTTTGACCGCCAACCTGGCAAATGATGAGGATGGACTTCACACAGACCGCATGGTGGTGAACATCGGGCCCCAGCATCCATCTACGCATGGGGTTTTTCGGATGAGCGCTGTCCTCGAGGGCGAAACAGTCGTCGCTTTAAAACCCGTGTTGGGTTATATGCATCGAAATCACGAGAAAATTGGCGAGCGCAACACTTTTCTACAAAATATGCCTTTCACTGACCGGCTGGATTACCTTTCATCGATGAGCAATAACTTCGGATACGCGATAACCGTTGAAAAGTTGCTGGGTCTCCCGCCCCCTGAAAGAGGGGAATTCTTGCGGGTTATGATGGCAGAACTTACCAGGATAGCCAGTCATACCATGTCCATTGGTTTTTTGCTTAACGACCTGGGAGCATTCTTTACACCATCTTTGTACGCGCTGGAAGAGCGCGAATTAATCCTGGACATTTTTGAATCGGTGGCGGGCTCGCGCATGATGTGCAACTATTTCCGCTTTGGAGGTGTGGTGCGCGATATCAGCGCGGCCGACTTTGCAAAAGTCAAATACCTGGTTGAGGAGCGCCTGCCAAGAAAGATCGATGACCTTGATCGTTACCTGACCGACAACGAGATTGTCCGTTCTCGCTGCGAAGGTGTGGGCGTGCTGACGGCTGAGGAGGCAATTGCCTGCTCCGCGGCTGGCCCCATCTTACGCGCTTCTGGGGTGCCGTATGATATTCGCCGGGCCGATCCATACAGTATTTACGATCGATTCGAGTTCGACGTTTGCTACCGTAATCACGGTGATGTGTACGACCGCTATTTAGTGAGATTGGATGAAATCCGCCAGAGCATACGCATCCTCAAGCAGGTCATCGAGCAGATACCCCCGGAAGGGCCGGTGATGAATGGAAAGGTGCAATACCTGGTGAAGGTCCCGCCGGGTGAATCTTATGGTCGAGTGGAAGGACCGAGAGGAGAGCTGGGATTTTATGTTGTCTCTGATGGGAAGGTCAACCCGAAGAGATACCATGTCCGCGCGCCTTCACTGATCAACCTGACCGGTCTGGAAAAAATGTGTGTTGGTGGCAAGATCGCAGACGCGGTGACGATACTGGGGTCTGTCGATATTGTGTTAGGTGAAGTGGACAGGTAAAAAGGAGCACAGATGAACGGCACAGGGATAATCAAAGGTCTGGCGGTTACCATACGACACTTCTTTTCAACCTATTTCGCTGACCAATTTGGGTTGGGAAGAGCAAAAGCCAAACGCGGTACGATGATGGCTGAAGGCTTTTTCACTGTACAGTATCCAGAAGAGTCTGTAACGGTTCCTGAGGAATTTAGAGTAATTCCCTTCTTGGTTTACACAATCGAGGAAGATGGGCAAAAGAAATACCGTTGCACCGCGTGTGGAATCTGCGCGAAAGTATGCCCTACCCAGTGCATCTGGATTACACGGATGAAGAATGAAGAAACAGGAAAGCCGGTACCAGAATCAGCAGAATTTTACATCGATATTGACAAGTGTATGAATTGCGGGTCATGCGCTGAATTCTGTCCATTTGACGCGATAAAAATGGACCATGATTTTCGTATCGCCAGTTATACCCGCGGAGACTCTCATATCTACAATAAAGAACGCTTAGGAAAACCGCTTGAATATTATGCTAAAATTCGACCGACCAATTACGCTCAAGAAGAAGCGCAGCGGGCAGCCAAGGCGCAAGCCGGGTAACAAATGTGACCATGCTTAACTCAGATACGGAAATTCTCTTCCCAATCCGGGTGATACCCTCTCTGCGGAATCTCCGTGGTGAGGAATGGCAGGCGTTGATCGATCGTTTGACCACAGCAGAGGCTGAAGAGATCGGGCAGGCTGCTTTCAGCCTGATGATGGTGAGGTTAGGTGGCTGCACAGGCTGCAATGCGGATTCGTTTCGCGCGATGCGCGGCTGTACCCATTGCGCCCAGTTGACCGTAAAACGTTTCAAAGGTTCTGATAATGACCTGTTGCAGCTTTATGGGGACACACTTGAGGAAGTGATTGGACACCTGGCAAAATATTAAATAATTGAGGAACAATGATACTTACAGTTGACATGGTAACAGATGCTCTCAGAACCGTGATCGAGCCGGAACTGCATAAAGATCTGGTAAGCCTGAAAATGGTAGAAAACATCCAAGTGGCGGGAGAAAGTGTGGAACTTACTGTCGTGCTTACCACGCCAGCCTGCCCATTAAGTAAAAAAATCGAAAAAGAGATAAAAGACGCTGTCCTGGCAATCCCAGGCGTGAGCTCAGTAAAGGTCAACATGACCGCGCGTGTACCGTCTGACGGAAAGAACCGGGAGGTGTTAAGCTTGCCGGTGAAAAATGTTGTGGCAGTGGCATCAGGCAAAGGTGGAGTGGGTAAATCTACGGTAGCGGTGAATATCGCTGTCATATTGGCACAAAAAGGCGCCAGCGTGGGTTTACTGGATGCAGATATTTACGGTCCCAACATACCTACCATGATGGGTGTGGATTTACTACCCCCGCCTGAAGATGGCAGGTTAGTTCCAGCAAAGGCTTATGGCGTAAAGTTGATGTCGATCGGCTTTATGGTACGCAAAGGTCAACCGTTGATCTGGAGAGGTCCGATGCTGCACAGCGCTATCCGGCAATTCCTGGCAGACGTGAACTGGGGCGAGCTGGATTATCTGATCATTGACCTTCCCCCCGGCACAGGCGATGCCCAGTTAAGCCTGATGCAGCATGTTCCGCTAAGTGGCGGCGTGATCGTGACCTTGCCGCAACAGGTTTCACTTGAAGATGCGGAACGGGGTTTACAAATGTTCACAGAGATGAACGTGCCTGTGCTTGGGATTGTGGAGAACATGAGCTATCTCCCTATGCCAGATGGAACAAAAATGGACCTGTTCGGTAATGGTGGCGGAAGAAAAATGGCTGAACGACTGGGAGTTCCATTTTTAGGGGAGATCCCGGTCGAACCGGCGGTGCGGATCGGAGGGGATTCGGGGAAGCCAATCGCGTTAAGCGACCCTACTTCTGCAGCGGCACAATCTTTGACCCGAATCGCGGAAGCGATGGCAGCCCAGATCAGCATCGCGGCACTTACGGGATCGCCCGCTGGAGAACCTAGACAAGGAAATGAATGATGGAAACACCGTCTTCTCAGTTAATAGTTGGCGTACGGTTTTCAAAGGTGGGTAAGATCTATAATTTTGATGCGACGAAAATTCAAAATATTCAAAGAGGGGATGTGGTGGTCGTTGAAACCAGCCGTGGGTGGCAATTAGGCGAGATTATCACCCTCTCAACACCAGAAAGTCAAAACGCTGATAGCACCTGGAAACCAATCGACAGGCTGGCGACACCAAAGGACTTGATTCAACGTCAGTTTTGGCAGAATAAAGAAGGTGAAGTAATTGAACAATGCGCAAGCCGGGTAAAAGAGTTGAAACTTCGCGGTATAAAGATAATCGCGAGTGAATATAGCTTTGATGGAACCCGCTTGAACATTCTCTTCAGCAGTGAAAACGAGGAAAAAGTTGAACTGAAATCCCTGCGCGCGGATATGCAGCGTCAGTTCGCACCTGCACAGGTGGAATTAAGGCAAATTGGACCACGCGATGTGGCAAAGATCATGGGGGGCATGGGCGCGTGCGGGCTTGAATCTCGCTGCTGCACCCGTTTTATTACTGAGTTTTCATCCATTTCGATCAAAATGGCAAAAGAACAGGGAATATCGCTCACGCCGACAGAAATTACGGGTATGTGTGGTCGATTGCGCTGCTGCCTGATCTACGAGTATGAAAACTACCTGGAAGCGCGCAAAACACTGCCAAAGAAAAATAAAAGGGTGATCACGCCCAACGGAGAGGGCAAAGTGATTGATGTCTACCCCCTACGCGGCGCTGTTCTGGTTGAAATTCCTGAAATTGGGAAAAAAGAGTTTAATCATACCGAAATTCAGGCTACCGATGAGCAGGAGGTGCTCAACCAGGCGGCGGCCTCTTTCGTGGCCAAGCATGGCAGCAGCGGCTGCGAGCAATGCAAGCGTAAATGAGACGCTGGCGAAATGGAGAACCCTGAGGGCTGGAAAACCAAGAAAAAGATCCTGGCCATTTTTGCCCATCCAGATGATGCGGAATATTTCTGCGGGGGAATGATTGCTCGATGGGTCGATATGGGTCATTATGTATCCTATTGCCTGCTGACCAAAGGTCAAAGAGGTTTTCACGAAAAAGGCATGGATTTGACGACCATGGCAGAAATCAGGGTCCGGGAGCAAATGGCTGCCGGCTCTGTACTAGGTGTGACGGATATCCGTTTTCTTGAGCATCTGGATGGTGAATTGGTCGCAGATATCGCGCTGAGAGAAGAAATCATCCAAGAAATCCGAAAACAAAAGCCAGATATCGTCGTCAGTTGTGACCCAACCAACTTGTTTCCTGCGGTAAACCGCATTAACCATCCAGATCACCGGGCTGCAGGCCAGGCGGTAATAGACGCGGTTTTTCCAGCTGCTGGCAGCCCCGCGTACCAATTCAACGATAAGTTAACAGCCACTGAAGCCCACCAGGTTGAAGAAATGTGGCTGGCATTGACCCAACAGCCGAATTTCGAGATTGTATTAACGAATTACCTTGAAAAAAGGATTCGGGCTATCCTGTGCCACCACTCTCAGGTACAGGCAACCGCTGAAGAATTGCTCGATAAGTACTTGAAACCTTCTTTGGCTAGAGAAGGGACGGACGCGCCAGCGTATTGCGAAAAATTCCTGCGAATCATCTTTAATTGACCCCTCAATCATCAGATTAATACCCTTAATAACGACAAAATTCGTAATTTAGAAGGTTGTGAATAAGTTCAGATACATATGAGACAAAAAGGCTAGACAAAAAAGAGCATCGAGGTCATCCTTAAGGGTGACAAACCAAACAAAAGGAGAGAAGCCTCGATGCGCATACATTGTATCC
>Ga0209718_1005158_pt1 | contig 10484 bp, 8 predicted proteins | sample AD_JPNAS1_MetaG_FD_184420 | JGI IMG/M metagenome (GOLD analysis project Ga0209718, IMG submission 184420) | Active sludge microbial communities of municipal wastewater-treating anaerobic digesters from Japan - AD_JPNAS1_MetaG (SPAdes) (version 2) | ecosystem: Engineered > Bioreactor > Anaerobic >...
AAAATCCATCATTCTGTAAAAACTCATTCATGTTGAGTAGATATTGTGCACGCCAATCAAAAAAACTCGATAATAAGCCATATTTGACGTTTTAAGCAACAAAAAAAGGTTTGAAATTGTATCAAACCTTACGTTTCAATATGGGGCGAATTAGGGGACTTAAACTCTAGATGCAACCCCTTAGTCTGTAATCGTTCAATTGTGCAACCCCTGCTCTGTAATCGTTCAATCGTGCAACCCCACCCACTAATCGTTCAACTAGTAGGTTTTCAACATCACTACTTTCCCCTTATTTTTTGCCCTGCAAACCAACAAATCTCACCTAAAAATGTGGAAAATCATAGAAAAAGGTCTATTTAACGCATTTCAAGCACAAAAAAAGCCTTGATAATTGTATCAAAGCTTCACTAGGCAGATGGCACCATCTATGTAATGAAAATACGCAAGTTTTTCGATTTTAAGGAAAGTGTCCTTTTATGTTGAGAATAGGAAAGTTCTCGTTATAGAAAAGAAAAGTGTCCATTTTTACGAGTTCTTGTGGTTCTACGGAAACTGCTTGTTGTTGCTAGTAAGAAAAATGACCATTTTCGAATATTTCTCGTTTTTTATCATTCTCTATTAAAACAAAAGATGGTGGAATTTATGTCCTTGAATTTAAGTGAAAATCGCCTGACTGTATGATTGAAAACATGAAACCAAATGATAAGACAAATATGATTAGGCTCACGACAAAGACAATCACGCTACTAATATTTAAAATCTTTCTAGTCTTACTTTCAAGATTGCCAAAATTAAGGGTACACATAATGATACAAACTATGGATAAGATAATATAAATAATGGAAATGGGATTGTGGCTCGTTAACGTAGCAATAAGAATCGAAACGTTTCCCGTCACATGAACAGGCGTAGGGTTTTGGGGAGTAACGTTTGAGTAGTCATAGCTACTATATTCATAAAATGGAACTACAGAAAAAACTAACAGCAGAATGGAGATGAGAATGAGAGAAATGCTCAATATAGTCCAAAGCTTGTAGCTGTTAAAGTAAGATTTCTCGATAATCGAATATTTTTCCTCATCTGATAATAGTTCGGTTTTGCTGATTCCAAAAACAACAGAAAGTTTTTCTAGGTTTTCGTCGGTAGGAAAAACACTTCCACTTTCATATTTCGTAATCAAAGTGCGTGACACAAAGATTTTTGAAGCGAGTTGCTCTTGGGATAATCCGATTCCTTTTCGATATTTCCTTATTTTTTCATTTAGTTCCATTGATTAATTAATAGTATAAACCTTTCTGGCATTTTGCTTAAGGACCGATAGTAGGAATCGAGTCCAAGAAAATACATATATCTTGAAGAATGACTTATGTAAAAAGTAGCGTAATAATTCGAAGTTATGGGCGGATAAATATCTAACGAGTAAACAATGTCTGTCTCAATATGCAAAACATAGGCATCGTCTTCAGCGGTGTTGGGTGGCCAAGACATAAATTCACGTTCAACATCAAAATCCGTTTTTATGTATTTAGTATCTAAATATGAAAGGACATCCTCGTTTATCGCCCAAGCAGAGCTTTGATAAACGCTTGAAGAAGCAGTGATCGACTTAATGTTTGAAATATCAAATCCACCAGACTCTTTGAGTGAATATGTCTCGATATTATTGCAGCCCGTTAATGACAACAAAGATATTGCTAATAAAATCATTTTTTTCATAACATCATTATACTGAAGAACGGCAAGATAGATATGTGAATTAATGTGAATTAATATATGCAATTCTGGTTACGCTGTTTTTAAAGAAATGGACTACCGGAATTGTACAATTATGAAAAGTTAGGACGGCAATGGATGCAAGAAATTATACAGCGACACCCTTGCAACCACCTTGGGTAAAATGACCACCCTTATGCAACCACCCAGTTAAATGATTATTTTTTTCTAATTTTTATTCCGCGCCTTTATGAAAGCTTTATTGGTATCGCTTGATGCACCCATTGATGCATGCTGTCCAATGCATATAACATTTTTGTCTCATTATCATAGATAAGCAACCATTCATAATTTCTTATTTCGCCCATTTCTCTTTTGCAAACCCAATCAAGTGAATCTGAGTGAGGAATATAGTATTTTTCAGGAACGCTTATTGGTTCGTAAGCATTGATTAAATCTATGTATTCATCAAGATTAAATTCCTCTTCAAAGTCAGTTTGAAATTGAGTCGAATAGTCTAGTTTCCACTCTTCTTCTACTTGATAAATATCGTAGTTAAAAGATGAATCGATTGTGGTTTCATTTTTGTGGAAAACTCTTTTGCATTTTATGGGCATATTAACGCCAAGTTTTTCGTTAAATTCAGAAAAATTTTTTGAAGCAAAAGCGCATCCCGCTAAAGAAAGAGAAAATATAGCTAAACACGTGATTCTTTTATCCATATTAACATAATACCAAAATGCTGTGTAAAAATGTAATTGGATTCGGACCGATTGGCGTTTGCCAGAAAGGATTATATGAATCGGACCGAAAAAATAATGAAGCTCGAAAAGCTTATCTTCATCTATCAGCACATCGATGCATCAGTTTCCTCTTCAGTTCACAATTGTATTTGACAGAATAGTTATGTAGGAAAATGACGGTTGAAAATGTCGGTTTCTACAGAGACTATTCTTTTTCTTTTGGTAAACTTCTCTTATGTCAAAAAAGGAGAATTTACATGAGAAAAGACATATTTGAAAGGATAGAATTCATGAAAAAAGAAAACATTGAACCAAATTATGCTGAACTGGCTCGAATATATCAATGTGATTATCGAACGGTCAAACGATACTTCAAGTCAGATGGAACACTAAAAGAAAGGAGGAAAGTCCCTTCAAAACTAGATAATTACAAAGAAGTGATCGAAGAAAAACTAGAAATGTCATGCACTTATATGTCTATATTCAAGTTTATTCAAAAACGCGGATATGAAGGCAAATATACAATTCTCAGAGAATTTGCTCGCTCGATTAAAATTGATAAAACAAACAAAGCAACGATTCGATTCGAAACCAATCAAGGGTTACAAGCTCAAGTTGATTGGAAAGAAAGATTGTCCATGACATCCAGGCAAGGAGAAGTGTTCGAAATCAATGTATTCTTGATGGTTCTAGGATTCTCACGAATGAAGTACTTGCAATTAACCCTCGATCGTAATCAAGACACATTAAAATCAGCTTTAATCAACGGATTTAAGTACTATCAAGGAATTCCCAAAGAAATCCTCTTCGACAATATGAAGACCGTCGTGGACCAAAGCCGCTCCAACTTCCAAGATGCTGTAATCAATCATAATTTCTATGAGTTTGCTAAAGATATGGGCTTCGAAGTCATCGCCTGTCGCCCCTATCGTCCACAAACTAAAGGGAAAGTTGAGGCCCTTGCTAAACTCATGAGTCGTCTTCAACCGTATAATCATGAGTTTGATACGATTGATCAACTTGATGAAATTGTCCGGATGCTGAATGATGATTTGAATCACGATATCTCCTATGCTACAAATAAGGTTCCTATCGACTTACACAAAATAGAAAAGGAATACTTATTGCCACTACCTAACCGCGATCTTCTTGATAACTACCTCACTAAACCAATAACAAGAGTTGTTACGAAAGAAGCAATGGTTACGTACTCGAACAACAAATACTCCCTGCATCCCAATTATATCGGAAAAACAGTTGTTTTGAAAATAGATGACAACCATTTACAAATCATATTTGATGGAATTGTTATCGCTTCACACCCCTTATCTTCGCAAAAGTTTAATTACCAAAAAGATCACTTGATTCAAATTCTTAAAAGCGACGCCTTTGCTCACAAATCAGACGATGAAATCAATCGTATTGCCGAAAAAAACCTCAAACTCTACGACAAATTATAGAAAGGATTTGTTATGTCAAATTACACACAACTACTCAATAATCTTGATCACCTGAAGCTGTTAAAATTCAAAGAAATATTACCTGGCTATTTAGATGATGCGCTCCAAAAAAACAAATCGTTTGTTGATATTCTCAAAGAACTAACCGACAAGGAGGTTGAGTTTCGTGAGGAAAGAGCCCGTCTCATTAATCTGACTATATCTCACTTCCCTTACTACAAAACAATCGATGATTTCGATTTTACTTATCAACCCTCCATTAACAAACCACAAATCCTTGATTTACTCTCACTTCGCTTCGTCGAACACTTCGAGAATATTCTCCTTATTGGAAATTCCGGTGTCGGTAAAACGCACCTGGCCACCGCCCTTGGCATTGAAGCTTCCAGCAAACGAATCTCCACTTACTTCATTCATTTCAATACTCTTATGCAAAAGTTTAAAGTCGCTGCTTCTGAAGGCACAGTCGACAAAGTCGTTAAACACTATCTGAAATATAAATTACTTGTTGTTGATGAAATTGGCTATCTCCCCGTTGATAAGGATGCTGCTAATGGATTCTTCCAACTTGTCGCTGCGCGTTATGAAAGAAGGCCAATGATTATCACCTCCAACCTTCCTCTATCTAAATGGGGTGAGGTCTTCGGAGATTACACGATTGCTAATGCGATAATAGATCGTCTTGTCCATCACTCTCACATTATTAAAATTACTGGTCAGTCGTATCGCATAAAAGGAAAAATACTAATTGAAAATGACGAAGACTAGCCCTCGTCATTAACCTACATTTTCGACCGCTATAAAACGACATAATTTAATTGACAATTACAACAATAAAGAGATCGCAGTCAAAACATTCCTGGACAAGTACGATGGCTATACCTTCTATGAAGTATGCAGAGCCATCAAGCTGAACAAAGGCACCTATTATAACTTCATCCACAACAAGGTGGAGAGGAAGCAGAACCTCATCGTCGATGACAAGTTGAAGAACGAGATAAAGAAAATCTATGATGAGATGAAGGGAAGAATTGGAACACAAAAGATTAAAATCGAATTGGAAAAGGGTGGATACAAAACTTCAAAGGAAAAAGTGTCAAAACTCCTTAAAGAAATGGGGTTCAAGATAGAGTTTGCAAAGCACAGCCGAAAGGCACCAGTACCAAACAAAAATGTGTTCTGTCACAATCTCCTGAAAAGGCAGTTTTATCAAAACGAGCGGAACAAGGTGTGGATCAGTGATTTCACCGAGATAAAAGTGGAGGCAGCAAAGTTCTATCTATGCGTAATAATGGATTTATATTCTAGAAAAATTGTTGGTTGGAGATTGTCGCTCAAATGCGATTCAACTTTGGCTTTGTTAACATTTAAAGATGCCTATTCTTCAAGAGGAGAGCCTAATTTGGAACTATTTCATTCAGACCAAGGGACTCAATACACTTCTTATGAATTCGGTAGTACTCTAAGAGCGTTGAATATAAAGCAATCTTTCTCAAATCCTGGAACACCATACGATAACGCAGTCATCGAATCGTTCTATTCAATTATTAAAAGAGAAGAAATTTATAGGAGAGTTTATGCGAATTACGATGAAATTAAAAACTCTATATCAGAATATATTGATTTTTATAATAATAAGCGACCACATAAGACGCTGGGTTACCTGAGTCCGACAAAATTCGAAATGACCAATTTAAGCCATTTGGATTAGTATAAAAAAGGACTCAAATGTCCTAAAACGGTTCGAATCCTTTTGCTAACTCAAACAACATGATACCAAGATTTGGACCAAAATTTTTACTCTGATACCAACATGATACCAATTTTTTGGTAAAAAATATGTATTTAAGTTTTTAATTAAGTTTACTAGATATGAAACAATTATAAATAAAAACTTTTTAAATATGGTAATTGATTAGCAACAAATCTCCAGTAATAAAGTTGGTTATCAAACATACTATAGTATTGATTGTGCATCCATCTTTCGCAGTCATATACTGAACTAAAGGAAATTGCAGACATCTCTTGTAATTGAGCGTTAATGAAACCGTTTAATTGTTCAGAAGTAATATTATCCCAAATGGCCTTAAATAATGGGAGACCATTAGTTGTATCGTTGAAGAGCATATTACCCCACTTTTCACCAAAAGATGTTCTGTTGTAACTACCGCCAACAGTAAATGGATTTAAAACATATGTTCCTTGATATGGAAGCGAATAAGCACATGAATCATAATCCCAGTTAGGTCCAAATTGAAGCAGCCCACCATTTTCTCTATACATCTTGAATGATTTTTGGCCATGGTCACTTTCTCCAAAAGCCTGATCTGTAACAGCATATAAGGCAAGAGATTCCATATCTACACTCGCCGCAACATTACTGAACTCGTTTTTATCATGATAATAATCGACAAATTTATTACAAATATCTGTCATATAATTTTTCAAAGCATTAAAGAAGATTTGGAATTCTTCATCATGAGGAACTGTTGTTCCATCTTCCAATTTTTCTTCAAAATCCTCCTTTTCAGGATATTTCAAAGCAAAATAGTATTGAGACAGGGTGTAATTTTCTAATGGAACTTTGAAATATGTGACGCCCTCTGTTTCAGTTGAGTCTTGAGCTGTCGATAAATCACGCTCAATATAGAAATTGATTTCATCAAAGTTCTTTTCCCAAATGTTATCTTGTTCAATATTTAATCTGCCTTCTTTAGCTTCTATATGTTCACAAAAAGTATAAATACCAATATTTTCACCATTCAAAGTGACGTTAACATGTAAAGGATTAACACCAAAGGTTTCTTCTCCTCTAACCATTTTTGCAAACTTTAATGCAGTATAATTATGCATATTAGAGCCATCCATATATTCAGCAAGGAGTGCCCAGTTTTTCGCTTTTGTATAACCAAACAAAGAATTCTTTTTATCAAGTTTAATTCTATATGGTTTTTTTGGACATCCGGCAGTTGAATTACCACGAACTTTAATCTGTGCTTTTAATTGAGTAACGTCTTTTTCGGCACCAACTGTAGAAACATCAGACGTAACATATGTCGTTCTTGAAGTAACTGCCTGCGAATTTTTGGTGTTAATAATAACCGTTGGTAAACTATCATCAACAAAAGTTGCTTTCTTTTCATATTCTAGATTTAAGGAATTGATATTAATTGATTCGTTGCCAGTATTTTGGATTGTAAAATATTCAGCTCTTGTTAAATCAACAACATTATTCCCACTAGTTAAATCTAGAGAATGCTCAAAGGAAAATGGAGTATTGCCATAATATAATTTTGCAGATGCAAAACCTTCGCTCTCAATATTTACAGTTAATTCAGTTATTAAACCAATTTCTGATTTGTTAAACAAAATTCCTCTACTATCGAGTGTGGTTAAATAATCAGCAGATTCTGATGCTTTAGAAACGCACACCTCTTTTTCAAATTGAACAGAGGTTCCAAAACCATAGGTGTCTATAGTTATATTTGCTGTTTTATCATACGACAAAGTTTTAGGAACAGCCTGATAGTCACCATATAGAGACATATCTTCAGTAACAACACATCCATACCAATACCATTCATATTCAAAACCTTTGTCTATGTACCAATGTTTTACAACAAAATCTTCTAATTCCGGTTTTTCGACTTTGTCTCCATGCTTAACAATCTGAGTGTCAACTAAAAGATCATCACAATAAAATTTCACTGTGTGATCATCAACGTCTTTGATATGACCAGCGTTGACAATATCGCCATTAGAAAAAGTGACTATTAAATCTCCGTTTTCATCAATATATGTCGATTCAATTGAAACGCCAGTATTTCCGGTTTGGCCAGTAGCACCTTTTATATTACCGCTTAATTCCCAGCCTTCAGAAGTTTTAACATAATAATCCCAATTATCTAAATCAATATACGAATCTCCAATTTTACCTGTATCGGATAAAGGGGCACCATGTCCTGTCAATACTGCTGTACCATCTTGGCCTGTTTCACCTTGTTCTCCTTTTGCACCATTCGTGATAGTAAAATCAAAATGTTCACCATTGCTAAAAGAGATTCTATATGTATCAACGCCATTTTCGGAAGTAATTAACTCAATTCCGGTAATCGAAACTCCGTTAGAACCATTTGTGCCTTCTGCTTTAACGCCAGTATCAGTTTCTCCAATCCACCAGTTTCCATTATCACCAATGTTTGGAGTCAAACCGTTCTCACCGCTGTCACCTTTTGATCCGTTTGTGCCATTAGTAACAGTAAATGTTGTAGTATCTCCGTTACTAAATGTAATTGTATAAGTATCAACATTGCCATCAGTTCCAGTCTTTTCTACAGAAACGATGGAAATGCCGTCTTCACCAGGCTCACCTTTAGGTCCTGTTTGACCAGGAATCCCTTGCTCACCTTGAGGTCCAACGACGGGTTCACTATTACATCCAGTAATAAGTAGCGGAATTAAAGACAACATTGTGAGTGTTTTGATGAATGATTTTCTTTTCATTGTAAAAACCTCCGTTTTAAAAACTACACGTTTTGTATAGTTTAGATTATACCAATTTTCTTGCTTATTTGAAAGCAAAAATCTGGTAGACCAAAAACCTGTTAAGTGACAATTCCATCGCAACAGCAATGTAAAAAATAGTTTGAGTATAATTATCTTGTCTTCTTTGTCTAAGAAAGGAGGCTATTTAATGACAAAGAAACGTGTCTACAAAAGACTGACGATTGATAATCGAATGGATATTCAAGCCGCGATTCATAATGGTAAAACCATCTCGGAAATCTCTCGTATGTTACGAGTAGCCAAATCCACCATCTCAAGGGAGCTTAACCGCAAGATGACGAAGGGGATATTTTGCTCGACAATCAAGACCGTCGCGACATGCAACGTCTGCTCCAAGAAGTATTATTGTAATTTCCCTACCAAACTATATTATGACTACAGAGTATCTGATGATAAGGCCCGTAACTTACGAATTATACCTCGCAAGAAGAGCCACCTTAGTCAAGAGGTGATTCTAAAGATCGATGACATCGTCACGCCGCTTGTCTATCGCGGACAGAGCCTTCATCATATCTATGCCTCAGATGTAAATCTTCAGGCGCTTTGCTCAGAACGGGCGCTTCGAAGACTCATCTATCGTCGTGAATTAAGCGTGAGTCCGAGCTCGTTACGAAGATATGTCCGCTTTCCTCATCACACCATAAAAAAAGAAAAGCCCTTCTGATTCGCGATATCCGCTACATCATCGGAAGGAAATATAGTGATTATCTTAACTATGTTAAAGACCATCGCGGAATCAGCCGCGTCGAATATGACTGCTCATCGGGAAAAGAAACGATGTCCAGGCGATCCTCACTATCACTTTCGTTAAGTATGACTTTCAGTTCGGTCTCTTGATTAAGAAGGGCGACTCTTCTTCGGTCTTCGAAGTTTTAAAGAGCCTATATAAGAAGGTAAGAGATAAAGTTCAAGAAATCTTCGCGGCCAATCTTTGCGATAACGGCATAGAATTCGCCCAGTTCTATGAGATTGAACGCTATGTCGGAAGGAGTTTTTATGCGACGCCGTATCGAAGCAGCGACAAGCCCCACTGCGAACGGGCTCACGAGTTGGTCCGCTACGTGTTTCCAAAGGGCAAATCGCTCAATCAAATCACTCAAGAGATGCTTGATGAGGTGTTTAGCAACATCAACTCTTACATCCGAAAGTCCAAAGGCGACAAGACGCCTTATGACTTGGCCAGGGCAAGATTTGGTAAAGCATTCTTAGATGCGATTAACATTCGAAGAATCGATAATAAAAAGGTCAAACTAACCCAATTAATTTGACCCTTACGCTGTAGACAAAGAAGACGCCGAATCTTTAACAAAACGATGTTGCAATAAGATTGACCAATTGATGTGCAACATCTCTTTGTTACGCTTTCATTTATATACGAAGTAAGAGAAAAACGCAAATGTGGTCAACTCCAACGCAACAAAAAATGCAAAATATGAGGACCGATCGAAATAAAGGTGTTATGTTGCGTTGAGGTTGTCATCTAACGGACGTTTGTCACAAAAGTTGCTAATTATTGGTGTTTTCCATTTAAATGGACACGAATGAGCCACTTTTGAATATGAACTTTATCTTCCCATCAACGTATACCAACGCCTTGCTCGTCTAGGCTTGTTCGGATCACTTCGTCATTAATTCAGGTAATTTGGAATAACTTTTGATGAATACCTCTATTACAGACTTTTGGGCGGCTTTTCGTTTTTGGGCGAATTTGTAGACTTAAACCCTAGATGCAACCCCCTCACTCGTAATCGTTCAATCGTGCAACCCCACCCCCTAATCGTTCAACTAGTAGGTTTTCAAGATCATTGCTTTTCCCTTATTTTTTGCCCTGAAAATCGTCAACTGACATCAGAAAATAAAGAGAATACTAGAAAAAGTTCGATTTTCTGCGTTTTAAGCATAAAAAAAGCCTTGATAATTGTATCAAAGCTTAACTAGGCAGATGGCACCATCTATGTAACAAAAATACGCAATTTTTTCGATTTTTAGGAAAGTGCCTTTT
>Ga0209718_1005164_pt1 | contig 10479 bp, 10 predicted proteins | sample AD_JPNAS1_MetaG_FD_184420 | JGI IMG/M metagenome (GOLD analysis project Ga0209718, IMG submission 184420) | Active sludge microbial communities of municipal wastewater-treating anaerobic digesters from Japan - AD_JPNAS1_MetaG (SPAdes) (version 2) | ecosystem: Engineered > Bioreactor > Anaerobic...
GCCGATTGTGGTTCCTGCGATGCCCCGGATACCTGCGGTGGAGGCGGCGTTCCCAACCAATGCGGATGCACCTGCTCGTTGCCCAATGCCGTCACCTCTTGTTTGGGAGGCGTATGCATGATCAAGTCCTGCAACGCGGGCTGGGCTGATTGCGATGGCATCGCCGACAACGGGTGCGAAGCCAACCTCGCAACCAACAAAAATAACTGCGGCTCTTGCGGAAAAATATGTGCCGATGTCCATGGCGCGGCAGTATGTGTCGCGGGCGATTGCAATATCCTATGCGATTCGGGTTGGGGTAATTGCGATGGAAACGCCGCAAACGGTTGCGAAACCGATACCCGCTCCGATCCCGCCCATTGCTCCGGTTGTGGAAGGGCATGCAGCACCCAGAACATTAACCCCGCTTGTGAAGCAGGAAAATGTACCGGAAGCTGCCATGACGGATATGCGGACTGCAACAATGACAAGCTCATCGACGGTTGCGAAGCCAATACCTCGAGCGACCCCGCGAATTGTGGTGGTTGCGGGATCGTCTGTTCCTCTCAGAATATCTCCGTCACTTGCGCGCAGGGCATCTGCAACGGCGTCTGTGCGACTGGCTATGATGACTGCAATGGAAACAAACAAACGGATGGCTGTGAAACCCATTTGCTGAACAACCTCGATGCCTGCGGAAGTTGCGGAAATAGTTGCCGCTCTCCCATGCCTCCCAACGTCGCGTCCGTCGCGTGTAACGGCACGACTTGCGAGGTAGAAAGCTGTGAGTCTTCCTATGTCGACGAAGACCATCAATTTGCCAATGGCTGCGAATGCCTGAGCGATACGGTTTCGGATTCCTGTTCGACACCCACACTGTTGGGCACCATCGGCCTATCCACTTGGACTTCGCCTACTTATTCCATCATGCCGGCGGGTGATCGTGACTGGTTTCGAGGGACACTCAACATGAGTGTCTCGACTTGTACCCAGCGTCCGCGCATCCGATTGTTGGATCAGAGCGGGCTGCTTCGTATGGCGGTCTATGATTCCGTTTCATGCCCGCCGTCTTCCGGGTACGCTTGCGGCACTGGCAACTCCACCACCGGAATTCGAACCTGGGAGTTCGGGCATTCCGCAACATGCCAAGATATGGGAACCATCGATCCCACGCCCGTGACAGGATCGTACTCCACGATCTCAACCTCATTTTTGATCGAGGTGTATTCGTCGGATTCCGCTGCCTCGTGCTTGCCCTACCAGCTCGAATTCACGCGCTACTAATTGCTCAACACACGAAGAATGCGTCACAAATACGCGCCAAACATCTCCATGAGTTCCATCTCATCACGTGGAGACGCGATTCCGCTCATTCCGATTCGAAAAGAAATGGTCACTTCATTACGCCAAGGCCACCACAAACCGTACGTAAGCAACCCTTCGACGCTTTGACGAGCCAACAGCAACTGATCGGCGCGTACTCCTCCCGTCGTTTCCGCCAGTTGACGAATATGAGATGGGGCTTTGACCAGTGTCTTTTCGTTCCACGCATGCGGAAGGGCTTTGAGTGCGGCTGCCTTGGCTTCCTCGACGATCTCCACGGCAAAAGAGCAAGCCACGCAGGAAAGGCGAGCATCCCAACTCCAGCCTCCTCCAGGCCAGGTTCGTCGCAACTCACGAAGACCAACCCACAGCGCCTCCGATGTCGTACCGCCACGGCTCTGCATCAGGCTACCGTAGCAAATGCGACGGGCCTCAATCCAGCAAATGAGCAGGGCTGGAGGAACGATTTTTGACTTGGCAGAACCCTTAGAATGCGCAGGGGGTGGCTTGGGGAGGATCGGCAGACCATCGCAAGGATAGTTTGTAAGAATCGCAACTCGTGGCGGAACCGGGAGCGTGAAAAACCTCTACCACATACCGACGAGCATCATCGTCTCCAAAGCCGCACCCACCCTGCAGATGCATCGTCACGGCATTCGGCGGGTTGCCGCCTTGTTTCGAACAAGACTTGCTTACGTAGGAGCTGCATGACGTGCTCGTGCTGGGGAGACCAAGATCGTATACGCACAACTCGAGATCGGACCCCTCAGGTTCTTTCGTCAGCTTGACGTCGAGACGAAAACACTCGTATTGATTCGAGGCGCAGGAAACGTCTGTCGTATCGAATGTCGTGAAAGAGAAAAAATCACGATCTTGCGAACCGTCGGCTTTCAGCATGTAAAAGGTGAAAACCTTTGCCGGATCGTCTTCGAGTAACGGCGCTAAAAAAGCTTCCGTGTACGCATGGTCACAATCATCTTTGCCGTCGTCCGACTCGTCGATCAGGTAGGGCACCGTGGGAAGATGGTCATCGATGATGCCGTTACAATCATCGTCCAGACCGTTGCACACCTCCTCCGGTGGTTTCGGACACGAGGGCCAAACCCCTTTTTTGCAGGTAATGATCGTCCCGCCGCAGCACGAGCGGGTCTCCCCATCCTCGCAAGAACAACCATTGTCTACCGTCCCATCGCAGTCCTCATCCTCCGATCCTTCGCAGATCTCTTTCCGTGGTTCCACGGCTCCTTCGCAAGGTCCCCAGGTGCAATTGTCTTCACACACCCGAATCCCTTCTCGACACGTCCCCACATTCGTGCCGCATACCTCTTGCTTCCCCACGGCACAGTCGAAACCATTGTCAATGATACCGTCGCAATCGTCATCGATGCCGTTGCACTTCTCTTTCGATGGACGCGGAGCCGTACAACCGACCCAATAACCATCCTCGCAGGTTTCGAATCCCGCTCCACAACCGTTGGAACAGTCTCGCTGCATCGGTTGTCCATCGTTGCCTTCGTCGATGAGCCCATCGCAATCGTCGTCAATGCCATTGCATAACTCCGTGCTTGGGGTGCATCGGTAATCATCGGCGCTCGTCGACTCCGTCGCGCAACCGGACCAAGCGATTCCTACCAGGGTTCCTACGACGACGACGGAAGCGGCAAGAGTCGTTTGCGACATTTTTCCTCCAAGTGCGCGCAAAGCCGCACGATTTCACTCACGGTAGCCTTATTCAACGATATCGTCCAGGTGTCGCACGGTGGCTTGTTCTTGTCACACGAAGCGTTGGCGCGCGATTCATCTGATTTTTTTCCCGCGGCCTCGGGTTGGACCCACATTCCACCTGGGGTCTCGAGGGGCAGGCTCTGCCGCATCGATCGCTTGGTAAATGGACTGAACGTCGCCCCGGCGCAGCCCCTCATCGCGCAATCGTCGAAGCGATGCGTGGAGCATGTCGAGCAAATCCTTGTTGCTGCCTTGCACCTGCTGCTCGATCCAATGCACAACGGGTTGGGGGTACCTACGACCGATAGCGGCTACAGCATGACTCATGGTTCGAACGAGAGCCCGATACCCATGGGAACGCTGGTGCGAACGCGGCGCGTCGGACACCAGCGTATAGGCGTCTTGTAATCGCTCCAACACCAGATCAGCATCCCGTATGACCTGAAGAACCGAAGGCTCCGATAGCGCTTGTAACATCACTTCCGCATGAAAATACCCGTCTGTCCAACCATGAAGCGCCTCCAACGTGGGGTGTGATTGCCCCTGCATGGCAATGGTCAAGGATGTCACCACAGCCTGCCGCACTTCGCGACGATTGTCGTCTGCATGCTGGTGTAGGGTTGCCAGGGCTCGTTCGAATTCGTCGGAACAAGAAGCACGGGACGCGATGAAACCATAGCCCAGGACTCCCACCATAGGCAGAATGGGATATGCCGTACCGACCGGCGCCTCCGCTTCCCCCATCAAACGCCATGCGTCCAAAACCCCGTGCCCCTTTTCCCCACCCCCGGCAAGTCCTTGCGCCGCGGATAGGGCAAGCTTGATGTTCGGTCGCGGGCCGGGAAGTCCGCCTCGACGCAACAACAGTTCAATCAACGCTTTCGTCTCGCCTTCCCAAGCGTTACGAACCAATTCTTCCACGGAAGCACCAGGACAAGGACGCGTCATGAGGATGGGTAGCATGCGGACAATTCAAGCGCTGGAGCAAGGTTTCATCGCCAACGAGTTGCCGCCAACGCTCAATCTGTCCTTTGGACTCTCCCAATTTCGATTGACCATTCCATGACCATGCGTATACTCCCGTTTCTCGAAATTGGCCTGGTCCGGGGCTGTGCATGGTTGCACCTGGCTCTCACCAAGGCGTCACAGAAGGCCGATGTCCATGGCTCTCACCGCTGAATCAAAAAACAATATTGTGGCAACCTATCGTCGCCACGAAACCGATACCGGCTCCCCAGAAGTACAGATCGCCTTGATTACCAAGCGTATCACGTACCTTGCGGAACACTTCAAGAACCACTCCAAAGACCACCATTCCCGTCGAGGCCTGCTCAAATTGGTTGGCAAACGACGTCGTCTTCTTGACTACTTGAAAAGGAAAGACATGGATCGGTACCGCAAAGTGGTGGCCGATCTCGGCTTGAGAAAATAGGTTGCCAACGGCTCACGGTACCAGTGCCTATCGTGGGCTTGTGATACCCGCATAATCGCCCATGCTCGACATGCATGGGCCAACCCCAACCCCCGGACGATCCCTTTGAGCCACTTCATCTTCGCTTCGTGGACACGAACTACCACGATCGCTTCGTGTTCAAGAACCGAGGAAGAAGGCGTTCTGGTCGTCCGGCTCGCGCTGTGTCCTTTCCAGCGCAGAAAGAGGCGACCATCGCCATGTTCGTGAGAGAATCCATTCGTGTCGGCAACGCCGAACTCACTCTAGAAACAGGCCGTCTTGCAAAACAAGCCAGCGGCGCCGTCCTCGTTACCATGGGAGAAACCGTTCTTCTGGTGACGGCTGTCTCCTCGGGGGAGGAAAGACCTGGAATCGACTTTTTTCCCCTGACTTGCGATTACATCGAAAAAACCTATGCCGCAGGAAAAATCCCCGGCGGCTTTTTCAAACGGGAAGCAAGACCTCGGGATTATGAAGTCCTTACCGCACGGCTCATGGACCGCCCCGTGCGACCCTCTTTCCCGAAGGCTTCAAAGTCGAAACCCAAATCATCGCTACCCTCTGGTCCTTCGACAAAGAGCACCCCGCTGAACCCCTTGCCCTCATCGGCGCCTCCGCCGCTTTGCATATCTCCGATATCCCGTGGGAAGGCCCCATCGCTGGAATCCGCGTCGGACGCGTCGATGGCGAGTTGATCGCTTTCCCCACTTACCAACAACTCGAACTCAGCGACATCGACATCACCGTCGCCTGCTCCAAAGAAGCCATCGTCATGGTGGAAGGCGCTACCAAAGAGGTCTCCGAACAGGTCCTTGTCGATGCCCTCATGTTCGCGCACGAATCCGCCCAACCCATCATCCATCTCATCGAACGACTCCGACAATCCGTCGGAAAACCGAAATACCCCTTCCAATCCGTGCGTCTGCCCGAAGAACTCAAAAAACGCCTTTTCGACCATTGCGTCGGCGGCGTTCGCGCGTGCCTTCAAATCGCTGACAAACAATCGCGATACGCACAATACAAGGTGGTCCGCAAAGAGGCTTTCGCCAAACTCATCGAAGAATTCGGCGAAGAAACCATCAACACATGGGAAAAACACCTCAAAGAATCATTCGAAGATGATGTCAAAGGCCGCGAGATGCGCGACATGATTCTCGACAAAGGCCTGCGAATCGGAGGACGCGATACCCGAACCATCCGCGATATCCGTTGTGAAGTCGGCGTTCTCCCCCGCACGCATGGCTCCGCCCTCTTTCAACGGGGCGAAACGCAAGCCCTCGTTACCGCTACCTTGGGAACCAGCTCCGATGAGCAAAAAGTCGATACCCTCATGGGAGATACCTACAAATCGTTTCTCCTTCATTACAACTTCCCCCCGTTCTGCACCGGAGAAGTCAAGCGAATCGGTTCCGTCGGGCGACGAGAAGTAGGGCATGGAAACCTTGCTGAACGCGCGCTGCAAGGGATGATTCCTGACCACGAAGCCTTCCCCTATACCACCCGCATCGTCAGTGAAATCCTCGAATCCAACGGCTCCTCATCCATGGCTACCGTTTGCGGTGGCACCTTGAGCCTCATGGATGCTGGCGTTCCCATCAAAGCTCCTGTCGCAGGGATCGCCATGGGGCTCATCAAGGACGGAGACAGAATCGCTATTTTGTCCGATATCCTTGGCGATGAAGATCACATGGGCGACATGGACTTCAAAGTCTGTGGCACGGCTCGAGGGATTACCGCCATCCAGATGGATATCAAAGTCAAAGGCCTATCCCGAAACGTACTGGCCGCCGCTTTGGATCAGGCTCGGGAGGGGCGTCTGTTCATCCTGGGAAAAATGCTCGAATCGCTGCCCGCCCCAAGAGAAAATATGTCCAAGTGGGCACCTCGAATTACCACCATCAAAGTCAAACCTGACCAAATCCGTATCATCATCGGTTCCGGTGGCAAAACCATCAAAGGAATCGTTGACCAAACCGGTGTCCAAATCGATGTCGAAGACGATGGAACCGTCAATGTGGCTTCTTCGGACGAAAGCGCTGTCCGACGAGCCCTCGAGATTATTCAAGGACTGATTGCGGAACCGGAAGTGGGCGTCGTGTACAAAGGGACCGTCAAGCGCATCACCGACTTCGGTGCCTTCGTCGAAATCCTCCCCAATACCGATGGCCTGTTGCATATCTCCGAAATCGCCCACGAACGGATTGAACGCGTCGAAGATGTCCTGAAAGAGGGCGACAGCATCGAGGTCAAGGTCATCAGTGTCGAACGAGATGGGAAAGTGAGACTCAGTAGACGTGTTCTTCTGCCAGGAGGCGACTCTTCGGAACGTCCGCGGCCCGATGCTCCGCCCCGCACGCGCAATGAGCGCACGACGACACGGGAACGGGGTGGGCCTCCCCGTGAACGCTCCCGAACTCCTCCCCCCCGCGAGCCTCGCCCCGCCCGGGAGGGCCGAAGCGAATCGGTCGAACGACCCGCGCGCGAACCTCGGGAAAAACCCGTAAAAATGCCGCGTTCCGAAGCCTCGGAAATGACTCGTCCCCCGCGCGAGCCTCGCGACCGCATCGAAAAAGAATCAACTCCCGAAACCCATGATACCCCCGTTCGCGCACGGGCGCCTCGGGAGCGACGAAGTGAGCCTTCCGGTGATTCTGCGGCCCCCCGTCGCCGTCGAGAACCCCGCGATAGCTGATCCCTCCCAAGCGGAGACAACCTGCTACGTTTCTCACCGTGCGTTGGTCCGAACGGTATAAATATGCTTTAAATTCAATATGTTGGCCTGATTGGGCACAGGCATTCTCAAAATCGCTTTCCTTTCCCTCCGCGCTTTGCCCCTGCCGTTCGCTCCCCACCCATACCCAGTCTACCCATTCCCTTTTACCTCCCCAATGCTATCCTGCGCGCATCTTGTGGCTGGCCCAGTCGGTCATTCCCCCGGTTCCCCCCTTCGCGCGACTTCCCGCTCATGTGGTTGACGCGGCTTCGGATCAGTTTATCGGCCTAGATGGTCAATACAGCGCTCCTTTGCTCGCCCGTGCGTTCCGAAAATGCCGGGTCAGCCAGCCATCTCTTGCCGCTTGGCTCGAACAACGATTGGCTGGACGTATCGACGATGCGGCAAGAGGCTTCGGTGCGTCGATGGCCATGAGCATCTGGATGGCATTCACCCTATTTGCCGGAACCAACCTCGGTACCGTCGACCCGCAGGATTTCCGCAATGTGGAAGAACTACTCCGCACCGACGAGGAACGTCGTTGCAATGACCCCGACGAGATCATCGAGTCCGACGATATCATCGCTGCCCATCAACCGGAAATCGCGCGATTGATACGCAACAAGCTGGACGAAACCTTATCGAATTACGCGGATGACGTGGATGTCGACGATGTCGACATGATTTATCGCATGCTGCTGGTTGAGGTGCTCGTGTTGTCTTATGCCGTGAAACCGTGGTCGTCGCGAATGGACAACGGGGCGGACGGCTTGAGTTGAAGTTTGGGCTTCGGGTAAGGAGTGTGGAAAATGAAGATGGAAGCGATGGTGTTGGAGCGCCATGGGGGGCCCGAGGTATTGGAGCGAAAAACGGTGGATATCGGAGAGCCTGCTCCCTGTCAGGTTCGGGTGAAAGTCCACGCCGTGGCGATGAACCACATGGATTTATGGGTTCGTAGAGGATTGCCGAACGTCAAACACGTCTATCCACACCGATTGGGCTGCGATGTCGTTGGCGAGGTGGAAGCTCTTGGACCGGGCGCTCGTGGGGTATCGGTAGGAAACCGCGTGATGGTGCAACCAGGGGTATCGTGTGGGGTATGTGCCGCTTGTGTGGGTGGGCATGACAACCTTTGCAAACAATATCGGATTCTTGGTGAAAATACCCAAGGGGGGTACGGAGAATACCTCGATGTGCCCGATACCAACTTGCTTGCTCTTCCTCCAAACCTGGACTTCGTGCAAGCCGCCGCGTTGCCGCTGTGTACTCTCACCGCTTGGCAAGCGATGTACAAAAAGGCTCACGTGGGGCCGCATCACACCGTGCTCGTGCAAGCCGCGGGCAGTGGCGTCGGCTCCATCGCTATCCAACTGTGCAAACTCGTGGGCGCCCGCGTCATTACAACGGTGGGAGCCAAGGAAAAAGTAAAGCCGGCCAAGGAGCTTGGAGCCGATGAGGTCATCCTTTACCAGGAGCAGGACCTAGCGAAAGAGTGCAAACGGCTGACGTCAGGGCGCGGGGTCGATGTCGTTTTCGACCATGTGGGGGGTGAAGTATTCGAAGCGAGCTTGCGCGCTTGTGCATGGGGCGGCAAAATAATAACCGTAGGTGCTACCGCCGGTTTTTCCCAAAAAATTGATCTGCGGCACGTATTTTTCCGACAAATTGAAATATTGGGATCCACCATGGGCTCGAAAGGGGACTTGGCAGCAGCCATGCCGTTATTGGCCGACGGTCGCATCAAGCCCGTGGTTGGGCTAATCCTGCCCCTGTGGGAAGCGAGACAAGCGCACGAAATACTCGAACAACGCAAAGTGTTTGGAAAAATCGTGTTGCAGGTTCGATAAACCAACCTATCGGCTGATTCGTTGGTGAACCCGCAAGACCGCATCCACCATGGCTTCCGGCCGTTCAAGCGGAAATGCGTGCCCGGCTCGCGGCAGTATCGTCAATTCCGAACCATGAATACGACGTGCGAGAAGCGAAGCATTGACCGTGGGAACCAACGCATCCGTGTCTCCCGCGACGATCTCGACGGGAACATGGATCTTCCGAACGGAAAAATACGTGTTATGCCGGGCTGCCGCCGCGAGCTGTCCGAGGACGCCCCGTACGTGAACCCCGTCTGCCAAAACGGCGCGATCGAACTCCCGGAAAAGATCGGGATCATTCGCTAGATTTTCAGCATGTACGAGGTATTGCCGCATCGCAACGCCGCTTCGGCGATGACCAAGCAATCCCAACGTCAACGTGCGCAAAACCTCCGGCCGGGGAAGTTTGCCAAACGGGTTGCCGACTGTCGTCGCCGCGAGCACGAGACCGGATACAAGGTGCGGATTGCGAATCGTCAGGTGCTGAGCAATCATGCCACCGAGCGACAGCCCAGCGACAATCGCCGGTCCACCGCCGAGGTGCTCAAGCAAATAGGCCGTATCTGATGCCATCTCGCGCATGGAATACGGCGGCATGGATACGGTCGATTGCCCCGTGCCCCGGTTGTCGATCGCAGCTACCCGAAAACCCCGCTCCACCAAAGGTTGCCAGGATTGAAGCCAGGCGCGAGACGACATCGCTAACCCGTGGATGAACAGTACCAGGGGCCCTTCGCCCACGACGCTATATGCGATACGGATTCCGTTGCGGTGCAGGTGTTTTCTCGGAACCATGACGTTGCGATTGGTGTGAAAAATACGTTGTCGCTTTTTGGCTTATACACGTTATTTCATGGTTTTTGCTCCAATTTGGCCCCTTTTCAGCACAAGACCAGAACATACACCGACTCCTCTGGCGGCCGCCGATCCGGACTGGCGCTTCGCCACTTGCTGCTATTTCCCGGGATTTACCGTGATTTTGGACCCAGAAGGCCCTCCCCACCCCTGGCGGCCGCCACCGCGGCTAAGTTGTAACTATTGAATATTATTGATGATTAATTTTGGCCCGCCTCCTGCTCTGCTTGCCACCATGGCCAACGTCCACGATTCCCTCTTCCGATGGGCCTTTGACCTTCCACAGCGCATGGCGGGCTTGCTGGCTTGCGTTTTTCCCTCCGATCTTGCCACCGTGCTGGATTTTCGCCGCATCGACAAGGTCCCGCTGGAGCTTTTGGACAAGGATTTATCCGAGAAGCGGACCGATATGGTGTGGAAGATTCCCACGCACGAAAGCCAGAGCTGGCTCTTCGTGGTGGTCGAGCATCAAAGCCGGGCGCGGCGGTGGATGATATTGCGGGTGCTCGACTACGAAAAATGCGTGCTGCAGTGGTGTAGGGAACATCAGGCGCCCAAAC
>Ga0209718_1005172_pt1 | contig 10469 bp, 9 predicted proteins | sample AD_JPNAS1_MetaG_FD_184420 | JGI IMG/M metagenome (GOLD analysis project Ga0209718, IMG submission 184420) | Active sludge microbial communities of municipal wastewater-treating anaerobic digesters from Japan - AD_JPNAS1_MetaG (SPAdes) (version 2) | ecosystem: Engineered > Bioreactor > Anaerobic >...
TAGCAGAAAATAACATATATTTGTCCTAAACATATTAACTTATAATATTCCTATTTGATTTTTTCATCACCGTGTCGTTTTGAAATACAATCTACAATTTAAAATGTTGATTTTTCAGTGTATTTATATATAAGATGTTTTGTTAACATTAATAAAAACTTAAAAAAATAAAAAAATATGGAAGAAAATTTAAAAAACAAAACATTGGCTATAATCAAGCCAGGCTTTCTCTATGATGGTTTTTATATTCAAAAAATCATTAGAGATAATGGATTCAAGATTGTATTTGAGTCTAATGTAAGGCTAACAAAAGAAGAAGCCTGCAAGTTCTATTCTGAACATCAAGGGCAGCATTATTTTGATAAGCTAACTGACTATATGTCATCTGATGATATTTTAGTTATGATGTTAGAGAAAGATAATGCGGTGGAAGATTTTAAAGATCTTCTTGGTGCAACTGATCCAAAAAAGGCAGCAGAAGGAACTATTAGAAGAAGATATGGTATAGACATTATTAGAAATGTTTGCCATGGTTCAAAAAATTCAAAAAATGCTGAAAAAGAATGTAAGTTTTTTTTTGGGCTAGAGTTATAAACTTATTTGTCCTTGACTGTAAAAGTTAGGGACTTTTTTCTATTGAGAAAAAGAATATTATTTTTATAATTTTTTTTGTTTATTTATATAATTATTATATGATAAAAAATATATTATTTGATTTTGGTGGAGTAATGGTTGCCAAAGAATCCTGAGGACCAGTTAGAAGACTTGAAGACAAATATGATTTTAATAAATGATTTATTAATAAAAAGATAGAATCATTGATATTGGATTTTGAAAAATGACTATTATCTGCTGATATGTTTTTGTTTTGATTGAGAAAAAAAATATGAGATGAATTAGCGAACGAGTTATATGATTTTTGGCAAGATAGAAGTGATGTTATTCCTTTTAAGGAAATGTTTATTCTTGTTAAAAATTTAAGAGAAAAGGGCTATAATTGCTATTTAGTGTCAGATACTAATTCAATACATAAAAATGCGAATAAATTATCATGATTTTATGATGTATTTGATGAGGTAATTTTGTCGTGTGATATTTGATATTCTAAACAAGAAGATATAAAAAAATGAACTACAAAAATGTTTGATTATGTATTTGAAGAGTTGAAGATATTCCCAAATGAATCTATATTTATAGATGATTTACAAGAAAATTGTGAATTGGCCAATAAAGTCGGGATTAAAACTATTTTAATGAAAAATCCTAAACAAGTAATATCAGATTTGTCTGGAATTTTGGGAATTGATTTGTAATAATATTGTGTTTATTTAACTATAAAAATATGTTTCAATTAAAATCGCAGTTTAAACCAGCTGGAGATCAGCCAAAAGCAATAAAAGAAATTATTGATGGTTTTAATAAATGAAAAAATATACAAACATTACTTGGAGCTACAGGAACAGGAAAGACATTTACTATAGCAAATATTATTCAACATTTGAATAAGCCAACTTTATTGATTTCTCACAATAAAACTTTGGCTGCACAGCTAGCTACAGAATTGAAACATTTTTTCCCAAATAATGCTGTACATTACTTTGTGTCTTATTTTGACTACTATCAGCCAGAATCCTACTTGCCGGCTCAGTGATTGTATATAGAAAAAGAAGCAACTATAAATCAAGAAATAGAAATGTATAGATTAGCGACTATGGCCTCTTTATTAAGCAGGAATGATGTAATTGTGGTAGCTTCTGTTTCTTCTCTATATGGTTTGTGACAAAAAAGATTTTTCCAAGAAAATTGTCTTATTTTGGAAATTTGAAAAAAGTATAATTTTAAGGAACTAAAATGACAACTTTTGAAAATGCAATATAAGCCTATTTATGGTAAGATTGAACATGGTATGTTTGATTTTAGATGAGAGGTTTTGGATATTTTTACTAGTACAGAAAAATTTGTTTATAGGTGTATTTTTAATGATGATCAGCTGGAAAAAATAGAGTTTAGAGACTCTACTACGATGAAATTAGTAGAGGAAGAAGATTTATGACAGCTTTATTATGGAGGAGGGCATCCAAATAAAGTTATAGTTTGGCCAGCAACCCAATTTATACAAGACGATTCTCATTTGGAAGAGATTTTGGAAAAAATGAATATTGAAAAGGATCTAAGAGTAAAAGAATTTGAAAAAAAATGAATGTTGGTGGAAGCAGAAAGGATAAAAAAGAGGGTAGAGTATGATATTAGAATGATTAGGGAAACTGGGTTTGTAAATGGAATTGAAAATTATTCAATGTATTTTGATCGCAGGTTGCCAGGGGAAGCTCCTAATACTATTTTTGACTATTTCCCTGAAGACATGTGTTTGGTTATAGATGAATCGCATATGACTATCCCTCAACTTCAAGCAATGCCACAAGCTGATAGATCTAGAAAAGTAAATTTAGTAAAACATGGATTTCGTCTTCCAAGTGCCATAGATCATCGTCCGTTAAATTTTTGAGAGCTTGAGATGATGTTAAATCGAAAAAAAATAGATGATAAAGAAAACTATAAAGATGTTTTAGATGATATGTCTGATACCTACAGAGAAGTAATAGCTAATTCGGAAAAGATAGCAAAAGCTCGTTGAGAAAATCAGCTTTCCTTGATTTTGCAAAAACAAAAGAAAGGCTCAAAAACTATTTTTCTTTCTGCTACACCAGCTCAGTATGAATTAGATTTATCAGATCAAGTTGTAGAACAAATTATTAGGCCAACAGGATTGTTGGATCCCATCACATATATTTATCCTAAGTCAGTTTCTTTTGAAGATTTGGAAACTAGTTTAGATTCATTAATAAAGAAAAAACCTCATTTAGAAGAGTTCTTAGATTGATATTCAATCAAAAATTCAGCTAAAGAGGTGTTTGAGTAATTTCTTTATGAAGATTAATAGTCTTTGGATTCCTATCTTTGGATTGTAAAAATAAAATCTATCACTTTTTTTCTAGAAACAAAAGAGACAAATAATTTCTTGAATTTTCATATGTATTACTTATAAAATTCATTATTGTGGCTTTATCCGACATATTTTGCATAATCTATAAATTTTTGTATCAAGCAAAACACTTTGCATAGCGACGAGTTAGATGACATATGATTTTGTCTCTTATCTCGAAAATCAAAGTTTGGGAATACAGTGGACGATTTTTGGGAGAGAGTTTTGTTCTAAGGAGCAATTTTATTTCTTACATACTAAATAATGCAGGTTACTATCAATTATGATTGATATCGTTATAGAACAGAATTAGATTGGCCTTTCTTTTGAGAAACAAAATATTTAGAGTGATATTCCGAAGAATATATAAGGAATGAGATAGAAAAACAAGTTGAATATCGAGGAAAAAGAGAAAAGTTTGTAAAAGATATTTACAATCAAATAACCAGAAATTTTGAATTTGATGATCTTTTTTATAGAACATTTTTTGAAATAAATAAGAAGAAATATTATTTCTGCGATTATAAAATAACAGAAATGTTTAATAAAATTAAGGATTTTGTAAACGAAGAAGAAAAATATTTTCGTATTAAACTTAGACCAAATGAATCATTGGCAAAAGAATTAACTGACTTATCAATCAAAAGGTTAGAAGAAGTTGATTTGATTCTTGAAAGCAACAGTGAAGGTTTTCCTAATTTTAAGTCTCAAAATGACAAATGAGATATTAATATAATTGAATATTTCTGTTTAAGAAATCAGTTAGATGAACCAAAAAAATGAGAGATATCTAGGGAACCAATGTTCACAGATGAAAAATACAACATAGGATTTATGTTATTTTGAAAGGAAAAGAAAAAAAATGAAATGAAAGAATTATATGAACAAGATTATTCTGAACGAAAAAAAGCAAAAGATTCTGTAGAAAAAAAATACCAAACTGATTTAAGAGAATATAAAAAATTAAAAACAGAGCAAGAAAAATCAAATGAAAAAATAAAAGAATTAGAAATAAAAATTAAAGATCATAGAAAAAATGCTGAAATTGGAATCTCCGAAATATTAAGCTGATATAAAAATTGAGATAAATTACAAACAGAAAGGTATATGAGAGGTGTTTTATTAAATTCTTCATATCCAGCATTTTTCCCTAAACAATTTGAACTTGAGTATAATCAAAAGAATCAAATTTTAATATTGGATTATTTTTTACCAGAAATAGAATCTTTCCCAACTTTAAATGAAATTAGATATATAAAGTCAAAAGAAGAGATAAAAGAATTTCATATAAAAGAAAGTAAAATATCTCAATTATTTGATTTTTCTATGTATGCAACAACACTTAGAGTAATTAAAGAAGTGTTTGACAATGATAATAATGATAAAATAAGTGCTGTTTCTTTCAATTGATGGGTAAACTGTATTAATAAAACAACATGAAAAAGGGAGGATAATTGTATTTTGTCTATACAAATAAAGAAGGACTCATTTGTAGACATTGAGCTTGAAAATGTTGACCCCAAATCATGTTTTAAGAGCTTTAAATGAATTTGAAGTGCAAAATTAAGTTGAATAACTCCAGTTGTTCCCATACTTCAAATGAATAAAACAGATAAAAGATTCTCAAAAGCTTATGAGGTTGTAAATAAGATTGATACAGCAACAAACTTGGCATCTATGGATCGAGAAGACTTTGAACATTTAGTACGTGAAATATTTGAAAAGGAATTTAGCGGAAATTGATGAGAAGTTAAAATAACACAAGCAAGTAAAGATTGATGAGTAGATGCGGTTGCATTTGATCCTGATCCAATAAGATGATGAAAAATAGTTATTCAAGCAAAAAGATATACAAATACTGTTTGAGTATCTGCTGTGAGAGATTTATATTGAACAGTAATGAACGAGTGAGCTACAAAATGAATACTTGTAACAACATCTGATTATTGAGCCGATTCATATGAATTTGCGAAAGGGAAACCTATAACACTTTTAAATTGAGCTAATCTACTTTACTTGCTAGAAAAACACTGACATAATGCAAAAATAGATATTAAGGAAGCGAAAAAACTTCTAGAGTAATTTTTTCCTTATTTCGGGAGTTATGCCCTTCTAAAAATTGTATAAAAATGGATGTTTGAAATATAGTGAACGAGAGATAAAATCATATGCAATTCGGCTCCGACAACATTTGCTGTCCAAAATACTACATTTCACTTTGCACTTCGGACCGGCAAGAAACGTTAGAATAATTTTATTAATAATTACTTAATTATGATTTTGAAAATCCCTAAAAAATTACAAAGGTGATCAAAAGTTGCAATAGTTAGTAGTTCTTGGTGATGACCTTGAACTATTCCTAATAGATATAATAATTGAATTAAACAATTAAAAGAACAATTTTGAGTCGAAATAATTGAAATGGAAAATGCAAAAAAAGATCCTGAATTTGTTTATAATAATCCAAAAAAAAGAGCAGAAGATTTAATGAATGCATTTTTAGATCCGAATATTGATGCAATATTTTCAAGTATTTGATGAGACGATAGTATTAGAATATTACCTTATATAGATTTTGATATTATTAAAAATAATCCAAAAATTTATATGGGATATTCAGATAGTACAATTACTAATTTTATTTGTTATAAAGCATGAATAAGAAGTTATTATTGACCTTCTATAATGGCTTGATTTGGAGAAAATTGATGAATGTTTGAGTATATGATAGAAAGTGTAGAAAAAACATTGTTTAGTAATGAAATAATTTGAGAAATTAAACCAAATACTTCTTGATGGACAAATGAATTTTTAGACTGGTGAAATCCAAAAAATCTTAATATAAAAAGAAAATTAAATCCAAATACATGATGGAGATTTATTCAATGAGGTTGAATAGTGGAGTGAGAATTATTATGATGATGTGTAGATGTATTTTATTTTATGTGGTGAACTGAAATTTGGCCAGATAAAGATGAATGGAAATGAAAAATTCTATTTATTGAAACTTCTGAGGAAAATATATCTGAAGATAATTTTGAAAGAATATTAAGGACTATGTGAATTCAATGAATTTTAGAAAATTTAAATTGAATAATAGTAGGAAGAGCTCAAAACGAAAAAAATTATGATAATAGTTTATTAAAGATAATAAATTGAGAGTTCTGATTATATAATTTACCAATAATTACAAATATGGATTTTGGACACACAGATCCTGTTTTTGTACTTCCGATTTGAGCAAAAATGACTTTAGATTTTGATAATAAAAAGGTATTTATCAATGAATCTTGAGTCTTATAAATTTTTAATTGATTTTAATTTTTTTGCATGTCCTGAATATTTAATAATGCACAAAAAAATAAGTTGATATTATTCTCTTTCTACTTCTAGGACTTTCACTTTGAAAGATACATCTTCACGAGTATAATTAGGATTGAAATCTACGATTATGTTGTTTGTATCCACTTCTATTACTATTCAGTCCATTGTTCACAAAGATACAGCTTCTCACTCTTTGGGTTCTATATTTAGACTATGAAATATTTCTGGACCTATCCATTGAATCTTACTATTATCATGTCTAATGGCATATCAATTTTCACTTGTTGCTTCAAATTGTTTTGTCTCTCATTTTTTCATTCATAATAATTCAATTTCAAAAGCCGGAAAACTTTGTCCCAGTCATACTATTAAGATGGTTTTTTGGTTTTTTTCTATTATGTTACCATCTTTTGAAAAAGAGTCGTACATCAAGGTTACTCTGTCTCAGTTGGTGATTTCTAGCCTTTTACCACAAGCACTTAAAATCAAAACTGTTGCTCCTAGTATTAAAATCAGACCCAGTAATTTTTTCATTTTAGGTTTTATTTAAAGGTTAAAAAACTTATCTTCAGAATAGTTTATTTTTTGTGTATTTTGGATTTTATAAAATGTTGTCGGGACTCTTGAGGGGTTTGAATTATATTTTTATTTTCAATATTTTTTTCTTCTTTTTCATTTTCTAAAGGGGCTTGAAATTTTATAATGAATTCTCAATTAAATAATATATTGTTTTTATGTGCTAAGAAATAGTCTGAATACTCAGAATCTAGGTAGTATTTGAGAAAATTGTTTGAATATGCAATTTCATCTTCTACTGCACGGATATTATGATTTACATTGTTGATTGCTTCAATTATTGAGTTGTAGGTTATGTATGTTCTGGCTGCAACTATCATAGCTAATATTGTTAAAAGTGTTGAAATTATCTTTATTGTATTTCAATGTTTTCATATTATCTTTATATATTTTTCCTTTCGCATTGAATAATGTTATATAATAATTGTTTATTAATTTATAATGATCATTAAAAAGAATTTAACTTATCTCGTTGAATTATTATTATAATTCTTGGTTGAAAATTCAAGTAAAAAAACTAGAAGATAGTTGTATGTTTTATTTAGAATATGATTGAATATGGCTATAGCTAAATTGGCAGATTATGTAATAAATAGGCTTAAAGCATGAGAAGTAGTAAATAGACCGTCCAATGTCTTAAAAGAGTTAGTAGAAAATAGTATTGATGCTTGAGCGACTAGTTTAGAAATAAATATTGTCGATTGAGGAAAAAATTTGATAAGTGTACAGGATAATTGAGAATGAATACAGCTTTCAGATATGGATTTGTTATTAGAAAGATATGCTACTTCAAAGCTCAAAACAGATGAAGATTTGTTATCGTTATCTAGTTATTGATTTAGGTGAGAGGCTTTGGCTAGTATAGCAGAAGTTTCCAAAATTACTGTTTTATCCAAAACGGCATACAGTGAAATAGGTACTAAACTTACCAAAAGATGAACAGAAAAAATTGTAAATCATCAACCGGTTCCGTTTGAAAATGGGACAGTAATTACTGTTGAAGATTTGTTTTATAATGTTCCAGCTAGATTAAAGTTTTTGAAATCTACACAAACAGAATTTTATTATTGCTACAATTATTTTGTTGATGTAGCATTATGGCATCATGACAAAGATTTTATTTTCAAAAAAAATGATAAAGTTGTTTTTGATCTAAAAGCTACTGATGATTTGATTGATAGGATAAATGAAATATTCAAAAAAGACTGGAAAAATAATTTGAAAACACTTGATTACTCAGATGATGATTTAACAATAACTTGAGTTGTTTCCGATCCTACCATTCGTTTTTGATCTTCAGAAAACATCAAAATATATGTTAACTCTAGACCAATACAGGATAAAATAATTTATAAAGCCATAATGGATGCTTATAATAGACAGATTTCTCCTTGAGAGTTTCCGTTTGTTGTTTTGAAATTGGATATTAAACCAGAATTGATTGATGTGAATGTTCATCCATCTAAATTGCAGGTTAAATTTGTTGATTCTCAAAAAATCTACCAACTTGTCTATAATTCTGTCTATAAGTGTCTAAGTGATAATAAAATTACTAGTGTTGTTCATGATTTTATTTGATCAGAGAACTCAGGGAATACTCAAAATTATTACAATAAAACGCCGTGACAGAATGTGTTTTTGGGTAGTAGAGATTTTAATAAAAAAAGTGAGGATAATATTTTTTGATTTCAAGAACAGAAAATTAAAGGTTTTCCTTTATCAAACAATCAAACTTTTGATTTTTATGATGATAGCAAAACCTATTCCAACCCTGATATCTGAGATTATCAAATAGTATGACAACTTTGGAATACTTATATTGTGTTACAATCAAATGATGCTCTTTACTATATTGATCAACATGCTTTAGCGGAAAGAATAGCTTTTGAAAATATGAAAAAAGCAACAAGCTTAAAAAAGGAACTTTTGTTGCAACCAGTTAAATTTAGTGTAACAGATATTCCTGATTTACAGGAAAAAATAACTCAACTTAATGAACTTTGATTTGATTGTTCTTTGTTGTCAGAAAATGTGATGGTAGTGTATGCTGTACCAAATATATTTATTACTTATCCAGTAGATTTAGAAATCCTATTTAATTATGTTTTGTATTTGGAAGACATAAACTTTAATCATGTGTTGGATGGGGTTTTTGCTACAAAAGCTTGTAAAACATCTATAAAGGCGTGACATAAATTATCATATGAACAAATGGCAAATTTAGTAAAAGAATGATTTGATAGTATTGAAGGTATGTTTGTATGTCAGCATTGAAGACCATTTTTTGTAAAAATAGAAAAGGGGAGTGTAGATAAGATGTTTGATAGATAGGGTTAGTTTATAAAGTTGGTGATAGTCCCCCTTGATAAGGGGGATTAGATAAAAACTCTCATTTGTCACAAAATCCCCCCTTCCCCCCTTAAAAAAAGGGGGGTCATATAAAAAAATTCTGCCTCTACTTGTTCCCGCAGTATTATGGTTAGGTGGTCAGGACTTTTTAACTATTAATTCTGTAGAAAATGAAGTTAGTAGTACAAAATGTAGAGAGTGCTTCAGTTAAAGTTGTTAATGATGATTGAAGTATAAAAAAAGAAGAGAAAATAAACAAAGGTGTTTTAATATATTTTTGAGTTTCTAAAAAAATTACGAATTTAGAGTTTAATATTGTTAAAAATAGTTTAGATAAGTTTGTAGATAAATTCCCTAGAATGAGGCGATTAAAAAATAAAGATGGAAGACTTGATGCCACTTTAGATGATATTAATTGAGAAATATTGGTGGTATCAAATTTTACACTTTATGCTAGTAATAAAAATTGAACAAAAATGGATTTTTCAGCTAGTTGAGAATATGGGAAAGCCGAGAAAATTTATGAGTATTTTGTTGATAAATTAAAAGAAAAATTTGTTGTGAAAACTTGAGAATTTGGTGCGATGATGCAGGTAGAAAGTATTAATGATGGTCCTGTAAATTATATGATGGAGATATAATATTCGCTCTGCTCATGATAAAATGATAAAATGATAAAATGATAAAGTGTTAAAATGATAAAATGACTTGTCCCAGCTCCACCACGTAGTACTACGTGGCTTAGCGGGATGAATGATGAAATGTTAAAGTGTTAAAATGATAAAGCTTATTGTTTAGTAATTCCCATTAATTGTAGGCGCGAATTCGAATTCGCGCCTGCAAAGGTGGTGTGTGTTACTACCTAGTTACTAAATATGAACCTTATTCGTGATAAAATAAAAAATTTTATATATAAAATGTTTTGAAATGAAAAAATGGATATTGGCTTTTGTTATGTTATTTTTTGTTGGTAATGTTTTTGCTTATAAAGAGTTGTTGCTGGAAGTCAGATGAGGTAAACCTATTAGAGTTATTAAAGTAGTTTTAGATTGAGAACATTATGTAGTTACTTCACTAGCGAACAATTGAGGTGATACCTTAGAAAATCTCGTTAAAAAAGTCTGATGAGACTCTGGGATAAACTGAACATTTTTTTGTCCAGATGATTATACTTCTTGTGGTAAAGTGACTCATTCAAATTTTGAAAGAGTTTATTTATGAAATGGAAAAGATTATA
>Ga0209718_1005176_pt1 | contig 10466 bp, 4 predicted proteins | sample AD_JPNAS1_MetaG_FD_184420 | JGI IMG/M metagenome (GOLD analysis project Ga0209718, IMG submission 184420) | Active sludge microbial communities of municipal wastewater-treating anaerobic digesters from Japan - AD_JPNAS1_MetaG (SPAdes) (version 2) | ecosystem: Engineered > Bioreactor > Anaerobic >...
CACTGTCGATTCGGCAAAAAACAATAGAGAGGCAGGACAAGCATGAAATACGGAGACCTTATCCAATTCGACCCGATTGAGTCGGTCGTTCAGTTGCGTGACGCGGACAAATCGAGCGCCGCACACACCCTCGTGAACACCTATGTCATTTCCGAGGAAATGGCCGAACGGCTCACCCAGCTTGTCATTCCTCAGATGCAGTTCGACCAGCCGGTCGACAACAAGGGCCTGCTGGTCGTCGGTAACTACGGCACCGGTAAGTCGCACTTGATGTCGGTGGTCTCCAGCCTTGCCGCAGATGCCTCCCTGCTGGAAGGGCTGAAGAACGATGGTGTCCGCGACGCAGCCTCTCAGATCGCCGGTCGGTTCAAGGTCATCCGTACCGAGATCGGTGCCACCACCATGTCCCTGCGCGACATCCTGGTGGCCGAACTGGAAGAGCACCTCGAAAAACTCGGCGTGGAATATGTCTTCCCCGAAGCCGGGACCATTACCAGCCACAAGCGGGCCTTTGAAGACATGATGGCCAAGTTCGGCGAGGTCTTCCCCGAACACGGCCTGCTGCTGGTGGTCGACGAGCTGCTCGACTACCTGCGCACCCGCAAGGACCAGGAGCTGATCCTCGACCTCAACTTCCTCCGCGAGGTCGGCGAAGTCTGCAAGGACCTGCGCTTCCGCTTCATGGCCGGTGTCCAGGAAGCCATTTTCGACAGCCCGCGCTTCGCTTTTGTTGCCGACAGCATCCGCCGGGTGAAGGACCGCTTCGAGCAGATCCTCATTGCCCGCAGCGACGTTAAATTCGTCGTGGCCGAGCGTCTGCTCAAAAAGACCACCGAGCAACAGGCCAAGATCCGCGACTACCTGATGCCTTTCGCCAAATACTACGGCGGGCTCAACGAGCGCATGGACGAGTTCGTCCGGCTCTTTCCGGTGCATCCCGATTACATCGACACCTTCGAACGGGTCACCGTGGTGGAAAAGCGCGAGGTGCTCAAGACCCTGTCCATGGGCATGAAAGGCATTCTCGGCAAGGACGTGCCGCAGGACGAGCCAGGCCTGATCGCCTTCGACAGCTACTGGAACACGCTCAAACAGAACGCTTCGTTCCGTGCCATTCCCGAGATTCGGGCGGTCATCGATTGTAGCCAGGTGCTGGAATCCCGCATCGAGAACGCCATCACCCGCAAACAATACAAGCCGATGGCGCTGCGCCTGATCCATGCGCTGTCCGTCCACCGCCTCACCACCGGCGACATCTATGCCCCAATGGGCGCGTCCGCCGAGGAGCTGCGCGACCGCCTCTGCCTGTTCGATCCGCTGATCGCCGAGCTGGGCAGCGACGAGCCCGACAAGGATCTGCAGACCCATGTGGAAACGGTCCTGCGTGAGGTCCACAAAACGGTCAGCGGCCAGTTCATCTCCTTCAATGCCGACAACCGCCAGTTCTATCTCGATCTCAAAAAGACCGACGACTTCGACGCCCTGATCGACAAGCGGGCCGAAAGCCTGGGCCAGGCTCAGCTCGACCGCTTCTATTACGAGGCGCTCAAGCGGGTCATGGAGTGCCAAGACGCCACCTATGTCACCGGCTACAAGATCTGGCAGCACGAACTGGTCTGGCAGGAGCACAAGGCAGCCCGCTCCGGCTACCTCTTTTTCGGGGCACCGAACGAGCGCTCCACCGCCGTGCCGCAGCGGGACTTTTACCTCTACTTCATTCAGCCCAACGATCCGCCGCGCTTCAAGGACGACAAGGTCAACGATGAGGTCTTCTTCCGCCTGAAAGTCACTGACGAGGAGTTCCAGACTGCGCTGAAGAGCTACGCGGCGGCACTGGATCTTGCAGCCACCTCATCGGGACACGCCAAGGCCACCTATGAATCGAAGGCCAACGGTTTCCTGAAGAAGCTGGTCCAGTGGCTGCAAAAGCACATGAGCGATGCCTTCGAGGTCACCTATCAGGGCCGCGCCAAATCCATGACCGAATGGGCCAAGGGCAAATCCATCCGCGACCTGTCCGGCCTGTCGCCCCACGAGACCATCAACTTCCGTGACTTGGTGAACACTATTGCCGGTGTCTGCCTGGCACCGAACTTCGAGAACCAGGCCCCGGACTATCCGTTCTTCTCGGTCCTGATCACCGGCAACAACCGCGCCCAGGCCGCGCAGGACACCCTGCGGGCCATCGCCGGGCAGAACCGCACCAAGCAGGCCACCGCCGTGCTGGACGCCCTGGAACTGCTCGACGGCGAGAAGATCGACCCCTACAAGTCGAAGTACACCAAGTTCATCCTCGATGCCGTCAAGGCCAAGGGGCACGGCCAGGTGGTCAACCGCAGCGAGATCATCCAGGATGACCACGGGCTGGAATACATGAACCCCGGCGGTGGTCGGCTTGAGCCGGAATGGGTGGCGGTCATCCTGGCTTCGCTGGTCTACTCCGGTGACATCGTGCTCGCCATCCCGGGCAAGAAATTCGACGCCACCGGCCTGCAGCAACTGGCCGCGACCGGCATGGACGAACTGGTCCGCTTCAAGCACCTGGAGCAGCCAAAGGAATGGAACCTGCCCGCGCTCAAAGCGTTGTTCGAACTGCTCGGCATGACGCCGGGCATGGCCCAGCTCGTCACCCAGGGCAAGGACGAACCGGTGCAGAACCTGCAACAGGCGGTGGGTAAGATCGTCAAGCGCATCGTCATGACCCAGCAGACCCTGCGCGAAGGGCTCTCCTTCTGGGGCCTGGATCTGCTCGCGGGCACCGACCTGGCCAGCCAGGCCAGCGGACTGGACGAGGCCAAGGGCTTCTTTGAATCGCTCCAGGCCTACTCCTCGCCGGGCAAGCTGAAAAACTTCCGCTATAGCGCTCCCGAAGTGCTGGCCCACGAAAAGGCCGTGAAGGCGCTGGATGAGCTGGACGCCCTGCGCGAGTTCATCATGGACCACAGCCCGACGGCGTCCTGGCTCTCCACCGCCGAGGCGGTGCTGCCCGCCGAGCATGACTGGGTGGATCGCATGAAGACCACCCGGCAGGACGTGCTGGATGCCCTCAAGCAGGCCGACTTGACCGAGCTGGCCAGCCAGTCCCAGGGCATCGGGGCCAAACTGCAGAAGCTGAAGAAGGATTACACCGTCGCCTACATCGGCCTGCACACCAAAGCCCGGCTGGGGGTGAACGACGACAAGCGTAAGGCGGGCCTGCTCAACGACCAGCGGCTGCAAACCCTGCTCAAGCTGGCCGGTATCGACCTGATGCCCCGGCAGCAGCTCACCGATTACCAGAATCGCCTGGCCGGGCTGAAAAGCTGCTTCGCCCTGACCGAGCAAAACCTCGACGCCTCGCCCATCTGCCCCCATTGTGGGTTCCGGCCGTCGGTGGAAACCGGCGCGGCGGCAGGCTCCCAGATGATCGACCAGATGGACGCCCAGCTCGACGCCATGGTGGCGGCCTGGACCTCCACCATCCTCAGTAACCTGGAGGACCCGATTACCCAGGCCAACATGGATCTGCTGAAGATCGACGACCGCGAGCCCCTGGAAGCCTTCATCAACTCGAAGGAACTGCCAGTGCCGCTGGACAGCAACTTCGTTCACGCCCTGAAGGAAGTGCTCTCCGGGCTGGTTAAGGTAACCGTCAAGGCACAGGAGCTGCATACCGCCCTGCAGGTCACCGACGGCCCGGCTACCCCGGCGGAGATGAAGAAACGCTTTGAGGAATACATCGATCAACTCACCAAGGGCAAGGACCCAGCCAAGGTGCGGATCGTCATGGAGTGAGGTGATCAATGATACTTAAGTCGCAAAACAACAACGATGCATCTGACTCGATTTTGGTTTCATTTGATGCGAAGTGGGCGGAACCACTTGCTGAAGGTTCTGTTTCACAGGTCTTTAGAAAACGAGGGCCGAAAAGTACGTCTCCGAGTTGGGTGTATGTTTATGCAGGCACACCTATTAAGGCTGTCATAGGTCGGCTACCAGTGATTCATTTGCGGCAATTGACAATCAAAGAGTCTCTTGCTTTGGCAAATGAAGGGGCGCTTGAGAGAAGTGAACTGGCTGAGTACGCAGGAGAATATGGCTCACTTTTTGTGTTTACTGTCGGGAAGTTTCAGTCAGCTTCCACCGAGGTTACTTTTTCCGAGCTGAAAGAAAAATATGGCTTTGCCCCGCCTCAAAGCTTTCTGATTTTGTCGACGCAAGGGAAAAATGCACTAGATACACTGTGTGGTTTTGCTGAAGGAGAAAATAATGCCTAACTTTGAAGAGCCAAGGCAAGATCTGCTTTTTACGGATAGCATCAATGCGTCTGAAGGATACAAAAAAGAAGAAATTTGCTTTGGAATTCGCTTTCCAAGTGAAAAAGCTCGCCGAGCCCACTTCACCGAAGAGCTGCGCAAGAAGCTGAGGGACCCGGAGTTCCGCAAGATTGAAGGCTTTCCCATCGGCAGCGACGATGACATCCTGAACCTGAGCGATCCGCCCTATTATACGGCTTGCCCAAACCCATGGGTTCAAGAGTTTATTGCTGAGTGGGAATCGCAAAAAGACAATATAGAAGACCATCATCGTGAGCCTTTCGCTACAGATGTAAGTGAAGGCAAGAACGACCCAATCTACAATGCACACTCATATCACACCAAAGTGCCGCACAAGGCCATAATGCGTTTCATCCTCCATTACACACAGCCGGGGGACATCGTATTTGATGCTTTCGCAGGAACGGGCATGACAGGAGTGGCCGCGCAGATGTGCGGTGACCGTGACGTGGTGCTGTCCCTTGGATACCAAGTAAAGCCTGACGGGACTATTTTGCAGGAAGAGGTAGAAGAAGAGAACGGCAAAAAAGCGTGGCGACCATTTTCAAAACTTGGTGCTCGCAAGGCTGTGCTAAACGACTTGTCACCTGCAGCCACATTTATCGCTTATAACTACAATACACCGGTTGACATATTATCATTTAAAAGAACGGCAAAAAAAATCATCAGTGATTTTGAGAAAAAAACAAAGTGGATGTGGGAAACATTACACACCGATAGAAAAACGCTTGGAAAAGTTAATTACATTGTTTGGAGCGACGTATATAGCTGCCCCGAATGCTCGGGAGAGATAATTTACTATAAAGAAGCATTTATTAAAAATGGTGGCGCTGTTGAGTTCAATCCGGAGTTCAATTGCCCCCATTGCAATTGTTCGATTTCAAAAAACCCACCGAAAAACTCGCAAGCACAGAAGCCCGCTCGCATCTTTGAATCCGCCTATGACCCTATCACGAGAGCCGTAACGGAAAAGCAGAAACAGGTGCCAGTCCTTATTAATTACAGCATAGGAACCAGAAGGCACGAAAAACTGATCGACAGTGATGACCTGTTGAAGGCCACATCAATAGATGTCAGTGATGATCTAATCAAAAATATCCCTTTCTCTGAAATTATAGAAGGTGATAAATCTGCCGATCCATTCGGATGCGGTGTTCGTCATGTTCATCAATTCTATACAAAGCGTATTTTGGCGTCGCTATCAATATTGGCCGACCTTACCAAAGGGCATCCACAATTGGAGTTTTTAGTCGGCAGTATGTTACCAAAACTTACGATCATGAATCGATATATGCCTCAGCATGGAGGAAGAGCACTGGTTGGTCCAATGGCCAACACGCTTTATGTGCCTCCTGTCAGTGTCGAAAATAATGTAATAGACCAACTTGTTTTCCAGTTTAAGAAAATCATACAGGCACTAACCTCGCTTTCCGGCTCAGTAATAACAACACAAGCTGCCCAATCAGTTGACATTCAAGATTCGAGTATAGATTACATATTTCTTGATCCACCATTTGGATCGAACATTATGTATTCTGAACTGAGCTACATAAGAGAATCATGGTTACGTGTTATAACTAATAACAAGCCTGAAGCCATTGAAAACAAGACTCAAAAAAAAGGAATTGATGAATATCGCGACCTCATGACCAATTGCTTTGAAAAGGCATTCAAATATTTAAAGCCAGGGCGCTGGATGACTGTAGAGTTTTCAAACACTAAAGCAAGTGTTTGGAACAGCATCCAGAATGCACTTTCAGATGCAGGGTTTATTGTTGCATCAGTTGCAGCCTTAGATAAGACTCGTGGCGGATTGCACGCAATGCTTGGACCGACTGCTGTTAAGCAAGATTTGGTCATTTCTGCATACAAACCTAATGGCGGTTTTGAAGAGCGCTTCCAGAAAGAGGCGCAAACCGAAGAAGGCGTGTGGGATTTTGTCCGCACCCATTTGAAGTATCTGCCGGTAACCAAGCGTCAGGGGCCATTGATACTTTTCGTTCCCGAGCGCGATCCGCGCATCCTGTTCGACCAAATGGTGGCCTACTACGTCCGCAAGGGCTACCCGGTGCCGATCTCCAGCCAGGAATTCCAGATCGGGTTGGCACAACGCTTCATAGAGCGTGACGGCATGTATTTCCTGCCGGATCAGGTGGCCGAATACGACCGCAAGAAGATGACTTCCGGTGCCCCACAGCAGCTTTCGATGTTCGTTTCCGACGAGGCCTCGTCGATCCAGTGGCTCCGCCAGCTCATCAAGGAAAAGCCGCAGACCTTCTCCGACATCAATCCGCAGTTCATGCAGCAGCTTGGCGGCTGGAGCAAGAACGAGGCCCAGCTCGACCTGCGCGAACTGCTAAACCAGAACTTCCTCTGCTACGACGGCAAAGGCCCGGTGCCCGAGCAGATCCACGCCTACCTCTCCACCAACTGGAAGGAGCTGCGCAACCTGCCCAAGGATGACCCGGCGCTGGTGACCAAGGCCCGTGACCGCTGGTACGTGCCCGATCCCAACAAGGCGGGCGACCTGGAGAAACTGCGCGAAAAGGCGCTGCTCAAGGAGTTCGAGGAATACAAAGAGGTCAAGAAGAAGCTCAAGGTCTTCCGTCTGGAAGCTGTCCGCGCCGGATTCAAGAAAGCCTGGCAGGAACGCGACTACGCCGTCATCGTCGCCGTGGCCGATAAGATCCCCAACAACGTCCTTGAAGAAGATCCCAAGCTGCTCATGTGGTACGACCAGGCAGTAACACGAATGGGAGGCGAATAAGTATGTCTGCCGCTTGGGATTGGGCCAGTGCCAAATGGTGGAAGTTCGACTTTCACAATCACACTCCGGCATCGGACGATTATGGGAAAGGCCCCGACCAGGACCAGCATAAGCAGATCTCCCATAAGGATTGGCTGCTCAACTACATGCGGCAAGGCATCGATTGCGTCGCGGTGACGGATCACAATTCAGGTGCCTGGATTGATCCGCTCAAGCAGGCACTCCAGGAGCTGGCATCCGAAGGTCATGCGGATTATCGACCGCTCTACCTCTTCCCCAGCGTTGAGATTACCGTTCAGGGCAATATCCATATCCTGGCCATTTTCGGCATAGACAAGACCACCTCGGATATCGATTCGCTGCTCGGTGCGGTGAGGTATCGCGCCACCAAGGGAAAGAGCGACGGCTGTTCTGAATGCTCCGCTGTTGAGGTGATTGACGAAATTGCAAGGTCAGGCGGGCTTGCAATACCTGCTCATGTCGATCAGGCCAACGGACTTTTTACGGTTTGTACCGGCAACACACTGGAGCAGGTGCTGGACAACAAGTGTGTATTTGCCATGGAGATCACGGACCTTGCTCAGGCAAAACCGCAGCTTTACATCGGCAAGAATTTGAATTGGGCGGAGGTTCTTGGAACCGATTCCCATCATCCGTCCGGTACCGGCGGTCAACGCTACCCTGGGAGCCATTTCACCTGGGTAAAAATGTCGGAGCCATCCTATGACGGATTACGACTGGCGCTCATTGATGGATCTCTCTCACTGAAGCGGTCGGACCGCTTCAGTGGTGACCCCAATACCCATGGACAACTCGCCATCGAAAGCATCGTGGTTGACGACGCGAAGTACCTGGGCAGAGGTCAATCCTTTTCCTGTCAACTGAACCCCTGGCTCAACACAATTATTGGTGGACGAGGCACAGGGAAATCGACCTCGTTGGAGTTCTTGCGGATTGCTCTCAAACGGAAGGGAGAAATCCCCAAGAGCCTTGAAAAGGAATTTACCAAATACAGTCAGACGTCGAGCGACCGCCAGGATGAAGGGCTGTTAAAAGATGCCACGAAAATCACCGTCGGCTTTCGAAAAGATGGTGGCCGTTTTCGAATCACTTGGTCTAACGCCGAAAACAGATACGCCATAGAGGAAGAGACCGCTCCCGGAACTTGGAGCGCTTCCGAGGGAGACATAGCTCAACGATTCCCCGTCAGGATTTACAGCCAGAAGCAGATTTTCGAGCTGGCAAAGCATCCCCAGGCGCTGTTGCAAGTCGTCGATGATGCCCCGGCGGTCAATCATCGTGATTGGAAACTTGAATGGGACGAACTGGTTTCCAAATATCTCTCTATTCGCGCACAGGAGCGTGAAGTTCAGGCCGGACTTCAGGAAGAATCGGTAATCAAAGGTCAGCTTGAGGACGTCAAACGCAAGCTCGAGGTTTTTGAAAAGGCGGGCCATGCGGACGTCCTTAAGGCTTACCAGCTCAGACAGAACCAGAGCAAGGCCATCGACTCCTGGGAAAAGACTTGGGAAGGCTCCGCCGAACAGGTCCGGGATATTTCAGGAAGCCTGTTGCCGCCAGAATTGGATTCACAGCATTTCAACATTGAGATTGCGGATGATAAAGAGCTGATCGACGCTGCAGCGGGCATTCGTGCGACGTTTGAGAAACTCCAGATCGAGATGAATTCAATCGCGCAGCGGATTGATGATGCGAAGAGCGCATGGAATCAAGCGCGGCCCGGCCTGGAAATATCGAAAAAGATCACAACGGCGAACCAGGAATACACCGACCTCCTCGGTCAACTCAGCGCAGCAGGTGCGGGCGATCCTTCCGCATATGGTGTTCTGGTTAAGCAGCGGCAAGATCTCGAGGAGAAGCTCAAGGGGTTCAATAAGAAGAGAGAAACTCTTGCGCAGCATCAGAAGAGCGCTGAAGAGTGCTTGGGCAAGCTCCATGAGCATCGGGCCAAGATAACCAAGCTTCGCGAGAACTTTCTCAAGGATACCCTCGTCGGCAATTCATATGTACAGATCAATGTCATTCCGTTTGGAAACAAGATCACGGTTGAGGAAGAGTTCCGTAACCTGATCGACCGGGGCAATGGCGGCTTTGATCGTGACATCGGCGTGGTCGATGGGGATGAGGGCCTGCTGGCTACACTGACGCAGAACTCTTCCAAGACCATGGAAGAAAAAATTGCGGCATTGAAATCATCGCTGCTGGCCATCCATGCGAACGATACAACGGCGGTGGCTGAAGCCAAAGATCGACGCTTTGTCTCCCACATTCAGGGACTGACTCCCGAGCAAATAGATCGAATCCTGTGCTGGTTTCCCGATGACTCCTTGGATGTCAGATACAGCCTCAGGGACGGTGAGAGCTTCAAACCCGTAGAGCAAGGATCGCCTGGGCAGAAAACTGCTGCTCTTCTGGCCTTTATCCTTTCGTATGGCAATGAGCCTCTCGTGCTTGATCAGCCAGAAGACGATCTCGACAACCACTTGATCTATGACCTGATCGTAACGCAACTGCGGGAGATCAAACAGAAGCGGCAGGTTTTGGTGGTCACGCACAACGCCAACATCGTCGTGAATGGTGATGCGGAAAACGTCATCGCCCTTGATGTGAGGTCTGGGCAAACCCGAATCGTGACACAGGGTGGACTTCAGGAGCCTTCCATAAGGGATGAAATATGCCGAGTGATGGAAGGTGGAAAAGAGGCCTTTGATCAGAGATATAAACGAATCAATGCAGGACGATAAGGAATTTGGCTGGAATGGCATCGAGCGAAAACATATGGCAATACAGCACCGTTCATAACAGCGCCTGCAAGGTCATCGAAGAACAGACCTTGTGGGGGCAGACTGTGTGCCGTGTCTGGTTGCCGAACCAGGACGCGGTGGTGCGCGTGCCCCGCTCCGCATTGCGGCCGCTGAGTGCCGACTTGCAGCCGGAGATCGAGGCTGGACGCATTGCCTATGTGGCCGCCGCAGCCAAGGTAGCCGAGGTGCTCGAAGGTTCCACCAGCGCCACCGAGGGCCATGTGCTGCTGGCTCCCATGGAGTCCAATGTCATTCCGCTGCCGCACCAGATACACGCCTTGTCCCGGGCCATCTCCGGTGACCGCGTGCGCTACCTGCTGGCCGACGAGGTGGGTCTCGGCAAGACCATCGAGGCCGGGCTGGTCATGCGCGAGCTCAAACTGCGCGGACTGGTGCGTCGGACATTGGTCGTCTCGCCGAAGGGAATCGCTACCCAGTGGGTGGCGGAAATGCAGACCCACTTCAACGAGCAGTTCCAGCTCGTGCTGGGCGACGACATCGGCACATTGCAACGCCTGGCTCCAGGGGCGGATCACCGGAGCTCAGCCTGGTCGATGT
>Ga0209718_1005186_pt1 | contig 10443 bp, 9 predicted proteins | sample AD_JPNAS1_MetaG_FD_184420 | JGI IMG/M metagenome (GOLD analysis project Ga0209718, IMG submission 184420) | Active sludge microbial communities of municipal wastewater-treating anaerobic digesters from Japan - AD_JPNAS1_MetaG (SPAdes) (version 2) | ecosystem: Engineered > Bioreactor > Anaerobic >...
GGGGTTTTTGCACTTTGTCGGGGGGGTTTTTGCACTATGCCTTCCCACCCCGCCCCGGCATCTTGTGGGCACCCTTCCGGCTTTCGTGCCAGGCTTCCAGGTATTCCGGCGGCGGCAGCAGGCGGACGGAATGGCGGTTGGCCTTGTCTATCTTCACCAGTCCAGCGGCGGCCAGGTCTTCGGCGTCCTTCAAGGTGTCTTTGATACTTGCAGACAGGCTTCGGCGGTCCCCGGCCTTGCGTTTGGCGCGCAGGTATTCCACGGCGGTGGGGGGCAAATAATTGGTCATGGCGGCCCACCGTTCGGCGGACACTTCCGGCACCCGCGACGGATCCGGCTCCCCGGCGGTCCCCGGCTTCCAGTAGTGATTCCAAAAGGCGCAGCTGCGGATATATTGGCGCAGCAGGCCGGAACGCTTTGTGGGCAGCAGCATGGCGCCGGTCAGATCGAAAAGGAAGTCCCCCCGATAGCTTGCCCCGGCCTCTTGTGCTATGGCGGCCAGGGTTTTTTCAAAGGTCCGCGTCATGCCAACATAAAGGGGCACCACGTATTCTTCCGGCCTCAAGTTCCGCCAAGGTATGGGGCACTCGAAAACGGGATATGAAAAACCATTGGGCAGCACCAGGCGCAGCCCGTCCAGCTGCACCAGGCCGCGCAGTACGGTTTCGTAGTGTGAAGGCGCCAGGCGCGCTTCGGGGTTTATTGCCCGCGTCAATTCTTGCAGGGTTGTCTTGTGCAGTCTTCCCTTTCCGGCCCAGGCCGCGGCCATAACCAGCAGGCCCAGCTTTCCGGCTGCGGGCTTCAATGCGTATTGAGTAGCACCGGCCAGGGCCACCGGGAGGGGCGGGGCGTCTTCCCCCCCTTGTTGGTCTATCGGCAGCACGGCCTGGTGGGGTTTCCTGGCGTGGTCTTCCGGTAGCAGGGCGTAGGATGTCGGCACCAGGGCGGACGGGTTTTGAATGGCCAGATCCGGCGCGGGGGCATATTCCCTTCCGTCCATGTTGACGCGGGACAACTCCACCCCAGGGGCACCCATGGCCCAGGACATACCGGCCAGCACTTTGGGCACCCGGCCAAAAGATCGGCCTTTGACGTTCACCCTGGGGGCGGCGTCCAGTTCGGCGGCAGTCTTTTGGCGTTCCAGGCGTTCGGCTTCCCATCCGGCCCTTTCGTCCATCCATGCCAAGGCCAGCAGGCGCAACCAGTCTCCCGCTTTGTCCGCGGGCTTGAAAAGGGCCTCAATATATAGCCATGCGCGCTTTTTTATTATCAGGCGCAGGGCGTCCAGGCCCACCAATACTTCCAGCGGTTGATAGTATCCTCCGGCCTCTAGCCAGGCGGCGTTCCTCTCGGGCGTTTGTGCGGATCTTGGAACGTGCAAAAGACAGATTGCCCAGGCGTTTGGTCCGGTCCATGTTTCAAGCAATTCCCCGCGCAGCAGCTTTCCGCCGTCCAAGGTCTGGGCAATTTTCGCCCAGCGCGGGTATTCTGTTTCGAGTTCGGCAAAGTCCTTTGCGCTCCCCATGCCGAATACGGAAAAAACGTTGAAATCCCAACCGGACAAAATCCCTTTTGATGCGTCATGGGCTATTGTGGTTTTGAAACGCGCCGAAAAGGCGTCCTGGGCGGCGCGGTTCAGGCGCCGTTCCACCTTGTCCGCGTCCACCAGATCCCAGCCACCCTTCCCCAGCCATTCGGCCAATCCTTCGGCGTTGGCGTCTTCGGTCCACCGGCGCAGGGCTTCGGCCACTTCGCCCCCCATCTTGGCGGCGTTCTTTTCAACCAGATCCGACAGGATGGCGCGCAGTTGGGCGGTTGCGTTTTCGGGGTCCCCTTGCTGTACTGCCCCCCATAATTCCCACCCGTCTTCGTCGGGATCCTGGTTGCAACATACCTCATATGGGCCTGTACTTGTCGGCGCTATAAAGTCATGCACAAGCATCCCCAGGGCGTCCCCGTCTTCCCCGTCGAAATCGTCTTCCAGGTCCAGGTCTTCGGGCGTTTCCATGGCCTATTCCTCCCAGCCAATGGCGGCCTGTTTGGGCGTTCCTCCGTCATGCAGCGCGCGGCCCCTGGGCGTGTACCATACGGCCTTGCTTTCCCCAGGCGGTTGCGGCATTTGTCCGTGTTCCGATTCATAGAACATTTGCCCGCGGGTTTTCGTGAAAGACAGCAGGCGGGCAACGCCATTCTCTGGATCCGTGTCCCCCGGTTCAAAGGCGGCAGCGGGTTTTCCTCCGATTGACTTCCATATGGTGACGGCAGCATGGGCCATGCGTTCCAGATCGGCCCCGGCGTATGAAGTCCCGGCCAGGGCGTTCCCATCGTTGCGGGCGGCCTTGTTCACCTGGGAAAGCAGCACCAGGACGGCGCCGCACTCCCCGGCGGCTTTCGCTAAACGGCTGGCGGCCTTTTCCAGCACTTCAAACCGGGCATCCCTGGCGGTCCGGTCTTCCACCGTCAGCAGCTGGGCATAATCCACCACCACCAGGCCGCGGACGGCGTGGGCGCCGGTTTGGCGGACCTTGCGCGCCTGGGATTCCATGGATCGAATTATGTTTTCCACGTGGGCAGCTTCGGGGGTGTCGCACTTCGGCAGCGTCAACAGATCCGCCCAGGCTTCGGGCAGATCGTGGTTGGCCTTGGAACGCCAGGCGGTTTTTGCGTACTTCGGCCCCACCTGGCACAGCATATTTTCCAGGGTATCTTCCCTGGAAAGTTCCAGCTGCCAAAACAGGACGGGGCACCCGGCGGCCATGGCGTCAACGGCTATGGTTGCGCCCAGCGTGGTTTTTCCGCCACCAGGGCCACCCCCCACCAGCAGCAGGCGCCCAGGTTCCAGTCCGCCACGCGTCCCCAGGTTCCGGTTGAACCAGTCCGCCCAGGCGCCGCGGGCCTTGTCCAGCATAACGGCATCCTTCGGCCCAGCTTCGTTTATCTCGAAACGGGTTTTCCTGTAGGCGTTCCACGCTTCGGCCAGGGGCACGGCGTCGGCGCGTTCGGCGGCTTCCAGGGATTGCACGGCGGCGGCCAGATCCGCGCGCCGGTCCTGGGGCTTTTGGGCGGCCTTGGCGCGTTCCAGCAGCGCCGCGGCTTCCCGTATGCGTTGCAGGTCCGCGGCCTTGTCCGTAGTGGCCAGTACAGCGGCGTAGGCTTCGGCCAGGTCTTCGGGGTCTTGTCCATGGGCAGGATCCAGCAGCGGGGCGGCCTGGGCGGCGTCGAGTTCGGCGGCGCAGGATTCCAGGGCGGGGCGTTTCAGCAGCGCGCCCAGGTCCGACAGCTGCATCCCCGGCGCGGCACGAAACGCGGCGGCCAGGTCTTTGGCCAGCAGCACCAATTCCCAGGGGCGCAGGGCTTCGGCGGCTTCGGCGCGTTCATTCTCGGGCAGATTGAACAGGTGGCGCAGGGCCATGGCTTCCATTCGCAGGCGTTCGGCGCGTTCGTCGTCTGGCGGATTGTAGGCGGTTTTCTTTTCGGCGGTCTTGCTCATGGCAGGCATCCTTTCAGTTTGGCGGCGTCCCCCAGGTCTTTGCAATCGGGCGGCAGATCGGGCAGCAGGTCTTCCATTGTCGAAACTTCGGCCAGCGCGCACCCGGCGGCGCGCAGCCATCCCACCAGGCGGGCGGCCAGGGCCAGGCCGGTTTCCCCCTTTTCGCCTGGGTCATTGTCCGGCACCACCCGCACCCGGCGGCGGCAAAGTTCGGGCAGGTGGGCTTCCAGCATACGGGCACAGGCCCCGGTCCAGTCCTTCCAATGCCTGGCCTGGGGGCGCATGGAAAAGGCCAGCGCGGGCCACCCCAGCACGGCGGCGCCCAGGGCGTCCAGCGCCCCTTCCACCACCAGCACTTCCCCGGCCTTGTCCCGGTCCGGCTTCCATGAAACACACGGCGGGCGGTACAGGGTGGGCAGGCCAAAGGGCCAGCGGACGGCGCCGCGGCTGTAGGTTTGTTGCAGATACTTCCCAAACAGATCCCCCGGCTTGAATCCCAGGCGCCTGGCGATAAAGGCCACCGGGCGCCCACGTGGATCCAGGTGGGCCAGCAGGCAGCAGTCCCCGGCCCATGCCCCCCATTGTAGGCGTAGCGGCTTCCCATCTTCGGCGGGTTTCAGCAGTCCGGCGGCCAGCAGCAGGTCCGCGGCGTCCCCCTTACATATGCGGGCCAGCATGGCTTCGGCCTTGTCCGCGGGCAGATCGTAGGCGCAGGGCGGCAGTCCGGCGGCCAGCGTCCCCCGGCTTTCCAGGTAGGCGTCCCCCTGGGCCTGGGCTTCGGGGTGGACGGCCAGCAGATTGTCCAGGTAGATCCGGCAGGCCAGCGCCTGGTCTTCCGGCGACAGCGTAGGCGGCTCTATGCGCGGCGGTGTTTTCGGGGGGTGTTGGGATATGGCTTGCCCCCCTGGAAGCGTTCCTGGGGCATCCTGGGCGGCCTTTCCGTCCAGCTTGTCCAGCAGATCCCAGGTTTTCACGCAATCGGGCACCCGTCCGGCCATTTTCGCCATGTAGCGGACGGCGGGCTGCCATTCCATCCCGGCTACGTCCAGCAGAAACCCCAGGGAGTCCCCGCCCTTGTCCGTCCCGAAATCGTGCCAGGTCCAGCCCTTGCCCCCTTGCTTGCCCACGTTCGGCGGGTAGAAGTAGCAGCTTGCGTCCTGTTCGTTTCGTATGGATCCGCGGTAGGCGGTCCCGCTTTTCTTGACGGCCACCCCCTGGGCGGACAGGACGGCCAGGAAGTCCACCTGGGCGCAAAGGTCCCGGCGTTCGGCATCCGACAGGGGCGGCGGCTTTGGGCGTAGTTCGGCCATGGGGCGGTTTCCTATGTCCTACAAGGTGAGTTATCGGACATAGACAGGGCCAGCAGGCGTTCGGCGCCTGGGGTCACTTGGCGGCCTTCCGTTCCTTCCGTTGCTTCGGCGGGCGTCCAGGGCTTCGGCGTATGGTGGGCGGTTCATGGGAAACATTCAGCAGCAGCTTTTCGGGGCGGGGGTCCCCCTTGGTTTCCACGGTGTCCACGTAGGCGCGCACGGCGTCCCGCACTACCCATTGAACCGGGCGGCCATACTCCTGGGCATGGGATTCCAGGCGGGCGCGTTCCTCGGGCAGCATAGTCACCAGGATGGCGGTTGTCTTCCGTCCCGGCGTTGTCTTCGGCATTTGTTTTTCTTCCATGGCGTGTTTCCTTTCAATCTTCCAGCGTTTTGGCTTCGGCCTTGGCTTCGGGCATATAGGCGGCCAGCGTTTTGGCCACCCCCAGGGCGCGGCGCAGGCCGGGCAGGCGCACCCCCTCGGGCAGATCGGATTCCAGAAAGGCGTCCAGGGCCTTGTCCAACCTGGCCACCATCCCCGAAAACGTGCCCACCTGGGCACCTTTTCCACCGGCAGGCATACGGCCCAGCATCCGGCGGGCGGTGTTCTTTGACACTCCCAGCACCATTTCCAAGGCGGGGCGCAGGGCCTTTTCCCCGCGGCGGGGGCGTCCGCCGGTTTCCCGGTATCCAGCAGCGCGCAGGCGTTGGGCCAGGGCTTGCACTTCGGCGGGGGTATAATCCTTGCGGGCGGTGTTTTCGGCAGCTTCGGCGGCCAGCGCCGCGGCGGGGTCCCGTTCGGCATCCAGATCCACCAGCACCCGGCAGGGCACCTTCCCGGCGGCCAGCGGTCCTTCCAGATCCTTGGGGGCGGGCAGTACGGCCACGCGGTCCGCGGTTTCCTCGGGGTCCAGGCGGTCCCCGCCATCCATGGCCAGCAGGTATTCCAGGCGCCGGTCCCTGGGCAGCAGCAGCAGGCGGCACCCTTCCAGCCTATGCAATCCGGCCACCAGGCGGCGGGCGTTGTCTATGGCGGGGGGTTGCAGCAGCCCAACGGCGGCCACGCTTTCCGCCACTTCCAGCACGTGTTCGGCGCGGGCGGGGCGGCTATCGGCGGCGCGGGGGCGTATGGCGTCCGCGGGCACCAGTTCCAGCACCCGGTCCAGCTTGGATTCAGCGGCCAGGCGGCGGTCCGCTTTGGCCTGTTCTTTCCCGTAGGCGATACCGCGCAGCAGTCCGGCGGCAGCGGTTTCTTGTGCCTTACTCATGGCAGCAGCTTCCCTTCCCGCCGGGCGGCGGCTTGTTCCTTCCAGTCTTCCAGCGTCTTTTCGTCCACCGGCCCCAGGTGGGTTTCCGGCGTACAGTTGCACAGTTCGGGCCACCCCTTCCCCCCTGGGCAGTCAGGGTCATGGGCGATATGCAGCACCGTCACAGATCCAGGGAAGACGGCGTGGGGCGTTCCGTCCGGTCCCCGGCCTACAAGCTGCGGGGCAATCATGACGGCACCCCCTCGGGGTTGTCCTGGGCTTCCAGCAGATCCACGGCCCAGGATGCAATCCCCCGCACCAGGCGCGGGCTTTTCAGCAGGCGGGCCAGGATAAACGCCATGGCGCGGCCTTTCTGTTCGGTTTCGGGCTTGTCTGGCGCCACTTCCGGCCCCAGGGCGCAGGCGGCGCACCAGATACTTTTCAGCAGGTGTTCTTTTTGCGTTTCGTTCATTCGTTCCCCCTTCGGGTTGCTTGCTTGTCTATCCAGGCGGCCACGGCTTCCAGATCTTCGGCAGCCCGTCCATGGGCGGGGGGCACCTTCCCGGCGTTCAATGCAGCGGCCAGGGCGGCGTCCTGGTGGACGGCCAGCACCGGCACCCCAAAGGCGGCGGCCAGCAGATCGGGGGCGCCACGGTCCAGGCCCCGGCGTGAATCCACCCTGGAAAGCACAATGGCGCAGCGCGGCGCAGGGCGGCGGCTTCGGGCTTCATCCAGTACGCGGGCAGTCCCGGCCACGGCCATGGCGTGGGGTTCGGCGGCCACCAGCACAACGTCCGCGGCTTCCATGGCCAGGGCGCCAAGGGTGGAATGTCCTGGGGGCGTGTCCACCAGCACCAGGTCCGCGTCCAGGTCTTCCAGCACGGCGCGCAGGGGGCGGGGGGCGTCCAGGTGTTCCAGATCCGGCCCACCGGGCAGCAGGGACAGCAGATCCCAAACGGGCACCGGATCCGGCGGGGTCTTCCCTTCCAGCACTTCGGCCAGGTGTTCGGCAGCTTCACCGGCACCGGCGGCCAGGGTTGCGCTTGCCTGGGGGTCCAGATCCACCAGCAGCACCCGGCGGCCTTGGCGGGCGTAGTGGGCGGCCAGGCCCAGGGCGCAGGTTGTTTTCCCCACCCCACCCTTTCGGGCCACAACGGAAATCCAGCGGCGTGTCTTCATGCGTGGGGGTTCCTTTTCATCCAAGGCGGCGGCGGTCTAGGTCCATGGTTGCAGTCAGTCCGCGCAGCACCCGCCCCTTTTGTACTCGGGCGTAGGCGCGCAGGGTTGTTTTCGGGTCCGCGTGTCCGGCCAGGGTTTGGGCGGCTTCCAGTCCCTGGGCGTCAAAGGCGCACGTGATACCGGACCGGCGCAGACTGTGGGCGGAATAGATCCCAGGGCGTTCTATCTTGCCAGCAGGATCCCGGCGGATATGTCCGGCGGATTCCATAAGGCCCACCACCACCCGGCGCAGGCTTCGGGTTGTCATTCTACGGCCCCCAGCGCGGTTTCCCACAGCGGCAAACAGGGGCGCGTCCAGGGGCAGGTCCCCACCCGCGGCAGCGCGCCGGGCGGACAGGTAGCGGCGCAGGGCGTCCAGGGCAGACGGCGGCAGATAGGCTTTGCGGGCCTTTTGTCCGCGGTCCCCCTTGCCCCCATACACCAGGGCGCCGTCCACCAGGTCCAGGTCTTCCACGTGGGCGGCGGCGACGGATACCAGGCGGCAGGCAGTAGAGAAAAGACAATGCACCAGGGCGCGGTCCCGCAGGGCGGCCAGCGTGTCCCCGTCCACCTTGTCCAGCAGCGCGGCCACGGATTCCGGCGGCAGGCAGTCCAGCGGTTCGTCTTTCCGCACCGGCAGGGCCTTCACGCTTCGGCCTATGGCGGGGTATGCGTTTTGCGTTTCGGCCCAGGCGTACAGGGACCGGACGGCGGCCAGGCGGACGTTGACGGTTGCAGGGGCGTGTCCGGCGCGCAGGTGGGCCACGTAGGCCAGCACGTGGGCGGGCGTGGGCATGGATACCGCGGCGGCGGCCAGATAGGCCAGCCATCCTTCCACGGCTTCCACGTAGGCGGCGGGCGTTCGGGCGGACAGCAGGCCAGCAGCGGCGCGGGCTTGCAGATCCACGGCCCAGGCTTCGGCCAGGCGGCGTTGATCGGCGGCCAGGTGCGGCGCAGGTACGGCGGGGCGGGCTACCAGGTCCAGGGCGTGTTCCTGTTTAATCATGGCGCCACAATAATGGGTGTGCATATTCTTGTCAATACCATTAGACGCAAAAAAGATTCTTTTTTTTCTCCTGTGGTTTGGGCGGGTTCTGGTACATGGCAGCAGGGGGCGGCGTGTCAATATATGGCCTATTATTGCACTTAAAGGCCCATCTTGTCCCCTCTTGTCCCTTTGTTTCCCCCTATAGTACCCCCTGTATTATCGTATATACTTGTTTATGCCATTCGCAACATAAGAGATATTATACGACGTTGGTCTAAATTGCCATTGTGGCGCAACGGTTTATGGCTGTGCCGTCTGTGCCGCGGTTTTACGGTTGGGCGCAATTAACCTACCAGGCCACCAGGGGGCGGTCCGGCACGGCACCAGGCCGCGGGCACCAGCGGGGGCAAAAGGGGGGTAAGGTTTGGATAAGGGTTCCGGCGCCGAAACGTGCCCAGGTGGGCACCTTTTGGCCAGCAGGTGTTCCAGGCGTCCATCCTGCACCACCCCCACCCCAGCCAAACTATGAAAAAGGCGGCGTTTTTCAGAATGTCGGGGGGGGGTTGGTGCAGTAGATCCCGGCCAGGGCGTCCATGGTTGGGCGGCGGTCCAGGCCAGCGTCCAGCGGTTCCAGCCTGGGGGCATTGTTTCGGCCTGCGGATCTATCGGCGCCGGTCCGTCCAGATCCAGGCAAACACCAGCAGGGCGGCCAGCAGCAGCACCCCCACACCGGCCCGCACTATTGCTTCCAATGGATCCATGGCGGCCAGTATGCCAGCGCAGGCGCCTGGGGGCAATCCTGGGGGCAGGATCGGGGCGCAGCCATGCGCGCAGGCGGGCACCCTACGGGGGCGGCATCCCAGGCCCCACCCGTCCACCGGCGCCGCGGATCCGGCCCAGGGCGGCGGGGCAGGGGGGAGGGGGGAGAACAGGGGCGGGGGGTCCGGCGTATCAATATGCCCCGAAAAATTGAGCCTGTTAGGATGCTACAAAAGAGCGTATGGCGGCCAGTCCCGGCGGCGGTGGCGTTGTCGTATTGCGCCGCATCAAGTTGGCAGTAAAGAACGATAACGCGCAACCCTACAGCGCGGTACGGATGGGGCGGCATGATACAAAACGGGTTCAAGGGTGGGGGGTAGTCACTAAATCCGCGGAATGTCGCCACGGATGGCAGGCGGCGGGCATGGCCAGGAGGACCCGCATAGGGGGGGACCTGTGGCCAGGGTTCTGGAACAGTATCAATCTATGTTTTCGCAACTGCGCTTAATGGGGCATGGCAGGCGGATCCACAGAAAGGACCCAAAGGGGGGGGCGGCTGCAACCCTTATTCCGCGGTACAGTCCCCGCGAAAATATGCCATGGCGACAAACCCTCGGACAGTACGGCACCGGCTTCCAGGGACCCGTCCGCTTTCCTTTGGCCTGTAGCGCGCCCCCAGGGGCGGCCCCGGCTTCCCGCAGGGCTTCCCGGCGGCGGGGGTAGGGTTGGGGGCGGGTTTGGGGTCCGGCGCGTCCTGGGCCATCCTGGGGGCAATACGGGGCACTATGACGGATCCCCCTTTTTATGGGGCGTCATATGCCTACAGGGGGCACCCCTACCCCCCCGGCAAGGTACTAGGAAACGAATGGCCGAAAACTGCCCCTTATGCTGATGTCTCGGGCATACAGACACTATACGCGGCGGCGCCTGGGGCGGCCTGCAAGGTATCATTTCCATTTTCCAAGGTTCGGCCACAGAATGGGCCAGGTGGGGGTTGGAAGCGACTGCCCCCCGGCCAGCGGATAGGACCCGGCTTGACGGGCTGGGCCTTTTTATAGGGCGTCAACTTCGGCCTGGGGCTGGGGATCCGGCTGGGGGTTCGGTCCCTGGATCCATCTTTGCAGGCCCGGCTGTTTTGGCTGTTCTAGGGCGGCGGGACGTTGGGCCGCAGGCCCAAAAACGGCCCGGCCCCTTTACTATGTTTTATACATAGTATTTTCTAACTTTTTGGACCGTTGCAGCGGAACGGGTTATGGAACATTTGTCGGGGGGGTTTTTGCACTTTGTCGGGGGGGTTTTTGCATATTGTCGGGGGGGTTTTTGCACTATGCCTTCCCACCCCGCCCCGGCATCTTGTGGGCACCCTTCCGGCTTTCGTGCCAGGCTTCCAGGTATTCCGGCGGCGGCAGCAGGCGGACGGAATGGCGGTTG
>Ga0209718_1005192_pt1 | contig 10436 bp, 14 predicted proteins | sample AD_JPNAS1_MetaG_FD_184420 | JGI IMG/M metagenome (GOLD analysis project Ga0209718, IMG submission 184420) | Active sludge microbial communities of municipal wastewater-treating anaerobic digesters from Japan - AD_JPNAS1_MetaG (SPAdes) (version 2) | ecosystem: Engineered > Bioreactor > Anaerobic...
CCACCCGGAGCTTGCCAGGGGTAATGATGAGCCGTGGCCAGACGGCGGAGCCGGCTGGCCAACCGCCCGGAATTCCGTGCTTGGAACTGGCGCAGCCCTGGGTGGGCGGGGGATCTAAAAGGGGTTCAAGAGCGCTGGCCGCCGAACCCGGTTCCGGGATCGCGGGCGGCGCAACAAGCTGGAGGCAACCAGGGCTCTGACTGGTTGCCGGTCTTTTTCTTCCAGCAAGCGGCTCCGGGTGCTGGCTGCTTGTCTGCGCCAGATCGCAGCGAAAGTCACTGCGCATCGGACAGCACACGGCCCCAATGTCCGGACTGCCGGAGCGACTGGCGGCATGGCCGGCAGGGAAAAGTCTGCCGATGACAATAAATGACAGAGGCAGAAACCTAGCGCAGGCGGGCCGGGCATTGCACGCACCTGCGGAAGCCCGAAGGGCTTTCCGAGACCTAGCCAAAAGCGGAGGCGGCGAAGCTGCCGGAGTGTTGGCCAGGTCAACAGGACGTGAGCCGCGTTCCCTCAAGCACCGGTTTCCCTTTCCCGGCCTGCTTCTCTTGTCTTCAGAAATCTGGTTATTTTTTGTTTACTGCTTCGCGCAAGGCTTTGCCTGGGGCGAACTTAACCAGCTTCTTTTCCGGAACCTGAACTGGTTTGCGGGTGTTGGGATTGATGGCGGTTCTGGCCGGTTTCAGCTTTGTATAAAATGAACCGAAACCGATGATCTGCAGGCGCTTTTCCTTTTTCAAATTTCGCTCGATGATGTCCAGCAGATTGTTAAGAATGTCTTTGGCTACTGAATGAGTGAGTTTGGATTTCTTTGCCAGGTCTCTGACTATTTCCATTTTAGTTACAAGATTATCGTTAGAAGCTGTTTTCTTCATTTTTTATTCCTCTCCTGATGATGATTGTGCAGAATTTTGATTCAAAGATTCGTCCTTAAAATAGCGTTCGATAACAACTCTTTCCATGGCTCGCCTAATTGCAATTTTTGCTGTAATGCGACTTTCCAGGGCCATTTTCTGCATTTCTGGCGGAAGGCTGAGGATTGCGGCGGCTTCTACTTCGCGTTGCTCATCAGGATCAAGCTTTTGAATAAACTCCTGGGCTTTTGCCAGGAGGCTTTTTTCTTTCTCGATTCTGTCTTCTTCCTGTCTTTTCAGAAGCATTTCAGCCTTTGCTTTTGCGCGGGCGGCTTCTTCTTTAGCCTTTAACGCTTCCTGGTCTTCCTGGTAAGCCAGGCCAAAGTCATTTTTTAGAGTTTTGGACAGATAGTTGCGATAATTAGCGCCTTTTGCAACATTTGAACCAGGATTGGTAGCATTAGAGTTATCATTGGCATACCTGATGTTCCTGATAACATGCTCTGTGCCATATTGAGCCAAAGCATCAGCAACAAGTTTCCGAATAGATTTTTGTTTTTGGTATTCTTTTGGCAATTCGGCCAGAATTATTTCCAGTTCTGGATTAGCAAGGTTGCCATGTTCTGCGAGTTGAAAGAGCGCACCCTGAACCACAGGATCAAAAGATTCTTCTGATGCCTGGGTATGAATCACAAACCTAATTTTAGTAACTTTCCGGCCCTCTTTGATTTCTTCAAAATCAAACGAAATGTTGGTTTTTGCCGCCAGCTCAGTTTGAGAAGCTAATAAAACCCTGCGTTTGAAGTCGCCATAGAGCAAATATTCTTCTGAACCGATGCCAAGATGTTGCCTCAGAGCTTCCAGAAGAAAGATTCTCTCGCCAATTTTCTCATATTGCTTCAAAAGCTCATAAATACGTATTGAAAACGAGCTTTTCAGTTGAATAACCTCTTTTAATCGATATGTGGTGAACCGCTCTTTCATCTGAAGCAGATAAGGCTTCATTTTGGGATCAAAACACAGTTCTATAACACCGCTGCCCTTGAAGTATTGAACTGATGAAAGCCAGTTGATCTGCAACAGCGAGTCTTCGGTTGTAATAGAAAGTGTTCTGCTCAGTAAATCTTTAGTCAGATGAGAAATTTCATTGTAGAAATTTTTGTTTTTCAGACCAAGCAAATTAGCGAAGTCTTTAATATTGATCTGATAAGGCTGGAAGTTTTCATCACCTGGCTTAATGGAAGACGCAAGTAACAAGACAACTTTTTGCTGATTGATTGAAAGCTTGTAGGCCGCTTCCACCAAAGAGTTAGCTTTCCTGACTATGTTGTTTTTCATAAGCTAAATTTACCACAACTATGACATGAAAATCAACCTGTCATAATTTGACCCTGATTTTGTCATATTTCGACCCTGATTTTGTCATAGTTGACCCTGAAAATGTCATAGTTGACCCTGATTTTGTCATAGTTGACCCTGATTTTGTCATATTTAGATCTGTTGACCCCTCTTTTTATGCTAGTTACAGAGGCGCTAAAAGTATTAAAAGTATTAAAAGTACTAAACATACATACAAACAGAAACACACCTGGTTAGTTAGTCTGTTTGTTTTTAATAAAAAACTCTAAACAACCAATGATTAAAGCAATTAGAAAGAATTTTCATACTTGACCCTGATTTTGTCATAGTTAAGAAACAACATAAAGCCAATAAGCCTGAAAAACAGTAACTGATGAACCGATTAAAAATTTTGATCAGCTGATGAACTAGAAATGATCCGATGAAAGGTTTTAGCTCTAACAGAATCCATGACTGTTGTCGATTGATGAAACGATGAATTCTTGTGAGGTGTGCAAAAAATGTCTGATGAAATCCTGATTCGACTTGATGAAATTACAGAGAAGGCAAGTGTTCCCCAGCTGAAATATTGGTGTAAACTGCTTGATATCAGCCCAAAAGTGATTTCAAGAGCTGGTCACGTTTCACCAAAAGACGCTGAGAAATTGCGCAAAATGGCTGATCTGATAAGCGCAGGAATCAGACCCAGAGACGCAGCCAATACATTGGCCGATGAATTGATGATTAAATCATCGGAACCTCGAAATGAAGACACGGCCGCGCTTCACAGCAGAATCGAATCATTGGAAAAAGCAGTCATGCTTCTAGTCCAAACCGTTAATAACCAGAGTAAAAAACTTGAAGCAATTCAGTTTCGCCTGGAACCACCGAAAGTTGATCCGATAAGCGTAAAAGTTTGGGAGCCGGCACCTAAGAAAGCGCCGCAGTATTCCTTCCTGCAAAAAGTCTGGTATGAACTTATGGACCCAGTCAGATTAAGGGCTTATTAAGGAAATTGAAAATGGCGGTCATTTTTGCGTTGTTTTTAGTTTTATGGGCGTGGGGTCGATTTGAAATACTTGCGTTGCGTACAGGGCACGGGAATGGGTCTAAAATCGATTTTTTATTTGACGCTTATTTTGGTGTAGCTCGGTACATTCGGTCGGGCAGAAATTTGGAGATGTGCTTCCAGACGATAAAAGTTGGAAGTGGTTTACATAATTTTTTAGGTTTTTGCATCGCGAAGCCGGTGCAAAAACCTTCTTGGACTGAACCGCGGGGAATTGGCAGATATGGAATTTTAACTGTCTTCTGCTGACCTGGTTTTAGTAAAAATGGCCAGGGTTGTTACTGGAACACGCTTTTCGGCAAAGACGGTCTGACCTCTGCAGGGAGATGCAAAGCTTTGTTTTGTAATCTGTTATTGGCTGAAAGAATGGGCAGAACTGTGAAACCAGGTCTGTTGGAAGTGACGGACAGCGTTGTTGCTTCATGGTGGCGACCTGGACGGCTGGAAGTAAACTCCGACCGTCGTCAATACCCCGTTGCCGCAGGTGTTGCAGCGGAATTCCTGTTTTGCTGCCGGCTTCGCGGGGAATGCAGAGCCGGCCTTCATCCATAACAGGATCTGAACGCGGCGAAAGGTTCGCCGGTTCGAGGGACTCATGAACCCGAAATATCTGACTTTATGAAAGCCTGAGGGAAGGACATGTTGCAAAAACCGGCGCATAAACTCAAAAACTGGAAGCTTCATAACCTTTTTTCTGCCGTCACGGGAGTCTTTCCACTGGAATGTGACTTTGCCGTTGTCGGCAGAAATGATTCTGTCGTTGCTGATCGCAACCCGATGAACGTAACGGCCGAGGTAGTTGATAAGGGTTTCGATCTTCGCCGGGGCAGGTTTGGCAAAAACCACCCAATCCTTTTTCACGACCTCATCAGTAAACTCGATGTCTGGCACAACTTTCCGGGCAATATCCAGAAACATGCCGCGAAAGAGCCGGGACAGGGCTTTGACCGGAACCAGAAAGCCTTTGCGGGAGTCCCGCCAGAGAAAGCCGTCAAGCCCTCCGGCTGGAACAACACAATGGACATGCGGGTGGTATTCCATGGTTGCAGTCCAGGTGTGTAAAACCGTAGTTATTCCGGTCTTTCCTCCGATGAATTTCTTGTCTGCGGTGAGCTTCAAAAGTGATTTACCGGCGGCGGTCATCAGAGCGTTCAACAGCTCTCTGGGATTTGCGCGGACTACCCGCCGCAGTTCCGCTGGCAACGTGAAAACAACATGGAAATATCTGGTCGGGAGAAGCTCATTGTATCTGGATGAAAGCCACTTTTCACGGTGTATGGCATGGCAGAGCGGACAGGATCGGTTTCGGCAGGAATGATTGACGTAGTGGACTTCACCGCAGGCCGAACATTCGTAAACATGCCATCCCAGCTTTCCGGTTCGGCAGGAAGCCAGGCTGTTTATGGCCCAACGATGATTTGGCGGGATTTTCCCGCCAAAGGTCTTGAGATAATCCGGGCCATGGATGCGAAAGATTTCGCCGACAGTTGTCATGACCGGTTTACAGCGAATTCACGAGATTATCAACCACAGGCAGGGCCATTGATTTTGTTTTTTCGCTCAGGTGGGCATAGATGGCTGTTGTTGTAAGGCTGCTATGACCCAGGATTTCCTGAATGGTGCGGATGCCAACTCCGCCGTCGAGCAGGTGTGTCGCGTAGGAGTGGCGCAGCGTATGAACGGAAACTTTCTTGGTGATGCCAACTTCCTTAAGTACAAGCTTAAAGGTTTTCTGGATGGTTGCTCTGCGGATGCGCTTACTTTTATGGACACCGAAGAACAGAAAGGATGTGGGTCGATGAGTTCTCCAGTAATCGCGTAATTCCTCGATGAGGGCCTCTGGAATCGGAACATAGCGGTCTTTGCGGCCTTTGCCGCCGCAGACTTTTAATAGATGCCGTGCACCGTCGATGTCGTTGATGGTGAGAGAAACGGCTTCGGCCAGGCGCAAGCCGCAGGCATAAATGATTTTGAGGCATAGCTGGTTTCTCTTAACCCGGACGGCATCGAGAATGGTTTTGACTTCTGCAGTTGTGAGAATGTCTGGAAGCTGTCTTGGTCGGCGAAATCTGAACAGGTCAAGAGCAGGCCAGCTTTTACCAAGGGTTTTCTCAACGAAAAACCTTATTCCAGCGCGATAAACGGCCAGAGTCGAGTGAACCACCTCTTTTCTTTCCATGAGTTGAACGAAATAGCGGCGAAGATCTTCGGAGGAAAGGCGTTTGGGAAATTTCTGGTAATGATTGATCAGTCTGTTAACGGCGTGGAGGTAAGAAGACTGAGTTTTTGGGCTCAGTCCGCTGAGATTCATGTCCTGAATCATGCGTCTTGCAAGTCTTGGGTCCAGTTTCATCGGTGTCTCCTGAATGTGGTTTTGTGGGATCGAACATTGATCCTGAAGGAGACATGATGACCAGAATGTCATGTTTCGTCTATAAAAATGACCGTTTTGACTGGACTCTTATGCTTGTGTTTGTTATGTATTAGCTGAACTGATTTGCTATAGAAAAACCTGTTTACAGGTTTTTCCGGTGTTAAGGGAGAAATGAGATGGCCAACTACGCATATTTAAGAGTTTCTACGGAAACGCAGGATATCGAGAATCAGAAGCTGGGGATATTGGAATACTGCAATGCCCGGCAGCTGGTTCCCGTGGAGTTTGTGCAGGAGACGAAAAGCGGCAAAATTGCGTGGGAAGAGCGGGAAATGGGGCGAATTGTTAACCGGCTGCAGTCCGGCGACAATCTCATTGTGTCAGAGGTCTCGAGAATGGCCAGATCGACACTGGAAGTGCTCAAGATTCTTGAACTGGCAGCGAAGAAGGAAACTTCCGTTCACATCGTTAAGAACGGGATGGTGATGGATGGCTCGATGCAGGCAACTATTACCGCGACTATTCTGGGGCTGGCTGCGCAGATCGAAAGAGACTTCATTTCAATGCGGACAAAAGAGGCGCTGGCTCACAGAAAAGCTCAGGGGTTGCCGATGGGCCGGCCCAGGGGCCCGGCAAAGCATGTTAAGCTTGATGAACACAGAGCACAAATAACGGATTACCTGAGAAAAAAGGTCAGCAAAAGATCAATTGCCAGGATTATCGAGTGTTCACCGACTACTTTGCATGCCTGGATAAAGCGGAACAAGCTGTAGTTCTAAGAAATTTTGTAGTGGCTACCGCGTAGCGGTTTAGTCCAAGCCTTATTATTGGCAACCGGTTGAAGTTGCGATCAGTAAAGGTTTTTGCAAATAGCCAGTGCATAGCGTTTTTTCTGTTAGAAATACACTGCCGGGTTTTGGTGACTTTTTAAGTTTTGGGGCTGGCTAAATAAAATTTTCACTGTTATGATAATTTTCACTGATTTAGTGAAAATGGAGATAAGTGTGAAAAAACATCCTGAAGATCTGGTAAAAGAAATTCTGGAGAATGCTCCGGTCGTTGACGTATTGGCTGCTGACGGTGATGTTATACGGGTAAAAGCCGGGGGCCGGGTTTACAACATTCTTCTGCTGAAGCTGGCTGCCGGGTATCCGGGGCATGTTAAAAAGGCGATAAGCGAAAGCGGTAAGATGGCAGACTGTTACCGGCTGGTTCTGGTTCCGTTCATGTCAGACAAAACCGCTGAGCTCTGCAAAGAGGCCGGGGTGGGTTTCTGTGACGCTGCCGGAAACTGTCAGATGGCCTTCGGGCCGGTTTACATTACCGTAAGCGGTAAAAAGAATCTCAAAGCGCAAAATCGGGCAAGCAAATCGGTGTTTGAAAGAAGCTCGATTGTTTCCAGCAGGGTTTTGAGAACGTTGGTGAGTCAACCGGAAAGATCCTGGAAAACAGAGGAACTTGCGGAGGCGGCTGGCTGCAGCCTGGGTCAGATAGCCAAGATCAAGAGGTTTCTCGAAGATAATGACTGGAGAGGCAGAATAAAAAAGGGTTTCAAACTTCAGAAACTTGAAGACATGCTCAGCCGCTGGGCTGAGATTTATAATGCCAGGCCGAATGACGTGGTTGAGTGCTATGTGCCCGGCAACCTGGCAGAAATAGAAAGCAGATTCGAGCAGATAAGAGAGCAGGCCGGTTTAGATTACTGGCTGACCGGGTTTTCGGGCGGGAACCGTTACAGCCCGACGGTAAGATACAGCAAAATTCATGTTTATGTTCGGGAGTCCGCGGTTGAAAAGATGCTGCAACAGCTTGACGGCAAGCGGGTTGAATCGGGCGCCAACCTGGCGTTCATGATTCCTTATGATGATTGCGTGTTGATCGACAGCAGAACAGTCAAGGAAAGCAGCGTGGTATCGCCATTACAGGTATATCTCGACTGTAAACCATTGAAAGCCCGCGGGGAAGAGATGGCGGAAGGGGTTCTGAGGGCTATGAAAACATGGTGATTCGTGATGAAAACCTGAAAAGATCGATAGATTACAACCAGGGGCAGATAGAGGCGGCGCACCGGATACTGATCGAGCTGGTCAATCTGCTGGCGGAATATCAGGATAATATCATGGTTATAGGTGGCTGGATTCCGGAGATGATGTTTCCGGGGCTTGATCATATCGGGAGCATCGATGTCGATGTTCTGGTCAACCATCTGAAAATGAAGGATGCCGGTTATCAGACGATCGAGCGCATGCTGCTGAAGAATGGCTATGACAAGCATCCGGAGAAGTCGTTTTCATTTGTGAAGACTGTGATTATTGATGGAGAGAAGTTTCCGGTGGATGTTGATATTCTGGCCGGGAAATATGGCGGCACCAGTGAGACGCATCGCAGCCAGCACATTCATGGAGTGGCTGCCTTAAAGGCTACCGGCGGGAACTTCGCTTTTGAAGTGGAGCCCAACAAGGTTAAAATTTCCGGCAGGCGGCCTGATGGCGCAGAGGACAACGCGACGGTCAACCTGGTAGCGGTGGCGCCTTTCCTGATGATGAAGGCGGCGGCGCTGGGGCGGGGCAAGCCGAAAGACGCTTATGATATTTACTTTGTCATAAAGAATTATTCCGGTGGAATCAAGCAGCTGGCCAAAGAGTTTGCACCTTTCAGGGACCGGAATCTGGTAAAGGATGGCCTGCAGAAGCTTGCTGACAAGTTCGCTTCGGTGGATCACGCCGGGCCGGTTGATGTGGCTGATTTCCTGGAGCAGGACGCGGACAGTGAAGAGAAAGACCGCGTCAGGCGAGATGTTTACGAGTGTGTCAGCAGGTTCCTCAAATACGTGTGGGAAAAATAGCCGATGAGCCGATCTTTTGTGACTTCCGACCACCACTTTTATCATGAAAACATCATCAAATACACCGGCAGACCGTTCGCCGGTGTTGAAGAAATGCACGAAATCATGATCAAGTGCTGGAATGAAGTTGTCGGGCCAGATGATCAGGTCTGGCATCTGGGGGATTTCTGCATGAGCGGCCACTTAGATGATATGAGGCGTATTCTTGAGCAATTGAACGGAGAAAAGATTCTTATCATTGGCAACCATGATACTTACAAAAAAGCCGAGTATCTGAGCGCCGGATTTAAAGAGGTTTATGCACACCCGATTATTATTCACAAGGTTCTTATACTTTCACATGAACCGCTGGCCATGTCGGAAGATATGCCGTATTACAACCTGCACGGGCACACCCACGATCGTGATGTGATGGAAAATGAGAACAAGCGGCGAAATGTCAGTGTTGAGAAGACTGGTTTTTACCCGGTTAATCTGGGTAAAATACGCAATGAGGTATTGAAAACGATGCAAGAAAAACCAGTGAAGAATGCTTTGCCCGATCAGAACAAGGTTTCTGGCAAGAGCGCTGTCAAAAATCACGAAACCAGGAAAGCTATCGCTGACGCCATTGCGGGCAAAGGCCTCAGTCGGACTTATGACAGTATCGAGGAAATGTTTGATGATTTGGATGAGGAAACTGCATCATGATCAAGAAGAGCAAAAAGACCAGCGAAGCCAGATCAGATGATTATCCTGAGCTTACTCAGAAAGACATCGATCGAGTTGTCAGGCGCAAGGGTTTGAAAATTGTTCTGAAGCTCGATGCACAGGGGAGATTGACGCTGCCGCAGAAAATGCGGGAAGATTACAATCTCAAACCAGGTGATTGTTTCCTGGTAAGTGCCGACAAAACCGGCATTCGTCTGGCCAGGACTGAAAATCCTTTTGATATTCTGGCAGAGCATGCCTTAAACCAGCATGAGCAGGGCAACTGTGTTGAAATCAGAGAGTTTGCCAGCAAAAACGGGATAAAAGTCAGCAAATGAATAAGCAGTCTGCACGATCAGACAGTTTTGTTTTTGCCGTGGAAGATGCGGCACCAGGAATTGTTGTAATTGTTCCCATAATAAGTATGAAAACGATGGCGGTTGCATACTTATAATCAAGATTATCTAAATAATCTTGATTACTTAAATAACTTTCATTATATTATATATAGGACATACGCAGTTTTGGAGGAAAGTATCATGACAAAAACCTATTTGCTCAGGCTACCGGAAGACAGGCATAGACAGTTCAAGGTTCTGGCAAGCTCATTGGGAAAGACAATGAGCGAGCTGGTTATCAGCTGGATCAATCGGGAGATCGAGAAAAAAATGACTGTGGCTGACTATCTCGATATGCCAATCACAGCAGAAGAGCTTTCACCAAAAGAACTGAAAGCCATCAAAGAAGCTGAAAAAGAACTGGATGGCGGCGACAGAGAAGAATGGCAGGTCTTTAAGAAAAGATTGAAAAAAGGCTCTAAATAATGCCAATCCGGATTTTTAAAGGCACAAAGTTTGAAAAAGCACTTCTTAAGCTGCCCAAAAAAGAGCAGAAAAAAATTACGGATGAAATCGATCTGTTCGAGGATGGAAAGCCAGTTGATATTATTCGACTCGATAAAGATCTTTGGCGACTTAAAGTTGATGTCTGGCGGGTGTTCATCAGATTTAAAGGCGATCTGGCCGAGATTTTAACTGTCGAACGACGCAAAACCACTACCTATCGGAAACGGTAGACGATGACAATAAATGACAAGCTTCAGCCAGGGTTTACTTTTGTTTGCTGGTTTTGGGGTTTAGTTTCTTTTTGACTGCGGCGCCTGGTGCGAAGGTTACTACCTTCTGAGCCGGGCGTTTTATTTTTTTGCCGGATGGGAGAGTGATGATGCGTGGGCCCTGCTGTTTAACAGCGAAGACGCCGAAG
>Ga0209718_1005210_pt1 | contig 10404 bp, 10 predicted proteins | sample AD_JPNAS1_MetaG_FD_184420 | JGI IMG/M metagenome (GOLD analysis project Ga0209718, IMG submission 184420) | Active sludge microbial communities of municipal wastewater-treating anaerobic digesters from Japan - AD_JPNAS1_MetaG (SPAdes) (version 2) | ecosystem: Engineered > Bioreactor > Anaerobic...
GTAGAGACCGCCAAGTTCTCCAAGATCGATCCCCTTGATTATGTGGAAGCGATCTGCACCTATGGCATCTATGCAAAGAGTGAAGATGATTGGATGAGTTTGCTTCCGGATCGGATCGACCTGAGTGCCCTGTATGAAAGAAGAGCGAAGCTGGCTTCCGCCAAAGCCGACCCTACCCGGAAAAAGCCCTATCATTTTGTCGGGCACACTAGATAGCGGAAGCTTGCTTCACGGCTTTCAGAACCGTTACCAGATCTTCTTCGGTAGACACGTTGATTCGAGCTTCAAAGAATTCAACGCTGAAGGGACTACTCACAACCGGTGATTGCCCCATTGGTTTCCCGATTGGAACCAATGACTGATTTGATGATTTACTTCCCACTCTACCCGGTATACCGGCTTCGTCGGAGTGCTTTTTTATCCATCGATAATATGAAGTATTGGAAACTCCAACCTTAGCAATATATGCCTGGTATGTACCGTTACCGGAACGAACGAATTCATAGCCGTCCCTCAGGTACTGAAGCTTCTGTTCGTGGGTATATTTCCTGTCCATTTGTTCCCCCCAATGATACAGATCCACGGTATGTAAACAATCTTGTACCATTTGCTATCTTGGCATGGAGGTAGTACACTGATGAGTAATCGTGAGGCGGAAGCTTCGCTGGTTACAGGGAGAGGTAAGACATGGCAAGCCCGGAGTTGTATTGGACTTCCCCATGCGAGAGTAATATAGAAGCTGCACTTACGTTGATTGAACAGGAACAGTCAAAGGCAACGAGAGCTTTCATAGCCAAGCAACTTGTGCTGAGCAGAACCACGGCTTCCAGCATTATCTCACAATTAATGCAACTGGAGCTTGTAAAGGAGCTTGATTCCTCAATCAATGGGCGAGGAAGGCCCGCCATTCCCCTCAGATTAACGGAATCGATCTGGTATGCTCTCGGTGCTTCTTACCATAGTGAAACATGGAACTTTTTGCTCAGTGACTTGTATGGTAAACCGGTAGCAACTCACCAGGTTCCTACCGGTCCAATTAACCCTTCCCATTTCATTGCCACCCTCTTGGAAGGAATCGACTCTATGCTCGATCGTGTTCCGGGACGTCTTCTGCCTCTGATTGGCATCGGAACCCCCGGATTGGTCAACAGCACCACCGGAGTCATCTCTCGTGCCGATGATCTGGGTTGGAAAAAGGTTGCAGTGGGAGAACCGGTCACTAAACACACCGGGCTGCCATGCATAGTAATGAACAGACATAGAGCTGCAGGTTTGGCCGAAGCCCAATACGGCTCGGGGCGAGGGGTAAAAAATCTCATCTACATCGGAGTGGAGACCGGCATCAGTGCAGCGTTCATCAATGATGGGATTCTTCTCGAAGGTGCAGACTATAGTGCCGGAGAAATCGGTCATATGCTGATTGACCCGAACGGTCCCCTTTGCGGATGCGGCAGATACGGATGCTTGCAGGCATTTTCCTCCAGTCAAGCCCTGGTGCGTCTCGTTGAAGAGCGATATCGCTCCTTGAAATCATTGGGTGAGAGGGTCGAACCGAATATATTATGGGATGTATTGAGTGAGGGAAGGCTTACCGGAGTCTTCATTGCTCATGAAGCGCATAAAGGGAATGAAATAGCTCTTTCGTGCATGAAAAAAATTGCTGTTCAGCTCGGCATCGCCAGTTCAAATCTGATCAACATATTGAATCCGCAAAAAATCATTATCGGGGGCGGTCTTTCCAATGCGGGGCCGTTGCTTACGGAGCTTATCAGAAGTGAAGCATCATCACGAGCGATGGAATCTCCCTTCTCAACGGTCAATATCGAACAAAGCATCCTCGGCAGCTGGTCCGGTGCGCTTGGTGCGGCGAGTCTCGCTTTGAAGAGAAAAATACCTTTAGCCCAACGCTGGTTTGACAGCCGGAAGTGAACTGAAGCTTTTGTACAGAAGATTGACAAATTAATAAATGATGGTAGAGTCAAAGAAGTGTATAATAACTGATGATCGGATAGGAGCAAAATATGTATCTATTGACTGGAATTACCGATGAAGCCGCTGATCGAATCGAAGATCAGGTGGCAGTTCTTCATACGCTTGGTTGGAGTGCGATGGAGCTGAGAACTGTTGATTCCAAGCTCGCTCATGAGCTCACAGATGAAGAGTTTTCCCGAGTCGCAGATTACCTTGAAGAACAACAGATCAGCGTACCCTGCTTCGCAAGCGGAATTGCGAATTGGGCAAAGCCGGTACACGAGGATTTCAATGTAACGAAATCCGCTGTAAAGCGCTCAATCACCCGAATGAACCGATTGGGAAGCAAGCTGGTTCGAATCATGAGCTATCAGGTTCTCCAAGACGCTGATGGGCGAATCCTGGAGGATCAAATGGAGGAAGAGCGTTTCAGACGCCTGAATTGGGTTACACAAGCCTTCCTTGATCAGGGGATGACTCCGGTTCATGAGAATTGCCACACCTATGGTGGGTTAAGCAGCAGTCATACCTTGCGCATGCTCGAACACTGTCCGGGAATGAAGCTCGTGTTTGACACGGGAAATCCCCCCATCACCATTGATGCCGATTCTCCGTTTCCCTATACTGCCCAAAACTCGTTTGAGTTCTACAATGCTGTCAAGGAGCATGTCGTTCATGTCCACGTCAAGGATGCTTATTGGAGCTCGGATTTGGAAAAGGTGGAACATTACACGTTTCCGGGTGAAGGGCGAGGGGATGTAAGAAAAATCCTTGCCGCCTTACAGCAAGACGGATACAAAGGGTACTACAGCATTGAACCGCATATGGAGGTCGTGTTTCATGACAGTAAAGCAGTCAGCACGAAAGATCGCCGAATCGCCAATTTTGTCGAGTATGGAAGACGAATCGAACGGCTCCTTGCTGAAACCAAACCTCATTAGCTTGAATTCTTGAAAATCAATCCCCTGCTCAACCTTTTTACAATTGACTGTCTGTTGCTGTCACAGGCATGAGGGAGCGTCGCGGAGTATCGGCATGCGATGATGCCGTCAGTCTCGGAACCATGGCCGGCTCATGCATGAAAAACAATGATTTTCAGAACCTTGGTCATTTGGAAAAACCATCTTAATTCATCCTTTGAAAGATAGATATCAATTTTGTTCAGAAGATTGACATAATAGGGAACTGTGGTAGACTTTTTACTGTAAGGAGCGCCAATGAGTGATTTGGATATCCGTATTGACGATTGTGAGCTCTATTTCTGTCCGATAGAGACACGAGTTCCTCTGAAGTTCGGTCCTGAGACCACAACCCATGTAATTGAAGCGCGCACAGCGATTCACGTCCGCTCAAAAGGTGGTGCTGAAGCAGTCGGACGGGGTGAAACCCCGTTGAGTGTAGCGTGGGTCTGGCCAAGCTCGCTTGCCTATTCCTACCGTCAGAATCGGCTGCAGGATTTTTGCAGGGTTCTTTGCGAACTGTGGAGAACGAATGCGGATAGCGGACACGCAATGGAAATAGGGCATCGGTTCATTGAAGGTCCGCTGAAGGATGTTTGGAACAAAGAAAATGCGCGCTGCAATGCAGATGAGAAGATGCCTTGGTTGGCGGCCTTGGTCTGCAACTCGCTTTTTGATTTGGCTCTGCATGATGCATATGGTAATGTCCATAAAATAAATACGTGGAAAACCTTTACGAAGGACTATATGAATCATGATCTCTCCCGGTACTTTGGAGAGGAACATGGCAAGCCGTTCGTCGGCAAATACCCCGCCGACTTCTTTGCGGAAGGAGCCGATGCTGCCACATCGCTGGTCGCCTGGCACCTTGTCGGTGCAAAGGACATCCTTGAACCCGAAGGGTATGACGGGCCTGTTGTCGAGGATGGGTATCCCTTCTTCCTGACCGACTGGATCGCCCGGGACGGACTGACCTGTCTCAAGGTGAAGCTGACGGGAAACGATCGGGACTGGGATTATACCCGACTGATTGATGTTGGGCGGATTGCCAATGAAAGCGGGGTTTTATGGCTCACTGCGGACTTCAATTGCACCGTTGAAGATCCGGCCTACGTGTGTGACATTTTAGACCAATTGCTTCTTGAACAACCGGAAATCTATGCGAAGCTTCTCTATGTGGAACAACCGTTTCCATATGATATCATAGCTCATCCCATTGATGTTCGTGCCGTGAGCGCCCGAAAACCGCTGTTCATGGATGAGAGCGCCCATGACTGGCATCATGTCGTGCTCGGTCGTGAGCTGGGCTGGAGCGGAGTGGCGTTGAAGACGTGCAAAACGCTTTCCGGCGCTTTGCTGAGCCTCTGTTGGGCAAAGGTTCATGGAATGACGTTGATGGTTCAGGATTTGACCAATCCGATGCTGGCGATGATACCTCATGTCAGTCTTGCCGCACATGCCGGGACGATCATGGGCGTTGAGGCGAATGCAATGCAGTTTTATCCGATGGCATCGATTCATGAAGAGAGAATCCACCCGGGTCTGTATGTCCGCAGAGAGGGAAAGGTTGACTTCTCGACATTGGGCAGGCATGGATTCGGCTACCGATATGATGAGATTGAGGACGCGCGTATACGGGCAAAGGGTGAGGATCCATGGGTAAAGGCATAAAGACATTTATCAAAAATGCTGCTCCGAAAGCGTTCAATTTCCTTCTCTTCCTCGTCATCTGGCAACTCATCGTCGTCGTGTTCAAGATAAAGGTGTTCATTCTGCCTTCTCCCATCCGAGTTCTGCAACACCTTTTTTATCCTCCCATTGCCGCAAAGTATAATTGGTGGCTCCATGTCGGGGCGACATTCATGGAAGTGATCGTGAGCTTTGTTGCAACAGCGATAGCCGGAATTTTTATCGCGGTGATGATCTGCTGGTCCCCGGTGATGAATCAGTTGCTTTCTCCGATCATCATTCTCTTCAACTCATTGCCGAAGATAGCATTGGCGCCATTGTTTCTGGTTTGGTTCGGGTATGGATTCCTTCCCAACATTCTCGTGGCGTTCATGGTTGCGTTCTTTCCCGTGGTCATCAACTCCGCTGCGGGCTTGATGGCGGTCGAGGAAGACTTGTTGGATTTGGTAAACTACTTGAATGCGACAAAAGCCCAGATCTTTATCAAGATTCGCATTCCAAACTCGCTTCCCTACATTTTTGCCGGGTTGAAAATCAGTGCAACCATGTGTGTCGTCGGATCGATCGTAGGCGAGTTCATCGCAGCGGATAAAGGATTGGGGTATCTCCTGCGGGATGCCCAGGCATTTATCGATACTCCTACGATGTTCGCCTGCCTGTTTCTCCTCTCCATCATCGGGTTGGCGCTTTTCTTTGCAATCGGACAGTTGGAACGACTGGTGATGCCATGGAACCGGAGACGTGAAGCATGAAAAAGAATGGGCAGAAAGCGAAAAGCGCATGGTGCAAAAAGGCTGTCGAAGCAATTCAAAAGAACTATCGTTCAGTCCTGGTAATCCTCGGCTTTTTCCTTCTTTGGGAATTCAGTGTCGTCTGGTTCAAGGTTCCTGAGTTTGTTCTGCCTCCTCCCTCGGCGGCATTGAAGCACCTGTTCATAAAACAAGCCGATGCGAACTACAACTGGCCGCTTCATATCAGGACGACTCTCCAAGAGTTCATTCTGGGATTTTGCGTGACAGCGGTGCTTGGAATAGGGCTGGCAATCATCTTTGTCTGGTCGAAAAAAGTTAAAGATATGGTGTTGCCGTTATTCACATTCATAAACAGTCTTCCCATTATTGCAATCGCACCGTTGATTTTGCTGTGGATGGGATATGGGATCAAGACGAACATCCTCATAGCGTTTCTCGTGAGCTTCTTCCCCGTCGTGATCAACACGATGACGGGGTTGGATTCAATCGAGGATGATTTGCTTGATTTGATCCGATATTTGAATGCAAGCAAATTGCAGTTGTTCATAAAGATCAGAATTCCCAACTCGTTGCCGTATATTTTTTCCGGACTGAAGATATGTTCCACGATGAGCATCGTGGGGGCGATCGTCGGAGAATTCATCGCTTCCGACCGAGGGTTGGGTTACATCATCATCAGTGCGCAATACACGATGAGCACTCCTCCCATCTTCTCTTCATTGATCGTTATTTCATTGGCTGGGGCGGGACTGTATTGGGTGGTAGCGTTGGCAGAGCGTCTTATAATGCCATGGGCATTCAAAAAGGAACAAAAAGGTTAGAGGAAAGCTAAAGGAGGCTTGGTATGAGAAAGAAAGTATTGATGATCGGTATGGTTCTCGTACTTGCTGCATCAATGATGTGGGCAGCGGGGGTACCTGAGAGTGGTACGGAGCCGAAAAAACTGGAAAAGGTGGATTTTCTGCTGAACTGGACGATTGCCGGCGACCATTCTCCGTATTATGTCGCACAGAAGTTCGGATGGTTCGCCGAGGAAGGCTTGGACGTGAATATCATCGTGGGCCAGGGATCCGGATATTCAGTACAGGCTGTTGATTCGGGAAAAGCGGATATCGCGATTTCAGATGCTCCGGTGCCAATCACCAGCCGCGAGAAGGGGGCAAACGTAAAAATCATCGGAATCATCTTCGACAAACACCCGAACTGCAGCTACTTCTGGAAGGATAGCGGAATCAAGGTTCCACAGGACTTGACCGGCAAGACGGTAGCCGTTCCTGCGACTGACGGGCACAAGGTCATGTGGCCTGCATTCGCCAAACAGATCGGCGTGGATCCCAACAGCGTGAAATTCGTCAACATCGACCCGGCGGCAAAAGTTTCGGCGCTTGCCAGCAGAAAGGCCGATGTGGTCTTTGAGCTTTTCACCGGAAAGCCGTTCATGGAGAAGGCGATTCCTGCCGATCAATTGGGATATTTCGTCTGGGCGGACTACGGTTTCAATGCGTACGCGCACTCCTATATCGCCAGTGACAAGACCATCAAGGAGCGGCCGGAGCTTTTGAAGAAGTTCTTGAAGGTTGCCTACAGGGCATGGGAATACACCTTGAACAATCCTGAGGAAGCGATCGAGATTCTCTCCGAATACCACCCGATCAATAAAGTGGACTATCTCGGAAACTTGAAGGTCTGCATGGAGTTCTTCAAGACGGATCGGTACAAGAACTACGGTATCGGGTATATCGACCCGCAGCGCATCAGAGAGACGTACAGCTTGGTTGACCAATATCAGCAGAAGCTTTCGTTCCCTGTGGAAGATTGTTTTGATGCGAGCTTCTTGCCGAGCCCGATGTACAAATACAACTTCTAAGAACGCGCCTGTTAGGAAAACATGAATGATTTCCCAGCCTCGCGCTGGGAAATCGATAGGAAGGTTTGCTTTGAGTGAAAAGACGTTGCTGTCGATTAAGAATCTGAAGAAAGTGTTTCCGCTTCAGGGTGAGGAGCTTGTTGCACTGGGGAGCGTCAGCTTCGATGTGTATCCCGGAGAGTTTGTGACCATCGTCGGTCCATCGGGTTGCGGAAAGACCACATTGCTGAAAATCATTGCGGGATTATTGCCCAAGAGCGAGGGCGAGATCCATGTTGATGAAGCGATGTTCGATCCAACGCGCGAAGTTGGTTTTGTTTTCCAAAAAGCACTTCTCCTCAACTGGAGGCGGGTATTGGACAATGTGTTGCTTCCGATTGAAATCCTGAAGCTCGACAAGAAGAAATACCGAAGCAAGGCGATGGAGATGCTTGAGCTGGTAGGATTGAAGGGATTTGAGAATGCATATCCGAATGAGCTTTCCGGTGGAATGCAGCAACGGGTCTCCCTTGCCCGGGCATTGATCCATGATCCGAAGCTCATTCTGATGGATGAGCCTTTCGGTGCTTTGGATGCGATAACCAGAGAGAAGATGAACTTGGAGCTTCAACGGATTTGGTCGGAGTCGAAGAAAACGATTATCTTTATCACTCATGAAATCAACGAGGCGGTATTCCTGTCGGATCGTGTAGTGGTGATGTCGGCCAGGCCGTCCCGAATGGTGGGAGCCGTGGACATCGACTTCCCGAGGCCAAGGAAATTGGAGGTGCGTACCACCCCGCAGTTTGGTGAGTATGCGGTCAAGCTATACAAGATGTTGGAGATAACATAGTAGTGAGTAAGAAGAGATTTGGAGTTGGTATCAGAGGAACCGGCCAGGTAGCCGTACAGCATGTCCTGGCCGTTCAAGCGAATCCGCATTCATATGTGGCTGCCGTCTGCGGGCGTTCAAAAGAAAAGGCCGAGGAGTTCATAGCCCTGCACACCCCCGGTGCGAAAGCATATGGTGAATACGAAGCGATGCTTGATGATCAATCGGTCGATATCGTTTCCGAGTGCATGCCGAACCATCTGCACTCCAAGGAGGGTGTGCTTGCCCTCGATGCCGGGAAGCACCTGATGCTGGAGAAACCGGCGGGAAATACACCGGAAGAGACCAAGGCGCTTTTAGATGCGGCGTTGCGCTCGGATAAGAAGACGGTGGTAAGCTTCGTTCTTCGATGGCATCCGATGGTTCAGAACATAAAGAGTCTTTTAAACAGGAACGCGTTTGGAGAGGTCTATTACGCTCAGGCCGATTACTGGCATGGGATTTCCCCCCGCTTCAGCAGCTACCAATGGATCCGGCAGCGACAGTATGCCGGCGGGGCGATGATTACCGGGGGCAGTCATGCCACGGACATCATTCGCTATCTCCATGGAGAGGTTGCCGAAGTCCATGCATTCGCCACCAAGGCCAGAGATGATTTTGATTATTTGACCACCTATGTGGCCGCCGTGCGATTCGTCGACGAATCCGTTGGAAAACTGTCCGCTTCCCTCGACGGGGTGGCTTCCCCGTACCAGTTCAACATCGATCTGCTGGGAACCAAAGGGCTGTGCCGCGATAATCGTTTTTATGCAAGGGATCTGTTTCCTTATCAGGACGACTGGATGGAGTTCGCTTCGATCACGCCCAACTCCGGCGCCGTTGACCACCATCCGTTCAAGGAAGAGTTCAATGACCTGATCGATGCGATCATCAATGACGGAAAGGCCCTGTGCACCGTGGAAGACGCATGCAAGTCGATGGATATCGTTCATGCGATCAACGAATCGGTGTCGACCAAAAAACCGGTGCTGCTGTCATGAACACGTTCAATGCGGCAATCATGACTTCCCGGCAGTTGGAAGCGGTTCTGAACAGGTCGAATCGGCTCATCATCCCCCTTGCCTCATTCGAGGCGTTGGGGACTCATGGACCTTTAGGTGCGGATTTTCTGGTGGCCGGACACGTCACTCCCCTGATCGCCGAGAAAGCTCAGGCGGTGTATCTTCCCGTCATTCCGTATGGGGATACGCTCGAGCTGCCGCAGATTGCGGGAAACGTGATGATTCCGACCGATGTCCTCAGCGGCTACTACATGGGCGTCGCCCGATCGTTTCTGCGCCAATTCCCTTCGTTGTCGATCTATTTCCTGACCTTCCACTCACTGAACAACCGGGCGGCTGACAATGTTTGCCGAAAACTCGCTTTCGAAGGGCATAAGCCGTTCCTGATCGACTGGTGGCGTTCGGTCGGGATGGGAACGGGCGATGTGCTTGATGACCAAGAATGGGGTACAGGACACGGGGGAGAGATGATCACCAGCGTGCTGCTCCATGTGGCGCCCGAAGCGGTGAGCATGGAAGAGGAAACGAACCGGGAGCCGAAAAAGCAATTCGGATACTACCGGGATCATCTATCCTGGACTTCAAGCCCGTTCGCCGCATACACGACCTTTGCCGATTACTGTGAAGGCTCTTCCTGGGGCGTATTGGATAATGCCACTGCTGAAAAGGGAGAAATCCTGGTCAAACGAGCCGTGGAAGCCATCAGTTCCTTCATCAAGAACTCTCCGGCTCAATAGGTCTTTGAAGGATAAAAAGGGTTGCTTAACATGTACCCGGGTAATCTGCCCGGGTACACATTTGCTCACTATTCAGAACAAAATGAATCCCTCTCTCAATCAAGGTTGGATAGGTAGTCTTCTCCTGTGAGGCCAGAAATGCAGATCGGATCGATCTTCCCAAAAAGGAAGCACGAAGCGCTTGAAGGACATTGAGGTTGTCCCGCCAATCTCCCCGTCAAACACGGCGGCTTTGATATTCACCAGAATCGAGGCTTCCCTCTCCTTGTTTTCATGGCTCTGTTTCATCACGGCATCCTGTCACATGGGCAAGAAGGGGCTAAGGAGAGGGTAAGTGCAACAACCTTTGCTCGATCACTTTGTAATAGGTTGCTTAAACGGTCATAATCTTCGGTTTTGACTTGCTGCAGGCTCCGACTGTTACTATATTTATTCTATAGGGGAGGCTGCCATCACATATATCTACGAACAGTTCAACACGCTTCATCGGTTCTTTCAGTTCAGCAAGGCTGAATGGGCTCGGATATTCGGAGCCAGTCGGATCACGATCTACGAAT
>Ga0209718_1005232_pt1 | contig 10370 bp, 6 predicted proteins | sample AD_JPNAS1_MetaG_FD_184420 | JGI IMG/M metagenome (GOLD analysis project Ga0209718, IMG submission 184420) | Active sludge microbial communities of municipal wastewater-treating anaerobic digesters from Japan - AD_JPNAS1_MetaG (SPAdes) (version 2) | ecosystem: Engineered > Bioreactor > Anaerobic >...
AGCCAGAAGACGGGCCGGATGCAAGCTGCGGCACTCCTTCGCGTCCGAGGAGCCGAGGCCTGTCGCCGGCCGTTTCCGGAACTGCTTCTGCTCTCGCCCCTGCGGCCTCGTACGCGTTGGCTCTGCCCCAACCTTCGCGTAAGAGGATACGTATCATGTCTCTGTCTCACCGCTTTACCGCCGCCACATTTGCGGCGTGTCTGGCCGCAACCGGCCTGACCACCCTCGGCCAAACAACCCCCGAGGCCCCGGAGTCTTCACCGACAGCATCGCCTGTCTCCAACGCCATTCCGCCGATCATCGTGCAGGCCAGCCGAACCGGTAAAACCTCGCTGCAAATGCCCGCCTCCGTGCAGGTCATCACAGCGCGGGAAATCGCTGAATCGGGCTGCTCGTCAACGGCGGAAGTGCTCGAAAAGCAGGGCGGCGTTACCCTGCGCACACTTAACAGCAATCCCGCGCTCACGCAACTTTCGATGCGCGGGTTCGGCGAAAGCTCCTTCGGCCGCGTTCTGGTTCTCGTCAATGGCGAACGCCTCAACAATCCCGACATGTCTTCGCCGAGCCTACTGCGCGTTCCGATGGCATCCATCTCGCGCATCGAGATTATACGCGGATCGCAGACCGTACTTCACGGCGACTTCGCCTCGGCTGGTGTGATCAACATCATCACGGACGACGCGACTGCCGAACAACAGACCACGCTCGGCGCTTCAGTCGGTGCCTATGACACCTACTCGGCTTTCGTCAACACCACCGGCATGTTCGGCGAGGACGGCGTTTCCTACCGCGCCAGCGCGGACTGGGAAAAGTCCGACGGCTATCGCGACAACAGCGATTATGAAACCTATCAGTTGAATGCCGCGCTGCGCAAAGATTTCGGCGAGGATCGTTTCCTCTCGCTCTCCACCTTCTACCACGACGCGGAGTACGGCCTACCGGGCACGCTCTCCCGCGAGCGCTATCACAACGCGCCGCGCAGTTCCACCACACCGCGAGACCGCAGTGAACTGGAGAGCTACGGCATCCGTCTGGGCGGGCGTACGACCGTGGGCGCCGACGGCATTTTCGATTTGAACGCAACGGCCAGCCGCCGTGAGACCGACAGCCGCTGGCTCAGTGCCACCAGTCAGGCCTTCTACGGCAGCGAGATCGATTCATACGCGCTGCAGCCGCAGTACACACATGACTTACGTATCGCTGGCCACCGCTCAATCCTCACACTCGGCACCGACCTGCGGTATGACGTGACCGACTTCTATTCGGATTTCAATTCGCCTTTCTACACCTCGTTGCTTGATTGGGAGTTCAACCGCGCCAGTATCGCCGGCTATGCGCAGAACGAGTTCTTCTTCACTGATGACCTCTCGCTGACACTTGGCGGACGAACCGAGTGGTTTGACAACCGCGTCAAGAATGCCGCCTCGACGACCTCATACAGCAAGCGTGAGTCGGCTGTTGAAGCCGCCCTGCTCTATCGACCCACTGAAGCCTCCAAGGTTTACGCCAAGGCAGGGCGCTTCTATCATGCACCGTTCATCGACGAGATCTTCGCAGGTGCGGGCACACCGAATCTCGCTCTCACCCCAGAAACCGGCCTCAACCTCGAGGTCGGCGCAGAGGCCCGCATCGCCAACGAATGGCTGGCTGCGCTCTCGCTCTATCACATGGACATGGACGACGAGATCTATTACGACCCCGCCACCTTCCAGAACCGCAACTCGCCGGGCGACACGGACCGCATCGGCCTCGACGCCGCACTGCACTGGTCGCGCGATCGGGTCGGCTCCGCTACGCTCGCTTACAGCGCGGTGCGCGCGGAGTTCGATGGCGGCCCGTATGACGATAACCGCGTACCGCTCGTACCGACGCACACCCTCAGCGTTAACGGTGACTACTACCTGCTGCACAGTCTCGCGCTCATGGGCGGGGTGCGCTACGTCACACGCCAGTATCTCGGCAGCGACTTCAACAACAGTGCGCCACCGCTCAAGGGCTACACGTTGGTCGATTGCGGCCTGCGGTACGAACCTTCCTTCATCGAGGGTCTGCGTGTAACACTGAGCGTCGATAACGTGTTCGGCCGTGACTATTGCGATTACGCCGGCTGGTCTAGCTTCAGCGGCGACTATTACTATCCCGGTCGCGGCCGTTTCTGGAAGGTCGGTGCCACATTCACTTTTTAACCGCAAAACGGGGGGGGGGACGAGCATCTGCTCGTCCTTGCGTTGTTCCTAAGTTCGGGAGCGCGGATGTCCCGTCGCAGGAAAATGAGCGTTGAAAGTTGAGAGTTGAAAGTTGAGAGTTTTTAACGCAGAGACGCGGAGACGCAGAGGTTTTTTACGGGATGGCGGCATGACCGCCGCCGGGCAAGCAGACGCTTGCCCCTCCCGGCGCTCCGCAAGCAATGAAACCAGAAACCAGAAACCAGAAACCAGCCAATGGCGGCGCGTGATTGTGTGCGGGCTGTCGCTGTCGCTGCTGACGGCGTGCATCCGGCAAGACCCCCTGCCCGCCGACAGTGGCATGCGGCTGGTCTCGACCGCCCCCCACCTGACCGAGTGCGTGTGTGCGATCGGTGCGGGGCACCTTCTGGTCGGACGCACGGCGACCTGTGACCACCCGCCGGAGGTTGTGAGTGAAATTCCCGTCACCGGCGACTTCGCCGTCCCGTGGCTCGAACCCTTGCTTGCCGTCCGCCCCACGCATGTTCTGGAAACCGTGCTTTCCGATCCCGCGCTCCGCGATCGGCTCACGGCGCTGAACATCCCGGTGGTGCATGTGCCCTGCACGCGGCTCGACCAGATCCCTGACGCGCTTCGCCAGCTTGGTGTGCTCTGCGACCGCTCAACACGCGCCAACCAGTTGGCGGACGAAATCCAGAGCGGCATCGAGAGCGCGCGCCAAGCGGCCTCTTCATGCCAGGCCCGCCCGCGCGTGCTGCTGCTCTTTGCGCCGGATGTCCCCATCACCGCAGGCCGTAACGCCTTTGTCACCACCCTGCTCGAACTCGCGGGCGGTGTCAGTGCCGGACATGATCTTGAGACCAATTACCTGCGCGTCTCACTCGAATGGATCATCGAGCAAGACCCGGATCTGCTACTCTGCATCTTTGCAACCGCACGCCCACCACTGGAGATTTATGCCGGACAGACCGGCTGGCGTTCTTTGCGCGCCGTACGTTCCGGCCGCGTCTACACGGTTACCGATCTGAACACCGTAAGCCGACCCGGCCCGCGTGTGCTAGACGGGATCGCACAAATCAAAGCGGTTCTGGATCAGGACGCCGAACGATTCGCCAAACAGTCCCCTACCCCGGATCGCCCATGACCCCCTCCCGCACAACAACCTGCCTGCTACTCCTCACCGTGCCTGTGGTGCTCATCCTGTGCCTGCTGGCCGGCCCGGCGGGATTTGGACTGCCGGACACCTCAACGCCTGCAGGTCGCGCATTGCTGGAGTTGCGGTTGCTGCGCGTCGTGACCGGTTTTGTGGTCGGTGCGGCACTGGCACTCTCGGGTTGCGCGCTGCAAGCCATTCTGCGCAACGCACTGGCCGAGCCTTACGTGCTTGGCGTGAGCAGCGGCAGTTCGCTCGGCGCGGCATTGATGATCGTGACCGGCCTCGCACAGTTGACGCCGCTCGCCTTGCCGGCCGGTGCTTTCGTGGTCGGCGGCCTGACCCTGTTGCTGGTCTGCCTCATGTCAGGGCGTGCCGGTCACTACTCGCCCAACACCCTGATTCTTGTCGGTGTGGTCGCCAGTTCGATGCTCTCAAGCCTGTTGATGTTTGTCATCGCCTTGGCCGATACGCTCGCTTTGCACAGCATTACTTGGTGGATGATGGGTAACTTGCAGGCGACGTCATGGACGCTCGTGCTGATTGTGACCGTACTGATTGCCATCTCCGCCGCACTGCTCTTCAGCCAGACCCCTGCGTTGAATGCCCTGCTGCTCGGCAGCGAGACCGCACGCCACCTCGGCGTGGAAACACGCATCGTTTTGCCACTGGTACTCGGTGCCGCCGCGCTGGCCACCTCCGCCGCCGTCTCGCTCGCGGGATGCATCGGATTTGTTGGTTTAATCGTTCCGCATACGTTGCGTCGCGTAGTCGGCGCAAACCACCGTCGATTGCTGCCGGCCACGACGTTGTGCGGCGGTGCATTTTTGGTCGTGTGCGACACGCTTGCGCGTTTGCTTTTTGCGCCCCGCGAAATTCCGGTCGGCGTGATCACCGCGCTTTCAGGCGGTCCCTTTTTCCTCCATCTGCTGCTGCGCAACCATGAAACACATGAAACTCCATGAAAATCTGTGGATAGAAAAACCGAGCCATGATTCACTTGGAACACATCCATGCCACCTACAACGGCCAGCCGGTACTGACCGATGTCTCGCTGCACCTTGAGCGCGGTGAGTGCGCCGCGCTGGTCGGCCCGAACGGCGCGGGCAAGTCATCTCTGCTGCGCGTCATCACCGGTCAACTTCCGTCACAGGGTTCGCGCAGAATTGCCGGCGGCGATCCCGCCCGTTGCAACGCACGTGAATTTGCCCGGCATGTAGCGGTGGTTCCGCAAGAGCTTCCGCAGGATATTTCTTTCGCGGCCTACGAATTTGTGTTGCTCGGGCGCACCGCCTATCTGCCGCGCTTCGGCTCCCCTTCCAAAGCCGATCACGATGCAGTGCAGGAAGCGATGAACGTGACCGGCACCTGGCACCTGCGTCACCGCGCACTGACAGCGATGAGCGGCGGCGAACGCCAGCGGCTGGCCATCGCCGTGGCCTTGGCGGCGCAGCCCGAGATCCTGTTGCTGGACGAGCCCACCTCGCATCTGGACCTGCGTCACCGCGTAGACCTCATGGCGCTGTTGTTACGCCTCAACCGCGACGGTAAAATCACCATCCTGATGGTGGTGCACGACCTCACCTTGGCGAGCCAGTTTTTCTCGCGGATCATCCTGCTGAACCAAGGGGTCAAACTCGCCGACGGCACTCCCGCCGAAGTCCTACGCCCCGATCTTTTAGAAACGGCCTACGGCTGCCCAATCAACGTCATTCCACTGCCGGATTTCGCAGCCGCCTGCGTGTTGCCGGTCCGCGCATAATTTGATCATACGGCACCCAACTCTTGCTTACCACGCAGGGCGGTGCTATCCTGCTGTTGAAATGAGGGGAGAAAAGATGAAACAGATTTCATGGATGTTGGCGGGTTTGGTGCTCGTCGCAGGTTGTGCACAGAGACCGTGGGGTCAGCGCGGCGCACTCGCCGCTCCGCAGGCGTTGACGGTCGACTACCTGCAGGACCCCGTGGGGCTCGACCACCCGGCCCCGCGCCTGAGTTGGAAATTGACCGCCGCACGCCGCTCGGTGCGCGGCCTGCGCCAAACCGCTTACCAGATTCTGGTGGCCTCCTCGCCGGAGCGGCTACGCGACAATCAGGGCGATCTCTGGGACAGCGGCCGCGTGGCTTCTGACCAATCGCTGAACGTGGTGTATGCCGGCAAGCCGCTCACGACCTCGCAACGCTGCTACTGGAAAGTGCGCGCGTGGGATAACCAGAGTGATACACCCTCCGCTTGGAGTGCACAGTCGCGCTGGATCATGGGCGTGATGCGTCCTGCAGATTGGCAGGCACGCTGGATCGGTGCGAACGCCGCCACGCGCCCGGATTACGACCTGGCCGGTGCGCAATGGATCTGGACCGGCGACGCGCCCTCGCTGGGACAAGCGGCACAGGGCGTCCGCCACTTCCGCAAGGTGTTCGACGCGCCGCGCGGCGCGCAGGACGCACCGGTAGAGCTAGCGCTCACGGCGGATGACGAGTACGAGGTGTTCATCAACGGCAAGAGCGCCGCGAAAACCTGGGGCCACTTCAACGATTGGCACTGGATGCGCTTTCACGATGTCGCGCCCTTGATCAAGCCCGGCCGCAATCTGATCGCCGTCACCGTCAAAAACAAGGAGCCGGGGCCTACCGCCCTGCTCGCCGTACTGAAATTCGCCGACGGCAAGGCCGTGCCGACCGACACCACCTGGAGCACATCAGCGCAAGCAGTGGAAGGCTGGAAAGAAAAGGCCGATGGTTTCGCGCATGACGCATGGAAAGCCGCCGTGATAGCCGGTCCCGTGGACGGCGCGCCTTGGGGCAAGATCGAGCGGCGCAGAGAGCTTGTCTCGCCCGCCTTTGAAAAACGCTTCACGGTGACTCGCCCGGTGCGCGAGGCTACGTTGCACATCACCGGCCTTGGCTTTTATGAGGCGAGTCTCAATGGGCAGCGCATCGGCCGCAAGGTGCTGGATCCAGCCCCCACCCGCTACGACCGGCGCGTGCTCTACTCCACCTACGACATGACCGAGATGCTCACGCGCGGCGAAAACCGACTGCATGTGCTACTGGGACACGGCTGGTACGACGTGCGCAGCGTCGCCGTCTGGAACTTCGACAATGCCCCCTGGCGCGATTTTCCGCGCATGCTGGCCCAACTCGAAATTACGTACGACGACGGTACGCGCACGATGGTCGTGAGCGATGACACCTGGCGTCAGGTCGCAAGCCCGATCGGCTTTGACTGCATCCGCGAAGGCGAGATGATCGGCAAGGCACCGAAAGGCGCGCCCGACCTTGAAAAGCAGGTCTTAAGGGCTGACGTGGTGCCCGCACCCGCCGGACGCCTCACCGCCTCCGCGCTGCCGCCGAGCGTGGTGACGCAACGCCTGAAGCCGGTCGCTGTACGCGCGATCACGCCCGGCACGTGGCTGGTCGACTTCGGTCAGAATACCGCAGGCTGGGTCAAACTCAAACTCGCCGGACAGCGCGCTGGTGACGTGGTCACGATCAAGTACGGCGAAAAACTTAAAGAAGACGGCAGCCTCAGCATGAAAGGCACCGACGCACACTTCCGTTATCCTGCGTCGTTCAGCACGCTGCCGGACGGCTGGTTCCAGACAGACCGCTTCGTGTGTGACGGCAGCCGCACTCAGGTGTATGAGCCACGCTTCACCTATAATGGTTTCCAATATGTGCAGATCACCGGACTGGCACAGCCGCCAGACGCCTCGAATATCGAGGCCTGTGTAGTCCACACCGATTTCAAAGACGCCGGACGTTTCATCAGCTCGAACGAGTTGTTGAACAAGCTCCAGCACGCCATTCTCTGGGCCTATCGCGGCAACTTCGTCAACGGGTACCCCACCGACTGCCCGCACCGCGAAAAAAATGGCTGGACCGGCGACGCATCGCTGGCATCGGAACTCGCGATGTATAACTTCCAGAACACGGCGGCCTATGAAAAATGGATCCAGGACTTGATCGATGAGCAACGCCCCGATGGCAACCTGCCGGGCATCGTGCCGACCAGTGGTTGGGGCTACCACTGGGGCAACGGCCCGGCTTGGGACAGCGCACTCGTTATTATTCCGTGGATGCTGTACGTCTACCAAGGCGACACCCGTATACTGGAAACCGCCTATCCGGCCATGGCGAAGCATGTCGATTACATGACCTCCCGTGCCAAGGATGGAATCGTCTCGCACGGCCTCGGCGACTGGATCCCGGTCAAGACCAAAACGCCGACCGAGGTGACCTCCACAGGCTACTACTATCTCGACGCGCAGATCGTGGCGCGTGTCGCCGAACGGCTCGGCAAGCATGACGACGCTCGGAAATATGCCGCGCTCGCGCGTTCAATCCGCGAGGCCTACACGCGCCACCTCTACAAGGGTAACGGCGTCTACTCAATCGGCAGCCAAACTGCGCAGAGCTGCGCGTTGCACCAAGGATTGGTCCCGGACGCTGAACGTGCCACCGTCGAAGCGCGGCTGGTCGAGGCCGTGCAAAAGACCCGCGTCTTCCCGGATTTCGGTATTCTTGGCTCGAAGTATATATTCCGTGCACTGAGCGACGCCGGCCGCACCGACCTCGCCTTCGCCATGGCCACGCGAGAAGAACATCCCTCATTCGGCAACTGGATCAAGCGCGGGGCCACCACCTTCTGGGAAGACTGGAACGAAGGCTCCTCGCGCAACCACATCATGTTCGGTGACCTCTCCGCTTGGTCTTACCAATATCTCGGCGGCATCCGTCTGGCCGACAGCGTCTCCGCCATCGCTATGACCGATGATCCAAAGGCGGTGGCCTTCAAGCGTTTTATCATCGCGCCGGAACCGGTGGCGGGCTTGGACTGGGTCAAGGCCGAGCACGACTCACCCTACGGTCTCATCCGCAGTGAATGGCGGCGGGAAAACGGCGTGTTCACGCTGGAGGTCGAGGTCCCGGCCAATACCGAAGCGACCATCTATCTGCCGGTCAAACCCGACGCGAAGAACGTGACCGCTGACGTGCCCCCTATCCAGTCAGACCGCGACCGCATGGCCTTCCGCGTCGGCTCCGGCTGTTATCGCTTTAACGTCCGCGAACGCTGAGGAAATTTTGGAGAAGGCACTAATGCGGCCACAATTTATACTGCACGAGTGGCGCGAAACAAGCAGAACGATTTTTTGAAGTGACCTTTCAGGCCACCATGCTCAACTCTCAAGTGGCGCGGCTCGCGGGGATACTTGCCACTTTTTGTGACCACTGCGTGGTCGCAATAACGCCCCCCAAAAAAATCGGCGTAATCTGTGCCCATCTGTGGATAAAAAACCCGAGAAGCGCCCAACTCGACACCGCGCTCAGAATGTCATTTCGGGATAGATAAAGCACTCGATTTTTGACTTGGCCTTGAGGTCGCGGAAATAAGCATCAACACCATTTTTGTACTTCGTCCGCACGATGCTGTCGGTCATGCGTTTGTGATCGATCGGCACGCTCTTGAGCAGGATGTGCGATACGCGCACCGTCTCCGGGACAGCCGGCGAGTTTTCGGTCGCCTTCGTTGCGGGCGTTCGCGCCGTGACCTTCAGGATGTGATACCCGAGGCGCGTCTCGATCACCGGACCGATCGCGCCGACTTCCTGCGTGAACGCCGCCTGTTCCAACCCTCTGTGCAAGGTGCCGCGCTTGAATTCGCCGAGATCGCCGCCCTTCTTTGCGCTGCTGGGGCACTGGGAAACCGTGCGTGCGGTATCCTCAAAATCCGCGCCATCCAGAAGCTGCTTGCGGATTCCCTCCAGCTTGACGCGTGTCGCCTGATTGGTAGCTTCCAGCAAGGCGACGGTTTCCGAGATCTCTTTGTCGGTGACCCGCAGTTTGTCCCGCACTTTCTGCTTCAGCAGTTTATCAATGACCAAGCCATCCTCAAACTCGCGACGCATCATCGCCTCGCCCATCGGGCCTTTCAAGAAAAAGTCGTTGGTTGTCCAATTCCGCGACTTGAGTGATACCGCAAGCGAGCGTAGGCCCTCCTGCCGATCCGCCTCGGACAACTGGATCTTCTCCTTGGCAGCCTCCTCCATCATCACCGTCTTAAAGACAAACGCATTGATCGAGCGCCGCCGGAAATGTTCCTTGGCCTCCTCCATCCGGTTGGTCGGGATGATCAGATGGTTCACCTCCACATCGTCCTTAAGGTACCCCATCGCGCGCTTCTCCATGTCGGCCCACGAGAGCGGCGTACCGTTCACCATGGCGACCACATAGTCCGGCGACATCTCGGCCGGCGGAGCCGGCGTTTTCAGCACATCGCGAGACGCCTCATCACGCCCGCAACCGCAAAGCACGACCACACCCACGACACCTAAAAAAACAAACGCATTGCACATCTGACGCATCGGAAAATCTCCTTAAGCACAGGGCCTTCACATAACGAAAACAAGTGTTACATTACACGATCACCCCCCGCATTTCGAGCCTGAAAATCAGGTTTACTTGCTTGGGGCGGGCGAAGACAAGAACACTCGACGCCCGTGTTCATTTTGGTGCGGTGACAAGAGCCGCACTGTGCGCGAGTCGCGGCACCGCTTTTGCGCGCAGCCTTGCCACCGCCTCCTGCTCAAAAAGCGGCGTCGCGCGGAATACCGCTTGCCGCCGCACTCCAAATTTCGCGCCTGCAAAGCCTTGGCGTGAGGTTGAACGTTGAGCGTTACAACAGGATTTCAGTCGTTTTCACGTTACCGTCGGTATCAGTGTAAGTGATGCGGTAACGTCCCTTGAAGCCGCGGAACTTCACACTGCCGTCGGCGCCGGCAGTGAGCGTCAACCGAGTCTTCCATTCGCCGTTGATCAAACTGTCGAGCGTTTGATACACCGGCTTTGGATTCATCTCTTTGTCGTAGATGCCGGAGAACGAGGGTTCGCCAGGCGCCGCCCCACCGTCGACAACGTTCCACCAGGTGATACCCATGGCGGTGGGATAGCTGAACCAAAGGCGGTAGAGGTTGCGGACGATCGCAGCCTGCACGGCACGACCTTCCGGCGTGTCATCCGGCGCGCTGACC
>Ga0209718_1005236_pt1 | contig 10365 bp, 4 predicted proteins | sample AD_JPNAS1_MetaG_FD_184420 | JGI IMG/M metagenome (GOLD analysis project Ga0209718, IMG submission 184420) | Active sludge microbial communities of municipal wastewater-treating anaerobic digesters from Japan - AD_JPNAS1_MetaG (SPAdes) (version 2) | ecosystem: Engineered > Bioreactor > Anaerobic >...
GCCAGTGTGGAGGAAGGAGCCGCCACGGACCGCTGCCCGTAATGCTGCCTTGTCGAACCAATAGCCGTCCTTGCCGTAGGTATCCGATCCCGTGGCGTCTGTCGTGTCCGGCAGTGCGTACGGGTTCAGGGCCGCATCGGCGTCCCGCAGGGTCAGAATCCTGTTTCCGGATGCCATGGTCGCGCCTGCGGTGGATTTCGTGATGTCTTGGGTGATGGTCTTGTAGACCCAGAACGTGCTGACCACGTTGCTGGGGCTTCCGGACAGCGTTAGGGTAGTCGGACCGGAGGCAGTGATGGCATACGATACCCCCGCACCTGACCCGGCCTCGGCGATATAGGCCTGACAACTGGACCCCGTTCCGTTGGCCAGGGCCACCTTGGCGGCGCTGACCTGCAATTCCTCGTCATCGGTGAATGCGGCGTCGGAGCTGATCAAGCCCAGGGTGCCGTAGGTCCCGGAGTCCGCGTCCGACACCACGATTCCGGTTTTCCCGCTCGTCCCGCCAGTGACGGTATCGCCCAAAGCAAAATTTCCGACGGCTCCGTCGTACCCCAGGTATTTGACGGCGAACTCACCCACCTCCGCACCGTTGGCAGCCGCACACCCACCGACGCCGGTCACTTTGTAGACCGTGCCGCCGAAGGTCCAGGCGTTGACAAACGTTGACCCCTGAAGGTCGAAGGCGTTGTCGTCAAACTTGGTGATGGTCCAGGTCGGAGTCGCCGCCGTATTGTTTGCCTCCGTCGTGCCGCCGACAGACTTGATGGTGACAACATTGCCTGTCACCAGCCCATGCCCCGTCGCGGTAATCCGAATCAGTCCCGCGCCATTGTCCGCCGCGCCTGAAACACTCTTGGTCGTGGCGCTGGAGGAATAGGCATGAATCACCTCGTCATCGGAAAACGCCGCGCTGGAGGTCCGTCGGATTCGCAGGATGCCTGTCGTGCCCCGGTCGATGTCCTGCACGATAATCGCTGTTGCGCCAGAGGTCAGGCCCAGGAGCAAATGCCCAGCCGTGAAATTAGCGGCCTGGGCGTCGTACTGGAGATAGGTCTCCCAGGACTTCTTCCAGGTTGCGCCGGATCCGTCACAGGTCAGGGTGTTGCCGCCGGAGACCAGCCCGCGTCCGAAAGGGCTCCCGTTGTAGGAAAGATCCAGGTTGGCTGACACACAGGGATAACCGTCGGTTGTCATGAGCATGCACACCCATTGCCATACCAGTCCTTGCAGGTCGTACACACCGGAGGCCAGGGCGTTGTGCGCCCAGGTGGCGGGACCGGTGCCGGGGAGTGGCCGATTATACGATGCCACCTCTGCCTTGAGGTGGCGATCCAGTTGGGCGATTTCCGTGGTATAGGTGGTATCCGACGGAGGGTTGACGTTGGCATTGCCGCCGTGGGGCATGGTCCCCAGCTTTTTTGCCAAGAACACCAGGGACGCCCACATAAAATCCGTCATGAGGAACCACCCTTTGCCCTTGTTGGCGCAGGCAATCATGGCCTGTGGGAACGTGATGTAATCCCACACCGGCACGCCGGGGCGGGAGATGCCGGGGATGTTCCCGGCGTTGCCGCTGTGTGCCACATCATACCATGCGGCGCCCTGCTCGTTTACGGCAGACGGCTGGCTGTTGACGAACTTGTCGCACAGGAATCCACCGAACGTGATATTCGTCAGACCCGTATCGACCCCCTTGAACTGCGGGATCATGACGGCGTGGTTCTTCCAGTTTTTCTTGTATCCGCTGGGCATTATTGCACCTCCTCATCAGTCGCGATTGTCAGGTCTCCTTGGACACGATTCGTTCGAAAATCAGCCATCGTCAGGCCGTTGGTATAGGCTAAGGAACCGTCGTCCTGTATGACGATGCCCAGAACGGCTGCTTGGGCCTCCAAGGCGTCACGGTCATCACACTGCATGTCACAGACCACGCCATAAGTGCGTAGGTCCTCATCTCCTCCATGACTTCCATATCCCCCCGTGACACGTGGATGCAGCCCCTGGTTCTCCAGTGCCACGTACAATTCCTCGAATTTTGCAACAGCGCCTGGCAACATACCTGTAAATGCGTATTTCATCAGTATTCCTCCTTTTAAATGCGTCGGGCCTGCATAATCCAGGTGCCGGACGCCAGATCGATCGTTCCCGTGGTCTCGTTTTGAAGCCGGGCCTTGCAGCTATCCGCTGCGTTCACGTAAGCATTGAGCGTGACGCCCTGCAAATCATAGGGCGCGATGCATTGTACGGCTGCACCACCCAAGGAAACACCGGGAACAGAGATCGCTGCCGACGTTTCCCCGACTCCGTCAGCCAAGGAACCGGGGTCCCAAGTGAACGTCACGGGCGGGTAGTAGGATAGATCTTCGATGATGTTCTCGCAATCCCTCTGATCCAAGGCGTGCATCACCGGCCCGCTTATACCATATTCGTCCCGTATGTAAAGCTGAGCCAAACCGGAAGCTCCTTGTCCAGTGTTGTTTTGTGACCACATTTGAACAGCATCAGCCGGGGAGGTGGTTGGTGCTGTACCAGAGCCAATAGCCAGGACTTTGGCTGCGGAGGTGCCGAAGGTGGTTTGACCGATGCCGACGTTAGCTAAATATGTGTCGATCACCATTGTTGGGCTTCCAGATGTCGCATCGGAGCTAACAAAGGCCAGTCTCTTGCGAACAGTTGACGATGAGTTAAAATTGACTAAAAAATAATCATTATCAACATCATAACCAAAAAGCATTGCCTGACCACTATCTTCGGAGGTATGTATTCTAAAAAATCCTTTTCCAGAACCAGCGATTTCTGCTTTTGCGCTGGGAGTCGCTGTACCGACTCCCACCCTATCATTCGTCGTATCCACCGTTACAATAGCGTTCCCATCCTTATCCGCTATTTGAATCGCTGTGGTTGCATCTGTGGTGGGCTTGAGGATAAGGGATGCAGCGGGCGCGGTTATTGCTGGTGTAGTCAAAGTGCTAACCGTAATGTCAGTTCCTATAGAATAGCCGTGTGCGCCGTCGCTGACGAGAGGCAAGTTGGCCGTCGTGCCGCTGTCCGGCACCGTTCCCGATGGTGCATTCTCCCAACTGGCGTTTCCAACGGCATCGGAAGTTAGTATCTTCCCTACCCCAGGGGTACCACCAGTGACTTTGGCAGTTTGTGCCTCCAAACTTGTAAATTTACCCGCCGCCGCCGAACTGCCACCGATGACTGTCCCGTCAATAGTGCCAGCGTCAATGTCCACCTTGGTGATGTTGACCTCGCCTGTGCCTTTGGGCGTGAGGTTGATGTCCACGTTTGAGTCTGTGCCGCCCGCTGCCAGGGTGGTGCCTGAAAGAGTTACCTTGGCGGCTGTCACGTTAGTGTCCACAGTGGTTATATTGGCCGTTGTAGAAGTCAGCGTGGTGATGGTAGTGGCGTTGATCGTGCCGCCCTCTACCTTGTCCCCACTGATCTGATCGTTGGCAAGCGTCAGGGTTCCCGCAGACACATCAAGGGTCTTGCCAGCCCCGACGGTTATGTTGCTGGTGGCTATGGTAGCGCCGTCAATAGTCCCGCCGTCAATATCCGGGTTGTTGATGTCACCTGAATTTATCTGGCTATTATTGAAAACTTCCCGCCCTGCGATTGATACGCCCATAAGAACCTCCTATGACTGAGTATTAGTTTAGGGTTCCGCCAGCGGCGACCGCCCTATACTCAGCGGTTACATTGCAGACCGTCGAGGCATCTGCCGCCCCGCCTGCAATCGTCAATTGAATCTTCTTCCCCACCGGCAGATAGATGGGGGGACCGTCCCATGCGAGTTGATTCTCCGCAGTCAGATTCGCCTTGGCCCCCGTGGTAGAGTTGAAGATAACTTGGGGCGTGGTATGATCTGTCTGGATGGTGATATAGGTGATGGTAGCGTCGTCAGACACATTGACATTTGGCAAGGCAAACGTCAGAGCCTCTACCATGACAGGCTGAGTCGCGCCGGTGAAAAGGGTATAGGTGCTGGCCGCCTGTTGCAGGTTAATGGTGGTAGCCGCCATCTGCAAGGTTCCGGCGGTCGCATCTGAATGTCTGTGTACCATGGTCGCACCTCCTTAGTTCACTTGTCCGTTGAGGATAGCCCTCACGGATGTCTGGTCGGTGCCGCCATTGAGGATGCGCATGCGGGCATATCCGCTTACCAATACATCGTATACCCATGCCTCGTAGGTAGCCGCCCCAACCGCTATGGTATCGGTATAGTCGATGTTCACCCCGTCCCGGCTCTGATCAATATATAGCGTGCATGCTTGGGAGGTGTAGATGGTCCCGGTTAAATACCGGAAGTCTCTGGTGCTCTGCCACGCCCCGTAGTAGTGTTCGTTGATGACTACAGAGGCCCCGGCGGATTCCGCCGCAACAGACGGACTTGCAATGACGAGTTTTCCGGCGGCCACGGTGCTGATCAAGAAGGTGTTGTTGTTGTCGTTTTCGGATGCCCCGCTTACCGTAATATATTCACCGGCAGTAAAGGTTCCGGTGCCTATGGCGGTGGCGGCGATGCTGTTGTCGGCGGTGGCGAAGGTCACCGCGCTGCTGCTGAAGGTCTGCAGGTTGTGCTCGCAAATCCACAGCATGAATGTCTTTTGATTCTCGGCCATCTCTTGATTCCTTTCTCCGGCTCTTATGCCGGGAGGCGGGCAATAAAAACCCGCCGTGGTTTATGGTCCACGACGGGCATCAAGAATGGCGGTCGTCCTGGTTCCGGAAGGTTTTATGCGTTCCGGTTCCGTTATGTTTTATCTTATCTGTTGCGTTGCCTCTCTTTCCTTGCCGTTTCCTCCCGCTTGGCGATTCTGAACGGCTCCTTGAGGGCCGGATACGGTAACCCGAGGGTCAGACCCGCGATGTTGAGCATCGCGTCGAGTGTATCCTCCACCGCCTCTCTTCTTTCCTTGGCCGTCTCGGCCGTTGCAGCCTTGGTCGCTTTCGCCACGACTTTGACGATCGTTTCCTGGACCCTGGCGAACGGCGTGTCGCCGCCGGAGGACCAGAACCCCTTGCCTTGCGCCTGATCAACCACCGTCTGGGTGATGTCCCGCACTATCGGGATCGACGAGGTGATGCCCTTTAGCGCTGTCGCCCACCATTCATCCGGCCGGCGCCCGCGGAGGATGTCGCGGATGGCGTTCCCTCCAGCATCGATTATATACGAAGAGACGACGAGATACAAGAGGATAACTTTGATTAGGTGCATCTTCGCGCCGAGGTCCCCGCGCTTGACCCTGGAGTAAGCTCGGAACAGCCCGCTTAGGTTTTTCTGCGTTTCGCCCATAAACATCGAGAATTGCTTAGATAATTCGCTTCCCCGCTGCCATCCCGACATGTGCTCCGGCCGGTTCATGCTCTGCGTCCGTTCGGTACAATAGTCGGCCCATTTATAGGCGGCCTTGAACTGCTCGGGGTAGGTCATGTTTTTGATGTCCTCGTCGGTCATATCGAGGGCGTCTTTCATATCCTCGTTGAGTTTGCCTTCGCGGAAGGCGTCCATAGCCTGTTCGGTGGCCGCCAGCATCCCGATGTCCACCCCGAAGATGTCGATGGCCTGCAACGGCCTCATGCCCAGCACCCCTATCTGAGTGATGAGCCCGGGCTTCTGCCCGGTGGCGGTCAGGCCGGTGATGACGTTCCCTACATCCTGGGAGTAGCCGGCCTCTCGACGATGACGATACTCTGCGGACATCTGCCTGTGCAGTTGCCGGATCTGGCTTCTGTTGGTCCCGTACTGCGCGACGGCCTTTGCCAGATGGAACGGGTCCACATATACCAGATAGTTGATGGCGCCGTTGAGCTGTTTCAGCATCGTTGCGTAGTTTAGCCCAAGGGCGAACAGGGTGCTCTTGTTGCGCAGCCAGGCGCCGACCCGCTCCCAGGTCGTATCCTTTACCGGCTGATATATCTCGCTGATATCCTTGAGTCCCTGTTCGATTTCCTTCCACAGCGGCATACCGTAGCGGCGGTCGAACTCCTTGCGGAAGGTCTTGTCGTACATCACCCAGGCGGCCATAGACATCGGCTCTTCCAGGGCCACATAATCGGCGGCCCGCTGGGTCAGCTCCCGCATCGCCACGGTAAAGGGCTTCAGCCACACGGCGGCGGTGGAGCCGGTACGCTGGATCGTCATCCCCTTGAATACTCCCGGCCTATTGAAACTGGCCTTCTGCAGTTCCGTTGTCTCGTCTGCCTTCCCCCGCTCGGAGGCCATGACGTCCTTTCGCCAGTACACGCCGCTCTCCACCCGCGGCATCTCGTAGCCGTTGATCTCAAGGAACTTCGCGGCCAGCATGTCGCCCGTCTTCTGGATGATCGGTATGGAGAGTTCGCAGTAGTCGAGTTCCTGGGGCGTCATGGCGGCGATGATATTTGCGAGGCCTTCCTCCCCGAGTTTATAGACCTTGTTCGGATCGTTCGGCAGAGGGGTGTTCCATAAGCCGAAACCGCCCTCCGAAGCCGCCCGGCGCCAATCGTCATCCCGCCATCCATGGTAGAGCGATAGGAGCTGGTTGCGGCTCATTACGATCGTCTTTCCGGGGGCGTACTCTATCTCCCGATCGGCATCGAGCCATTTGGCGATGTCTTTGATGCCCTCTTTCTTCTGGAATTCGTCCTGTAGCTGAAGGAATTCGTCTTCCAGTTCGAACACTATTCTGTCGGCCTCCAGCGAACCTTCTTTCACTTGGCGGTAGATGACGCGATAGAACATGCTCCTTGGACCGCTTACGGACTCGACCAGGGCCTCCCAGGAAATCAGATGAATTCCGAATTGGTTCCTCGCTTTCTGCAGGAATCCTCGGAACTTCTTCTCCTGGGTGTAGCGGATGTCGATTCTGTCGGGTTCCGCCTCGGCCCCTTTCATTTCTGCGATGACGGTTCCCCGCACCATCTCTCGCACGATCTTTTTTTGCGCCGCCATACCATTGAGCTTGTTCCTGCCCAACGCGGCATAGTGCATTACCGCCTGATGGATGGCCTTTATTTCGTCGTAGGACAGATCGCGGATGGGACGCTTGTCGAGGCGCTTGAGCGTTTCCAGGACGGCGGGCGGGAAGTCGGCGTTCTCGTTGGTCTCTATCTCCGTCCGAATGGCCTGTAGTCTCACCCTGTTCTTTTCTGTCAGCCGCGCCATATCCCAAGGTGCCAGCAGATCGTTGATGGCCTGTTTGTATTCCGGAGGAAGTTTGCCGGCCTTCGCCGCCACGGCCTTCATCTGCGCGATCATCTTCCGAATGTCGGCGCGTTGTTGTCGGCGGATCCTCTGGATGTCCAGCAATGCTTGGTATTTGGCCCGGGCCTTTGCGAGGCCTTCTTTGTTACCGGCCCGGAAGGCATCTTTGGCGGCTGCCGCTTCCATACGAATTTGGGCCTTTAGGGCGTCCATTTCGCGCAGAGTGATCTCGTCGTCCGCCAATACCTGACCGGTGACGATCCGAATCTGTCCCTTGCGGGACAGGCGCTTGGTCCGCGGACGGGGTGCGGCCGCTTCCTGCGCCTTGGCGAGGCGCTCCTTAAGACGCTTTATCTCCGCCGACAGTTTTTTGATTTCGGTATGGTGTATCCGTTCTGCTTCCTTCCAGGCTTTTTCTTTATCTCTCTCTCGTTCAAAGATTTTATTGATGTGGTCGATCTGTGTCCGCAGTTTGGCATCGGCCCTGGCAATCTGTGCTTTCAATTCTTCGACTTCCGCCTGGCGCGATTTGAACCCTTTTATCCAGGCCGCGGTCTTGGCTCGCTCTTTTTCCTTTTCCCAGGCATATTGGCTTTTGGTGATCTTGGTGGTGCGGGCGATCTTCTCGCGTTCGGCCGCCCGTTCTCTCTTCTCCCGGTAGTATCTGTTCAGAAGATCGTCGATGGCGGGTTCGACGGAGGCCTCCATCTTTTCCCAGGCCTCTGCCGACAGATTTGGCATCCACCGTTCCATGTCCTCGAAGAACATATCGGTAGCCTGATGGATGGCGGCACGCACGATCTCCTTTTGTTTGTCCGTCATCTTTTCGCCCTTCTCGGCGTGTTTCAGGGCCGCCAGAACCTCCTTGGCACTCCATCCCCGGCCATTCATAAATTCCGGGTAGGTAGAGCCCCAACTGATGACATCGTCCGCGCCGTTTGCTCCTTCGAGAGCCAGCCTCTTCCCCGGCTCGCCGGAGGCCACCATGTTGTAGAGACCGGCGATGTATCCGTCCAGGTGGTCCTTGAAGTCCAGGGAGATATGTTTCTCTGGATTCGCCTCGATTTCTTTCTCGATGTTGGCGCCGAAGTCGAAGGAATCGTCCTCCTCCTCGCCGTAGGGGGCTTCTTCCTCAAACAGCGCATGCTCCTTGACGGTGACGGCGTTCTCGTCGAAGACGACGTAATTATAGGCGTCGGTCTTGGCACCGGATAGGGTACCGGCAGGGTATTTAATGCCGTCGATTCCGGCACGGAGGAGGAAAAGAGAGGCGGCTTTGTCGGAACCAAATTCTTTGACCAATTCACGATACAATTCAGAGCCTTTATTGGAATGCAATCCCCTCCGAGAAATCTTCCATTTCAATAAATCAATAAGTTTATGCGACCTTTCCCTCATTTCTGGAACCGAGGAGGAGGAGATGGAATCTTCCATTTTTTTGTAAATGCTATCCGGAACTCGTTCTTCCCATTCCAGCCACGTATATTCCCCCGGCTGTTTCCCTTCGTGGAGGATGACTTTGTAGAGGTTGCGAGTGGGGGTCGCCTTGACCGAATCGGCGGTGGCATTGTCTATGATATAATGAAGCACCTGCGATATATGGGGATATTCCGATTCTCCACCGAGGAATTTGTTGATCTTGTCCAGTGTAAGTTGCGAAACGGTTTTAAGCCAACGGACTTGGCTCTGAATTTCTTCTGAAAAATCAGCCTTGTATTTTTCCGCCTGATCTCTCCAATGTTGCACAGCATCGCCGGCCTCATACACTTGCCTCATATTTTCTGCCAATTCCGCCGGTGCAGTCTGCCACTCGTATAACAAGTCTACATCTCTGACCTTTACCTTTCGTTGTCCGCCTATGCGATTAGCATAATATTCTCCAATATCCTTCAAGGTTGTGAAATACAGGCCCCATCCGAACGCTTGATTGCCTTCGCCGGTGCCTATATATTCGGTGCTGAATTTACCGCCGACAAGGGGTCGGCCTCCATGCCAGGCATCCACCTGCCGGACACCGCCCTCCCCCTTTATCTCCTGCGGCGATCCTTCCAGCTTCTGCGCTTCGTATGCCGTCCGTTTCTTCCCGAAGAGCAGGTCGGTGTTCGGCACTATATTTTGGGCAAATCCGCTCGTGTTCTCTACCGCATCCCGGAGGGTGTTTTGGTATATCATCTGCCCGAGGATGGATCGTTGCCTGCTGGTGAACTCTTCCCGGTAGGCGAAGACGTCCTGGGCGCCATGTTGGACGGCCAGCTCGTGAATGAACTCCGTGGCGGTTTTCAAGTCGTCGAGAATGTCCAGCGGGACGTTGACGATGCCCCTAATCTTTGTCCCGGAGCGGAGCAGGACGGTGAAGTAGTGCTCCCCGCGGTTGATGTCTTTGGCGATAAGGGCGACATGGTCGGGCATGGTTACGTTCTCGCCGAGGGCCTGGTGCGGGACGGGAACGGTGAGGAGCGGGTCGTTTCGGTATTCTGCCGGGACGTCGGGCAGGGCGTACCATACGGTCTCCCCCGTGGCGTAGATAAGGGAATACTTGTTGTGGTCGATGACAATGTGGCCGGCAAAGTTGCCCCTGGACGTGGCGATGGCGGCGGCGGCCTCTTTGGTGAATCGCTGATCGGCCGCGCTCGTGGTGATATCTCCGGAGGGGTGGTTATGAGCCAGGATGATCTCGACTTCCTCGTTGTTCAGTCGGGAGAGCTTATTGGCCTCGCCTACGGCATTCATCGCCAGCAGGGAGGGATTGACATTCTCGACCGACCCGGGCAGGCGACAGGAGTAGGCCTCGTTATAGAGAATCCTCTCGGATGTCCTGCCCCGGTAGAGGACGTTCATCACCTCGACATTGGCGTTTCGGACGATGCGGAGGGCGCTGTAAACGGCGTTCCAGTTGGGGGCCTCCGTTCCCCGGAGGCGGACGGACTTTAACTCTTTGAGATCGGAGACCGTTTTCCCGAGGGTAACCGCTCGGCGAGAAACTGCTTCCGCTCTTCCGGCCTCTTGGACAGGTACTCGAACAGGTTCTCCTCCAGCGGTCCTCCCCCGAGCCCGCACACCGGCACCGGGTACGGCCTCAACACTTTGCAGGAGGGCTGATTCTCCAAGTTCTGATACCGCTTGAGCTGCGATCCCGGCGTTGTCTCGGTATGTTTTTTCCGGCTCATTTA
>Ga0209718_1005240_pt1 | contig 10364 bp, 6 predicted proteins | sample AD_JPNAS1_MetaG_FD_184420 | JGI IMG/M metagenome (GOLD analysis project Ga0209718, IMG submission 184420) | Active sludge microbial communities of municipal wastewater-treating anaerobic digesters from Japan - AD_JPNAS1_MetaG (SPAdes) (version 2) | ecosystem: Engineered > Bioreactor > Anaerobic >...
GTTACGGGAACCTTTATGCCCAAGCAGGATGTGGAGTATGTCGACCTGCCGATGGAACAGCCCTTCTTCCACGTGCGTTCAGTGGAGACGGCCCTCTCGGTGTACAACGGTGCCACGGTTGTCATGGGCGGCCTGATCACGGAAGACCGCAAGACGATGGAGGACAAGATTCCGTTCCTTGGCGATTTGCCGTACATCGGGCGTCTCTTCCGGAGCCGTTCCGAGCAGTCGGTTAAGCGTAATCTGCTGGTCTTCGTGACGGCGCGTCTGGTGGATCCTGCCGGCCGCGTGGTGAAGACGGGTGGCGAGTCTGCGTTGCTGGCGGCGGGTACGCCCGCAGCCCCGTCGGAAGGCGGTGCGGCACCGGCGCCGGCACCGGCACCGGAAGCGGCCCAGTAAAGTCTGAAAAGAAGGCGCGCCCCCGCAAAAAAGGGGCGCGTTGGTCGCCAGCAGTGTGTGCGGGATGGGGTGGACGGGAGTCCATCCCTCCCCCTGTTTTTTATTCCCCTGTTGACGGCCCTGCATGGTCATACGTGTAGCGATAACCGGCGGCATTGCATGCGGCAAGAGCCTCTTTTCCCGGACCCTCGAGCAATTGGGTGCGGAACTGTTGGACGCCGACGACGTGGTGCACCGCCTGGAGGCGCCCGGCGGTGAGGCCGTGCCCGGTTTGGTGCGCCTGTTTGGCTCCTCCGTTCTCGATGAGCAGGGCGGGATCAACCGCACCGCGCTCGCAGAACGCGTGTTCAGCGATCCCGAGGCCAGGCGGCAGGTGAACGCGGTCGTGCATCCACTAGTGCGGACGGCCCTGCGGCGCTGGCTGGAGGAACCTTCAGACGCACTGAGGATCGCCGTGATCCCGCTTTTGTTTGAGGCGGGATGGACGGATGAGTGGGATATTATCATTTGCCTCGTTTCAAGCGAGGCGCTTCAACGTGAACGACTGATGCGTTTTAGAGGCCTGACCGATGAGCAGGCCCGTAAACGTATCGCCGCGCAGATGCCGGTTGCGGAAAAAGCCGCCCGATCGCATCTCGTGGTTCATAATGATGCCGATGCCGAGGCGTTGGCGAGGGAAGCGCAAAAAGTCTACCGCTTCCTGATGGAGAAAGCCGATGAGTACAGAAAACGAGGCCCCTGAACAGAACACAACGACGGCCCAGACCGCCAATCGAGAAAATGGCGGCGACGCGCAACGTTCGAAATGGTCGCGTTTCGCGTCGCGCCCGCCGACCAGTCCGGTGGCGCGTCCTTCCGGCTCGGGGGATCGCGGCAAGCGCGGACGTGGAGGGAATGCCCGCCAGCGCCCGCAGAAGCAGCAGGGCCGCGGCGGGCAGCGCGGTGGGGTACAGAAGAAACCGCTGGCGGGGCTGCCGGCTGATTATGACCAGCCCGATCTGCCGCCGCGTGCCGCCGTCCCGGCTCCCGATGCAAATGGCCAGCAAGCTGCATCGGCGGAGGGAGCGCTCGCCAACGGCCCCGTCGTCGAGGTCTACCAGCCGCCGGTCCCGGAGGATCTGCCTGATCTGTATCTGACCGACCTGCAGAAAATGGGAGTCGCCGAGCTGCTTGAGTTACTGCCCAATGTCAACTCGGAAGAGGCCAGCTCGCTGCGCAAGCATGAGATTATCTTTGAGGTCATCCGCAGCTACCTGCGCCGTGGCGGCACGGTGATCACCAGCGGTGTACTGGAGATCCTGCCTGACGGCTACGGTTTCCTGCGTTCGCCCAAGAGCAACTATTTGCAATGCCCCGAGGACGTCTACGTCTCGCCGTCGCAGGTGCGGCGCTTCGCGCTGCGCACCGGCGATTACGTCGAAGGTCCGGTGCGTGACCCGAAAGAAAAAGAGCGGTTTTTCGCGCTTGGACGTGTCGACATGGTGAACGGCAAGCCGGTTGCCGATGCACGGCGCACGGTTCACTTTGAAAATCTTACGCCGCTCTTTCCGGACCGGCGCATCCGCCTCGAGACTACCGATACCGAGATCTCTATGCGCGTGATGGATATCTTCACCCCGATCGGTTTCGGCCAGCGTGGCCTGATCGTCGCGCCGCCGCGCACAGGCAAGACCGTGCTGCTGCAAAAGGTTGCCAACGCGATCTCGGCCAATCACCCCGAGGCTGTCCTGATCATTCTCTTGATCGACGAGCGCCCGGAAGAGGTGACCGACATGCAGCGCAATACCAAGGCGCAGGTGTTGAGTTCCACCTTCGACGAGGCGCCGGAGCGCCATGTGCAGGTGGCCGAGATGGTTATCGAGGTTGCCAAGCGTCAGGTTGAAAACGACAAAGATGTGGTGATCCTGCTGGACAGCATCACGCGTTTGGCACGCGCCTACAACACGGTGCAGCCCAACAGCGGCAAAATCCTCTCCGGCGGTGTCGATGCCAACGCATTGCACAAGCCGAAACGCTTTTTCGGCGCGGCGCGCAACATTGAGGGCGGCGGCAGTCTTACGATCATTGCGACCGCGCTGATCGATACCGGCAGCCGTATGGACGAGGTGATCTTTGAAGAGTTCAAGGGCACAGGCAACATGGAGTTGAATCTGGACCGCCAGCTCGTGGACAAGCGTATCTTCCCGGCTATCAACATTGAGAAGTCTGGAACCCGCAAAGAGGAGCTGTTGCTCTACCCCGAAGAGTTGAACCGGACATGGATTTTGCGTCGCGCTCTTAATGGTGTGCCGCCGGTCGAGACGATGGAGATGATCGTCAAGCGGCTCAAGGGCACGAAGAGCAACGCCGAGTTTCTGGTCAGCATCAAGGATGCGTGAGGGTGCGTGTTCAACAGAGTTGAACCGCACCCGAAGGAGAATTTAGGAGTTAGGATTTAGGGGTTGTATTTTTTCCGGCACTGCCGATACTGCGGGTGCTGCGGGTGCTGCTCCGCGCCAGACGGTCACCGCGACAGGTGTGCTTTTTTGCGTGAATTCGGGGTAGAGGCGTGTTACTCTATCTGACTTTTTTGATGCGGAAGAGACGAAAGTAGCGAAAGGTTTTGAAATCGGATGAAAGTGGATACCCAGAATGTCGGCCCGTGCAAAGTCAAGGTGATCGTAAAGGCCGAAGCGGATGAGACCCGTAAAGACTACGACGAAGTGATGAAGGTCTTTCTGCGCGAAGGACGCGTCCCCGGTTTCCGTCCTGGCAAGGTGCCGCGCGACATCATCAAGCGCGAGTTCCACGCGCAGATCACGGAGGAGGTCCAGCGGCGGCTTTTCCAGGCCCTCTACAAGCCTGCGCTGGAGCAGGCCGGTGTCAAGATGGTGACGCTGCGTGATGTCGACAACATGCTCTTCTCGCCCGAGACCGGTATCACCTTTACGATGACGGTCGACACCGAGCCGGAGTTCGATCTGCCGAAATACAAGAAGATCCCGGTCACTTTCGATGAGCCGACCGTCACCGAAGCGCAGGTCGATGATCAGCTTGACCGGTTGCGCAAAGCCTTTGCCAAGTTTGAGGAGGCGTCCCCTGAATATGCGATCGCGGCCGGAGACTTGGTCAGCATCGATTTTGCGGGTCTTGTGGACGACCAGCCGATCCATGCGCTGGCGGAAGAGGCCAAGCCGATCTCCGAAGGCACCGGCTTCTGGGTGCAGGTCGAGGAGGGACGTTTCATCCAGGAGATTCTTGATGCACTCATCGGCGTGAAAGTTGGTGAGACTCAAGAGGTCAAACTCAAGTTCCCCAAGGATCATCCAATCGAAGCGCTGCGCGGCAAGAAAGCCGTGTATACCGTGACGCCCAAACTCATCCGTATGCGTCAACAGGCGCAGGACGCCGAGCTGCTGGCGCAGTTCAAGCTCGAAACGCTCGACCAACTGCGCGACCAGACCCGCACGCGTATGCTGGAGGCTGCGGTGCAGGCCGAGGAGCAGCGCCGCGAGCAGACGGTGATCGAGTTTCTGCTCAAAAAAGCCGATTTCGACCTGCCCGAGTCGCTTGTCGCGGAGGAGGTCAACATCGCACTCGACAGCATGATGAGTGAGGCGCATTACCGCGGTCTTACGCGCGAAGACTTGGAACAAAACCGTGATGCGATCATCGAGAACGCCACGCTCACCGCCAAGCGCCAGTTGCGCCTGCGCTACCTGTTCGGCCGTATCGCGGAGCAAGAGGGTGTCACGGTCAGCGAAGACGAGGTCGACGCCAAGATCCAGACGTTGGCCGCAGGACAACGTTCCACGCCCGAGAAGCTCCGTGCTCAGATCGAAAAGAATGACCGCATGGACCTGCTGCGTTCCCGGATCCGCGATGAAAAGACCGTGCAGTACCTGTTGGACGCAGCCAAGAAATAAGCGAGGCCCTACACTATGATCACCCCCCAAGACAGCATGCTCGTGCCGATCGTGGTCGAGCAGACCGGTCGTGGCGAGCGCGCCTACGACATCTATTCGCGGTTGCTGCAAGACCGCATCGTGTTCATCGGCACAGCTATCAGCGACGAGGTCAGCAACCTGATCATTGCTCAACTGCTTTTCCTGCAGTCGCAGGATGCCACCAAGGACATCTCGGTCTATATCAACTCACCGGGCGGTTCAGTGACCGCCGGTCTCGCCATCTACGACACCATGCAGTTCGTCACCTGCGATATCGCGACCTACTGTGTGGGTCAGGCGGCGAGCATGGGCGCCGTATTGCTGGCGGCCGGCACCAAGGGCAAACGCTATTCGCTGCCCAACGCGCGCATCATGATCCACCAGCCTTGGGGCGGCGCGGAAGGCAAGGCGACCGACATCAGCATTGCGGCCCAAGAGATCCTGCGTCTAAAAGACCGCCTCAACGAAATCCTCGCCGCGCACACCGGCAAGAAGGCCGCCACGCTGGCGAAAGATACCGAGCGCGACTTCTTCATGTCGGCTGACGAAGCCAAGACGTATGGGCTTGTCGACGAGGTTCTGGCAAAACGCGCGCAGGAGAAATAAGATGGCCCGTCGCTCTTCAACCTCGTCAGGCGACTTGACCTGCTCGTTCTGCGGCAGGAGTGCGCGTTCCGGCACGCTGATTATTCCAGGCCCCGACGTGAACATCTGCGAGGAGTGCGTCGACATCTGTTCCCGGATCATCAGCGAAAACGCACCGTCCACAGGGAAGAGCAACGGAGCGTCCGCGTTGCCGGCTCTCAAAGTGCCGCCACCCGCCGAGATCAAGGCGTTCCTCGATCAGTACATCATCGGTCATGACCACACCAAGAGAATGCTCGCGGTCGCGGTGCATAACCACTACAAGCGCTTGAACCAGCCGACTGGTGACAAGTCCGATCTCTTCGCGGATGTGGAGATCGAAAAGAGCAACATCCTGCTCATCGGTCCCACCGGTTGCGGTAAGACGCTCTTCGCGCGTACGCTGGCGCGGCTGCTGGATGTGCCGTTTGCCATTGCCGACGCTACCACCATCACCGAGGCCGGCTACGTGGGCGAGGATGTCGAAAACATCCTGCTCTACCTGCTCCAGGCGGCGGATATGGACGTGGCCAAGGCCGAGCGCGGCATCGTCTATATCGATGAGATCGACAAGATCGCCCGCAAGACCGAGAACGTCTCGATCACACGCGACGTCTCCGGTGAAGGCGTGCAGCAGGCGTTGCTCAAGATCCTTGAGGGCGTCATCTCGCGTGTGCCGCCGCAGGGCGGCCGCAAACACCCGCAGCAGGAGTACATCGCGATCAATACGCGCAATGTCCTCTTCATCTGCGGCGGCTCCTTCGTGGGACTGGAAACCATCGTGCGCCAACGCGAAGGGCGTCAGACCATCGGTTACGGCGAGCAGTATAAACATGCACGCAAACCCACCGCCAAGGACGGGCGTCCCGCGCCGCTGTCCGTGCAACCGGAAGACTTGATCCGCTTCGGCCTGATTCCTGAATTCGTCGGCCGTCTGCCGGTGATCACCTCGATGAGCGAGATGACCGAAGACGATCTGGTGCGTATCCTCACCGAGCCCAAGAACTGTCTGGTGCGTCAGTACCAGAAGCTGCTCGCGATGGGCGGTGTCTCGCTCGCCTTCGACGACGACGCGCTGCGCAGCATTGCCAAGCTGGCCATGCAACGCAAAACCGGCGCGCGCGGCCTGCGGGCCGTCATGGAAGATCTGATGATGGAGATCATGTTCGAGGCACCGGGCAACGCCAAGCTCAAGGATGTCCGCATCACCGCAGAGATGGTGAGTGCCCTCGACCAGGACGGCGGTGCCGCCGCCGCACGTCTGCTGGCGTGATGCCCGCCCGGCGCCCGTCCAGTGGGCGGGCTGGTTTCAGGTTTTCAGGTTTCATCGCGGAGTACCGGGGCGAGCGTCTGCTTGCCCGGCGGCAGTCACGCCGCCACCCAGCAAAACCTCTGCGTCTCCGCGTCTGCGTTAAAAACACTGAATTGGAGAACGAATAAATCTCGAAGATGTGGTATAACGTACGGTAAGGAGAAACATGCAAAGTCGTTTGATTGAATGTGTTTACCTGATTGCGTTGCTGTGCGGAGCAGTCGTGGGCGTGCCGATGGCCGTGAATGGTGCCGATGCTTCCGGACATGTGGCTCCGAAACTAATCGAGGTCTCGCGGAAGCATCCGCGCTACTTCGTCGAGGGTGCCACGGAGAAGACGTGGATTCCAATCGGCTGCAACGTCTGCTTCGACCGGCTCAACGTCTCGGACGCCGAAGTGCGCGCGAACTTCGAACGCTGGCTGCGGCGCTTTGCCGCGAACGGCGGCAACTGCATCCGCCTCTGGGCCGGACACCGCTCGCTCGAGGTGATGCCTGAGAAGCCCGGCGTGTGGGACGCCGAGAAGACGAAGACGATGAAGGGCATCGTCGCCCTCTGCGAGGAACTCGGCATCAAGGTGAAGATAACCTTCGAAAGCTTCCGCATGTGTCTCTCGCCCGAGGTGCAGGCGAAGACGGCACAGCCGAAGGTGAACTTCGACTACAACGGCATCTTCAACCGTCCGCTCTACGCGCCGTACGCGAAGAACGTTGCCGAGTTCTTCCGTTCGCCGGAGTGCCGTGCGATTTACCTTCGCAAGGCGCAGTACTTCAAGGACCTTGGCTTCGCCGATTCGCCTGCGGTCTACTGCTGGGAACTCTGGAACGAGATCAACTGCTGTGGCTCGATCGCCCAGTATTCGGAATGGTCCGAGTGGGCGCTCGACGAGTTGAAGCGGATGTTCCCGCTTCAACTCACGGTCAACAACCTCGGCAGCTTTTCCGACGTGGGCGCCTACCAGATGTACGACGCGCTCGCGCAGGAGAAGGGTAACGACTTCATGCAGATTCACCGCTACCTCGACACCGGAGCCTGCCTCGATGTCTGTCGCGCGTCGATGGACGTGGTGGCCGCGAGTGCGACGCGCGAACTGCTCGACCGCTCGCCGAAGCCCGCGGTCGTCGCCGAGATCGGCGCCGTTCAGGCGAACCACGCCGGCCCCTTCCCCTACTATCCCTTCGACAAGGAAGGCACGCTGTTGCACGATGCCATCTTCGCAGCGTTCTTCGCGGGTTCGGCGGGCTGCGGCCAGTTCTGGCACTGGGACCACCAGTACATCGACGGCAATAACCTCTGGTGGCATTTCGGACGCTTCGCGAAGGCGATCGAGGGCCTTGACCCGGTTGCCGAAGAGATGAAGCCGTTCTACACCGAATCGCGGCGGTTGCGGATGTACGGTCTGCGCGGGAAAAAGACGTCCATCGTCTGGTGCCGCGACAAGGCCAGCGACTGGCGGAGTGAACTCGTCGAGGGGAACCATGCACAGGTTCTCTCGGATGACGTGCCGTTCCGGAACTGCGATCTCGACTGCTATCTGCCTTGGGAGGACCGTCGGGTCACGGTCAAGGCGCCGCGGTTGCCGCCGTTCTGTCGTTCGATCGTCGTTCGCGTGCCCTCCGTAGCCGTCGAGGGCGTTGTCCGTCCGCACTGAGGAGTGCGAGTAAGAAATGGTCGGAGCGGAGGGAGTTGAACCCTCGACCTTTTGGTCCCGAACCAAACGCGCTACCAGGCTGCGCTACGCTCCGACGTGAAAGACAGCAAGGGCTGAATTGAATAAGCGCATAGATTAACGAATCTGCGCCCAATGTCAAAGGCAAAGATTTTAAAAAACTGGGACTAGAACGGACTATCATTTGGGAGCGGTGTGTGGCATACTTGCAGAAACATGGCAAGCATTCTTCACATCATGCGGCGATCGTGCTGGTTGGTGCTGGCGTTGCTAGTGCTTTCGTCGGCGCGTGCGGCGGTTACGATCAGCGAGTTTGTCGCCGATAACGATGGCGGACTGCTGACAGCCGCGGGCGAGGCCAGCGATTGGATTGAACTGCATAATAGCGGTCCCGATCCGGTTGACCTCGGTGGTTGGTTCCTGAGCGACAACGCATCGGACCTCACCAAGTGGCGCATCCCGGACGGCACGTCGCTGGCGTCCAACGGCTATCTCGTGGTGTTCGCAGACAGCTCGCCCGTTGCTGTCACCAACGGTGAACTGCACGCATCGTTCAGCCTCTCGAAGGATGGTGAGTTTTTAGGTCTGATCGGTCCCGACGGCACGACGTTGCACGATGCCTACCAGCCCGCTTATCCCCCGCAGATAAAGGGGGTCTCGTATGGTCGTGCGCCGCGCGTGTGCACGCCGATTGATGCCACAACGCCTGTGCGCTACCGCGTACCGAATGCCGCCGGCAATGCGCCTTGGCAAGAGGCCAACGGTGCGCTGGGCTTCAGTAGCCATGTCGGCGCTTACACCGTGCGTTTCTATCGAATGACCAGTGCCATCGCGAATATCGATGTCGCCGAAAGCATGGTCGCGAATCCGTCCGCTTGGGCTACCGACCGAACCTATCCGGTGACCGGTGCCTACGAGGTCATCGACTTCTACGAATCGAGTGACTCGGGGGCTTTCACCCACAACCTTCCCTTCCCGGGCTTGAATGTCGGAGAGAACATCAACTACTTTGTGGTCACGGCCGAGACCACGCTCTATGTGCCGCAAGCCGGGATGTGGACTTTTTGCGTCGGCAGTGATGACGGCTTCCGCCTACGGATCGATGGTCATGGAGTTTCTTTCTCCACTGAGTTTGCGGCCGGGCGCGGATTCGGTAACACGCTGGGTGTCTTTAATTTCCCCGTAGCCGGCACTTATGCGCTTACGCTCTCCTATTTCGAAAACACGGGCGGAGCGGCACTCGAATTCTCTGCCGCGCAAGGTAGCCACGGCACGTTTGATGCGACCGTTTTCAAACTGGTGGGCGACCCCGCCGGCGGCCTACTGCATGCCGGTGCCATCGGTGCCTTCGCCGACACCGACGTCTCCGATACGATGCTGGGCATCAACGCCCGCCTCGATGCTGAATGGCAGTTTGTCCTCGACACCATACCCGCACCGGGTGACACGTTGCTGCTCGCCGTGCGCGTTGCAGACGGTTTCAGTGCCTCGCTGAATGGCACGCCGGTCGCATCGCTCAACATGCCTGCAACGCTTTTTTGGAACAGCACCGCCACCGCAGCGCGTCCGATCGCGACGGCAATCGAGCCGCTGACCTTTGTCCTGCCGCCAGACCTTTTCACCGCAGGCACCAACGTGCTGACTGTCACTGCGCTCAACCAAGCCGCTAGCGACGGGGACTTTTTAATTCAACCCGTGCTGACGTGGCGTACCGCCGCTGAGCTTCCGTTTTATTTCAAGACGCCGACCCCCGGTGCCACGAACAGTCGCGGCTACACCGTCCCGACGCCCCTGGTCGTGGTCAGCGAACCGCGCGGCTATAAGACGGCGCCCTTCACCGCCACGCTCATCTGCCCCGAGCGCCCGGATGCCGAGATCCGTTACACGCTCGACGGCAGTACGCCCGCAACCGACAGTCCGCTCTACACGGCTCCGTTGTCCGTGACCGCCACTACCACGCTGCGCGCTGCGGTCGTCGATCCGGAGAGCGTGCGCCAATGCGTTACCACCGTCACTTGGCTCTTTCTGGAAGATGTGCTGCGACAGGGCACGACGCCCCCGCCGGGCTGGCCCGCAGACCGCGCGGTGAATAACCACAAGATGGAGTACGGCATGCGTCAGGAGATCGTTGACGGCGATCCCGTGCGGTTGCGCGCCGGCATGACCAATGCAATCCCGTCGATCTCCTTGGTCACTGATCTTGCACACTTGTTTGGACCGCAGACCGGCATCTATGCCTATCCCGGCAATGACGGCATCGGATGGGAGCGACCGGTATCGGTCGAGCTGATTGATCCGGTGCGCGGTGCCGCCGCCGAGTTCCACATTGATGCCGGGCTGCGCATCCGCGGTGCGTTCAGCCGTAGCGTTGACAATCCCAAGCATTCGCTGCGCCTCTTCTTCCGCTCGATTTACGGCGAAAGTAAATTGCGCT
>Ga0209718_1005254_pt1 | contig 10336 bp, 8 predicted proteins | sample AD_JPNAS1_MetaG_FD_184420 | JGI IMG/M metagenome (GOLD analysis project Ga0209718, IMG submission 184420) | Active sludge microbial communities of municipal wastewater-treating anaerobic digesters from Japan - AD_JPNAS1_MetaG (SPAdes) (version 2) | ecosystem: Engineered > Bioreactor > Anaerobic >...
ACAACTAGAAAGCCATATACAGAAACCGATAGCGATAGAATCTGGAATATATCTTGCTAGGGATTACCGAATTTTTGCGCGCGGAAAGGGGGAGGGATTCATGGGAGAAAAAGGAGAAAAAGGATAAATGGGATACATGTATCCAATCCCATTCCTGGCCAGCATTTCAGACGCCTATATCTGGAATCGCCCATATCAGGCTGGAAGACTTGACTTCTGTTTAGCTAATATCCAGATCTCTATATCTTCACCTATTCATATCTTAAACTTTTCAGATCCCAAAGTCCGAGACCCCGGCCCTAGGGGAAGCCGGCCACGCGCGGGGGAGTGATAGGCATTCCTAGATTTTTCTCAAACTAAACCATTGTCACCAAATGTCACCTTTTCCTCCCTGTCGGCCCTGCCGGCCCTCTCCCTGTCGGGCTTTACAGCCCTGTCGGGATTCTTCCTCCGGCGCGCCGGCCCTGTCGGGCTTCTTCCTAGGGTTGTCCCATTTTGGGACAAAACTAATGGGAGTGGGATTTCTGGGTGGGATTTTCTAGCAAAAAGCGGGCGCAATGTCACCAAGAATCTACTTGACTCACCATGGGCTTTTATGGTATAATGCGCGCTAGATGGGAACTCTAGGAGGGGAACTCAGGCTGCCGTGCCGGAAACTCCAGTCGAGATCGCTAGAAGAATGCTTGCCACAGGCGATCTGGAAGATACCAGTTGCCTGTCTCGTCATGCTATGACGCCGGAGCAGATTCGCGCTATTGACGCCAGGAGAAATCCAGAGGCTCAGCAGAAGGTGAATGTGCTCTGGGAACAGCATGAAGAGATTCTTCGTCGCCTAGCTCTAGGCCAGAGAAATAAACAGATTGCGCTAGAGCTCGGAATCACGCCAGTAGCTGTTAGCTATGTCCGGAACTCAGACCTCGGTCGGGCCCGGCTGGCAGAGCTCCAGAACAACGCGAATGCTGCTGTCAAGGAAGTTACCAAAAGGGTCAAAGAAATGGCCCCGCAGGTGCTTGACGCACTGGAAGAAATGTATCAGGATGAATCTACTCCAGCAGCGGTTCGTGCAAAGATCTGCTTTGATCTTCTAGATCGAGCCGGCACGGCAGCCCCCTCACGTCACCAGGTCGCACATGCGGTAGCATATCTTCCAGAAGAATCCCTGCAGCGCATCAAAGAGAGAGCTCGGCAAAACGGCTTAGTCGTAGACGTAGACGTCGAAGCCTCACCAGCAGCCAGAAACTCTGCTGAGTCTGACTCCGAAAGCCTAGAAGATGCCGCAGAATTGTGATTTCGATAAGAACAAATGCTCAGCTCTTGAACAAATCACTTCTGTCGTTAAGCAACTCGAAAGCTCTCTTTATGGAAGCGAGTTAACGGTTGGAATCCGAAGGGAGCTGGATGACGTGAAGAGAAGTGTAGATGTTCTAAAGGAGGACCTGGGCGACGCCAAGATAGACTTCAAAACAACTGTGGGGCGCCTAGAGAATAAGTTCGACGATGTGATTCGAGCTGCGACATATAACAGCCGAATATCTATCGGAATCAGTCTGATCTCAGTCGGTCTTGTCGTAATTACCCTGCTGGTTCGTCTTAGAACAGGCTAGTTTCTATCAGATCTTCGAAGGAATCCGAAAAGAAGATGCCTGCTGCCAACTACGATCTCATTATCGAGCAAGGTGCTCGCTTTCTGAGAAACATCTATTGGCGAGATTCTTCTGATAATCCCATAGATCTGACAAACTACACAGCTTCCCTGAAAGTCCGCAAGCGATATGACTCAGCTGTTCTGCTTTCTCTCTCAACAGGCGGCGGCGGAATCACAATCACTGGACCTAGCGGCCTCATCACTATCGACATCTCCGAAGGCACCACTAGTGGGCTCTCCTTCTACACAGCACTCTATGATCTTGAGCTCTATCCACCAGCTCCAAACGCCGGAAATGTAATCCGCTTGATGCAGGGGAAAGTCACTCTGGAGCGGGAAGTTACGAAGCCATGAAGTTCCTTTCTCTAACAGGCATCCGAAGGATGCATCTACTAAGATGCCCTTTTCCCGCCTTCCTAATCAGCCTACTAGCAGCTGGCTGCGTCTCCACCTACCACATGAAATACGAAGAGGTCGACGCAGAAGGTGGCTATATTACTTTCTCTATCGAAGAAAGCGTTCCGCCGGGCGGAAAGAAACTATCTGAAGGCAGCGCCCAGGCGTCTGTTGACGCTGCGGGCAGCTGGAACCTTCTAATCAATGGCGAAGCCCAGAGTGACGCCGCTGGAACGGCTGAGTTCTATCAAGCTCTCGTCTCCAGCGCCGTGCAGGCCGCTATTGCCGCCGCTGCAGCAGCCGCCGTTCCTCCATCTATCGAAGCACTTCCATAAGGGATGTCCCATTTTGGGACAAAAGTGATCGTGAATGAGCCGGCTAATTGAGAAACTTCTAGCGAATGAAGCTCTTTTAGACAACTTCATAAAGCTTCTTGGCGTCTTGATTGCGTTCGCTATTACATGGCTACAGTGGAAGAAGCGGCAGTTGGAAGAGAAAGAAGCCCTTCGGAAGCGGGCTGAGGATGCTGTGGACGCGGGCGTTGAGGCGGTCTGGCAACGGTTGGCGAAGCCTGCGAAGGCGGCTGGAGTGAAGCTCAGTGAGACTCAAAGGGAGCAGTTTCGGAATGCTGCTGTCGAGTATGCTGAAAGCATTCTAGGACAGCCGCTTCTAGATATCTTCGGTTCGCTGGAAGCTGTTCATGCAAAGATCCAAAAGTCTATTGCAGCGCGGAGAAGCGCAGCTTCTAACTTGAAAGCGATTCCTGTCACGTTTGTTCCAGATTCTAACTTAAGGTCAGAGAATGTCTCTATCTAAGTCAGACGAACTTCTTCGTAGAACTGCAGAGCTACAGAGCGATGGCTCTATTCATGTGAGACAGCCTCTGCTCAGAAATGCTAGCGCAGCTAAGAGCTGGTCGAAGCGAGTTAGTGTGACTGTGCCGGCCAGCGGAGTAGAAGCTAGTCTATACAAGTTTCCGCTTCTGCTCCTCCTAGATGGGAATAACTTCCCGTTCAGCGAAGCGGGGTCTGACGGCTCAGATATTAGGTTCTCCACAAAAGAGAATCCGGCTGGGCCGTCAGACTATTTACCTTTTGAGAAGCTGTGGTATGACTCTACAGAGGATGCGGAAACAGCAGCATTCTATGTTCGAATTCCTATTCTCAGTTCTCGGCGAGCGACGGTATTCTATATCTACTTTACGGGAACTCCAACTGCAACGGACTACAGTGATCCTGCCGGCGTTTGGGAGGAATACTCTTGCGTAGTTCATATGGACAACAGCGACTGGACGACAGTCCCACTCTTTCTAGGAATCGAGCGTAAGAGCGAAGCTGGTTATCAGTATAGCCAGCCGGTGAGTAAGACTGGCGAAGCCATTGCAGCAAAGAAATTCAATGATAGTCCGGCGAATATGGCTAACTTCGCGCTTATCAGCGCCGCTGACCCTCATATGATCATAGATCTCCGAAGCAGCGTGGCTGAGAGAATCGGCCCAGAAGGGTTCCTGGAGATTGGAAGTGCTAGTGCTCCTGATGAAAGCGGAATCCGGAGTCCTCTCGGGTATCTAAGGAATAGAGGAATTGCAGAATACTTCAAGACTTTCTACCTAACAATGATCGGAGACTGGCTGTGGGTTGATGTAGACGAGGAAGCGTTGACAGGGACTGTCTCCGGTGATGAGGGCAGTTATTTGCTCCGAAGAAGTGGAACGACTGTTGGAGATGAGGCTGAGGTAAACATCAACGGCGGGATTACGATAGACCACACAGGGGTAGAAGAAGTCCATGTAGTTCGAGCAGTTGGGCCAGTTTTGCTAAGTGGAGTTCTTACTTGCGAGTCTGGTTCTAAGAATGTAGAAGGTGAAGGAACCCGCTTTACGAGTGAGGTGAAGGTAGGAGACGTTCTCAAAATAGGTGACTATCAGCTGCCTGGAACTGTCCAAAGCGTAGACGATTCAAATGATATAACTATGACGCGAGCAGCTGGCAAGGATCATGAAGAGAACGGCTACGTCGGGCTTCCTCATACGATCATAAAACTATGGGAACCTATCGCGAAAGTCGGTGGCTTTTCTGGAGTTGGTGCCGCTAAAGGCCATAATGCGATAGACTATTCTAATGTAGATTTTCTGCGCTGGTATCAAGATCTTGGTGGTTACAATGGAACTATTGGATGGAAGAACGCCAGAGTTCAATATAAGCAAACCAGCGGCGGGAGCTTCATAGCAGATTCCGGCCGGACCCTCCTTGACTCTAGCGCCAGTCATACTACTTTGGAAAGAGTAGGCCCACCTACTGAGAGTGCTGATGGAATAGTAGGATATTGTCAGGAGTGGGATGGAAGCGATCACTATCTTCGCTTTAACACAGGTCTTGAGATAGGAGAAAATAGTTTCCGAATCGAGGCGTGGTTTAAGGCGGCTAGTGGGGCGACACGCTTCATTCTGCTTGGAAATAGTCAGATCTGCTTCTACGTCACGGACTCTGGCGTCGCTCTGGAGTGGGACTACCAAAACATTCTGGAGGTCGTTGGTCCTACTGGACTACTCAGCGACTTCGAGTGGCATCACTTGGTATTCTGTCGAGATAAGGACCTCAACAGGTTTTACGTCTATGTAGATGGGACTGAATATCCACTGACTACGGAATGGGCCGGCAGTGACATCGTGTTCACGGAGAAATCAGACGATGAAGGAGCAGAACCTCTTTACATCTGCTCTGAGGGTCCCTACGGCCGGGACGGCTATGATGGAACTTCGTTCGTTGGTTTAGTGGATGAAGTCCGTCTAACCTATGCCGGCCGTAATGCCAGCTGGGTGAAGGCCACTTATGATAGCCACATGCAGAATCTTCTAACGGTTGGAAGCCTGGAGCTTGGGGCGGCAAGTGACACTCCAAATGGAGTCCAGCTAACGCTTTCTGATGGAGGTAGTCTGTATGTCCATGACAGCTGATAACCTCCAACAGATGGAAGAACTTCTGGCGAAGTGCTATGCAGATACTGCCGCGTTCGCCCAGATAATCTTTCCTGATAGATTCCATCGCCCATTCAGCGATGAGCTTCATCGACAGATCTTCGACATTATCGACCATAGTGAGAGCCAGCTAATAGCGATCGCAGCTCCTCGAGGAATCGGAAAGACATCTATCTGCACGTTGGCGGTGCCGGCGAAGAGGATTCTGTTCCGTGATAACAAGTTCATCGTTAGCGTTAGCTGCTCTGCGACGAGCGCCATTCAGCAGACAGAGAACCTAAAGTTCGAGCTTGAAAGTAACCCTCTCGTAAAGAGTCTGTTTGGTGAGCTCAGGAGTGATAGCTGGGCCAAAGATGGTTGGGTCACTAACACAGGCGTTCACGTGCTGCCTCGTGGTTCGGGCCAGCAGATCCGAGGTCTTCTCTTTCGGAATAGCCGTCCAGATCTTATTCTAGTCGACGACCTTGAAGATCCTGAAGCTGTTATGAGTGAGGATCAGAGAAAGAAAACTAAGGAGTGGTTCTACGCTGACCTAATGAACTGCATCGACCGAGGATCGAAAGAATGGAAGATTGTAGTTCTAGGCACCATTCTGCATGAAGACAGCCTACTGAATGATCTTCTAAAAGATCCTGACTGGTATGGCGTAAGGCTTGAAATCTGTGATGACAGCTTTCACTCGAAGTGGCCTGAGATGATGACAGATGAATACATTCGGAAGCTCTATGAGTCCTTCAAGCGGCAGGGAAAAGCAGACACCTTCTTCCGCGAGTATAGAAACCAACCAATCTCCAGCTTCGACAAGATTTTCCGCCAGGAGTATTTCAAATACTACGAGGAATCTGAAGAGCAACTGACGAAAAACGAAGATGTAGAGAGCTTCATAGTCGTAGACCCAGCTAAGACGGTCGAGATGAATAGCTGTGACTCAGCAATTCTAGGCGTCAGCATCAATCTGAAAACGAATGCTATCTACTTTCGAGACCTCGTTCTAGACAAGCTCCACCCAGACGAGATGTATCGTGAAATCTTCGAGATGGCTCTCCGCCTGCGGGCTCGTGTGGTAGGTATTGAGGTAACAAGCCTGAATGAATTCATCACGCAGCCTTTCCGAAACGAGATCATTCGCCGGCGCCAGCCTATTGAACTCGTTGAGCTAAAGCCTCGAGGCGGCCAAGATAAGGACTCTCGAATAGCGATGCTGGCTCCTTACTACCGTCAAGGTCTTATCTATCACAACAAAACAGCGATGGCTCCGCTGGAGCAGCAGCTCCTGACCTTTCCCGCCAGCAAGCTGAAAGATGCAATGGACGCTGCTGCTTATACGATCGAGATGCTCGAAAGTGGCGAGCGATATATGTATTGGAACTCCGGCCGTGAAGCTGTAGAAGATGACGAGTTTGCAGAACTGTTGGCTGAGGACGAAAGGGAAGAGAAGCTTCCTGCTTTTGGATGCATCTAAGTTTTGTCCCATTTTGGGACATTAGCGATTGGAGAAACAACAGTGGCACAGAAGCGAGTCTGGCTTGGATCAGTCGGTCCTTATTTGTTTGATGATACTGATATTTATGCAATAGATGGAACTGCGCTGAAGGGCATCCGCACGGATAGCCAGATGCTTGTGGCGGAGACGCCGGTGGAAGCGACTCATGTTATGCGGAAGCAGGATGTTGAGAGTATCTTGCAAACCATTCCTGTCGCTAATATTCATGATCCGAGTGCAGAGTTGAATTTGCTGGGGGGAAGTGTCTCTGGAAGTCTTCTGATGGTTCATAAGGCAACGGCAGAGGGTCCTGATGAAAGCACTCTTTATGTCTGGGATCCTAGTGGAGGGCCGGAGAATGTTCCTTATAAGGTTGATGGTGTTGATGGAACTTGGGTTGCCGTTGCCGGGCGTTATGTGAACCAGAATGTGAATCTAACCGGGACGGTGACGGTTGCAGATTTTATTGCTACGAATAGTGCGACGGTTCCAGAGCCTACGGAGCCAAATCACGCAGCTAGGCTATCAGATGTTACGGATATTATTCTGGCTGTAGAAGTTCCGAATATTCATAATCCAAGTTTCGAGCTTGGTTCAAAGAGTGGTATTCCTGGAAGTCTGCTTGTAGCGTTCAACTCTCTTGCAGGTAAAGATGAAGCTACAATCTATATGTTCGACTTAGATGCGACTGAGGATATTCCTTACGTAGTAAGGGGAGATGGTGGCTATTGGATCGCAGTTGCCGGACGTTATGTTGCTCAAAATATGAATCTAAATGGTTGGATTACTATCTCAGATCTAAGTGTTGGAGACAGTTGCTTTATAGCATCGAGAGTTGGAATAGGAGTTGTGAACGCCGGAGGACCTAAGGTTCTTATTCGAGGAGATGGAAGTCAGTTAGTCTTACAAACCAATGATGGTCTGAGTAGTTTGACTATAGATGGCGCTGGTTCAGGTTGGACTTTTTTGGCTGGAGGGAATAATCCGAATCTAGTTTTTAATACTCTAGATATTGGAAATGCTTTCGTTATTGATAATGCCGCAGATTCAGCGATCTTTGGAACAGCGTCTGTAGTTATTCCTGCCCCAACGGCTGCTAATCATGCGGCGAGGCTGTCGGATGTTACTAATGCAATTCAGGCGGTGTCTGTCGCTGATATTCATGATCCGAGTGCTGAGCTTCTTTCTAAAACTGGTGTTGCTGGAAGTTTGTTGATAGCCTATAAGACTCAGGCTGGAAAAGATGAAGTTACGATCTATAAGTTTGACACCTCAGCTACCGAGAATATTCCCTATGTGGTAACAGGATCTGGAGGCTTTTGGGTTGCAGTTGCTGGTCGCTATGTAGCACAGAATTTGAATCTTAACGGGCAAATAACGATTTCTGACTTAAGCGTCGGAGACAGTTGCTTTATTGGATCGAAGGTTGGTATTGGAGTTATTAACACTGGTCCTCAACTTGAGGTTCGAGGTGTTGGAAATCAGCTTGCTCTTGAAACGCCTGGTGGGGCAACATTCCTATCTATAAGCGGTTCTGGAAATGGTTGGACATTTCTAAATTGGGGCGGAGATCCAGACTTTATATTCTCAACTGAGCATGTAGAAGAGGCTTTTGTTATAGATGACTCTGCAAGTTCTGCAATTTTTGGAACAGATTCTGTTATTGTCCCTGCTCCAACAGATCCAAGTCACGCTGCTAGGCTTGCAGATGTGACAGCGGCGGTTCTAGCTGGTGGAGTTACAATTGTTGATGTGACTAATATCGACGATCCGAGTGCAGAGCTTGCTAGTCTAGATAATGGCTCTGGGAAGCTTATTGTCACAAGACAAGTTTCTGCAGATAATGATCTCTACACGTTTTATATGTGGGACTCAGCCGTCAGCTATGGGGCTGTTAGCCCCTATATAGTTGCCGGAAGCAGTGGATATTGGATCGCTACTGGCGGCCGTTATACGTTCTCTCCAATGAACATCGCTGGATCCGTTACGATAGGTGGGCTACCGGTTCCCGAGCAGCTCCGCCTGGGCTACGACGCCAGCAATTACCTCAAGTTTGAGATTGGGGGCACCGGTGGAACCATTCTGACGACCGAGGGTTCCAACCCAGACTTTACGCTTTCAACTAAGAACATGACCAGCTTCCTTTGGGCGGATGACTCGGCCGGCTCGCTCTACCTGGAAGCAACAAACATCATCTTCAACTCTCGGCGAAGTACCCGCCTGAATTTCTATCAGCAGGGAGCGTTTAACAATAGCGTCCTTCGTCAGCTCGAGGCTGATGGCTCTCTGACCGAGATGATCGCCGGCGACGATGCTGACTACAACCTGACGGTCGGCGGCATGAACAACGCGATTGCTATCGACCAGAGTGCAGGCCTCATTCAGCTCAACGGTCAGCTTCGAGTAGTTGATAATAGCGAACAGTTCGAAATCTGGTATGATGTCAATGCAAAGCTGCGTTTCGGAATTGTCAGCGATGGTGCGACACATATAGATGTTCTTGGATCTGATCCAGATTTTCGGCTAACTGCAGGGAATGCTTATCTAGATATAGATGCTTCTGCTGAAGGCGGAGATGGTTCTCTGCTTCTTTCTGCTGCTACTGTTCGGGTAAGTGGAAAGATGGCCGGAGGAAGTGAAGGTTCCGCTGGAACTCCGGATTCTAATGAACTGCTGTGGGGAGGGCCGGCAAACTTCTCTGGCACTGTGACTGTGCAGACTGCTCCGACACTGGCAAATCATGTGGTTCGTCTGAGTGATTTGACGGGGTCCTTACAGGCGGTTAGTGTGGCCAACATAGATGATCCGAGTAGTGAGCTGGCCAGTTATGGCGAGAGTGCTGGCTCGATGCTGCTGGCATATCAGGTCTCAGCAAATAATGATCTATATACTATATATGTTTGGGACTCGGCAGTTAGCTATGGAGCAGTAACTCCCTATATCGTGGCGGGTAGTAGTGGCTACTGGATAGCGATGGGGGGCCGCTATACCTTCTCTCCTATGAATGTAGCTGGTAGCCTGACCATAGGCAGTGAAACAGTTCCTTATCTAGGAATTCTGACGCTGGTTTCTATTACTGACAGCGATGAAGACGCTATTATGCGAGTGAATCGATATCGTGGAACTGGGGTCTCTGGTGATGAAGCATTCTCATTAAACGTCTATGCGAATGACGACGATGGTGATCCGGTCTGGCTGACGAGCCTTAATACTGTAATGCAGGATGCCACAGCTACAGCAGTTACAAGTAAGTTTCGGATTCTAACGAGACAGGCTGGAGTATTGAGTGATCGCCTGGCGTGTGATGGAGACACAGTTCGAGTTTACGGCAAGCTGGCGGGTGGCAGCAGCGGGGCGGCGGGGAGTCCGGCGGCGAATGAACTACTGTGGGGCGGGAACATCAACGTCACGGGCAATGTCATCGCGGGAACATCCAAGGGCTTGCTCGGCCTTGCGTCCGACTATCCCGGCATCTGGTTCGGGACGAATGCGGCTGGTCCGACGACCGCCAACTACGCCTTCCTGTTCAACGAGACCAATGTCGTCACCACGCTCAACACGCCGACCAGCGGGCACCTGGATCTAAGAATCGGAAATGACTCAGCAGATCGCGTGGTGTTTTCCGGTAAGCGGTTGGGTATTGGCTTTGCCAGCACCAGCGGCGCACCGAATCCATCCATTGGTGCCAAAGTTCACGTGCTCTCCACCACTGAGCAGCTGCGCCTCGGCTACGACGCATCGAATTATGTGAAACATACCGTGGCCGCTGATGGGGCTTATTCGGTGTTAACCGAAGGCACAGACGCGGATTTGACCATCGGGACGAAGAACATGG
>Ga0209718_1005255_pt1 | contig 10335 bp, 6 predicted proteins | sample AD_JPNAS1_MetaG_FD_184420 | JGI IMG/M metagenome (GOLD analysis project Ga0209718, IMG submission 184420) | Active sludge microbial communities of municipal wastewater-treating anaerobic digesters from Japan - AD_JPNAS1_MetaG (SPAdes) (version 2) | ecosystem: Engineered > Bioreactor > Anaerobic >...
TTATCACAAACCACATCAAATAGCTCTGCAGGTACTTCGTAGCTACCCCGTGAAATCTACTTAACCACGTCTTGAAATCACTTATTTTGTTCTCTACTATTTTCACACTGTAAATCCCTCGCTTTATCTGTCTTTTGTTTACTATCACTTTTTTACTTTGTAATCCCTTTATGCCTTTTCTGAACTCTTTCTTTGGCTTTACACATATAAGATTGTTTTCTGATAATCTACTCTTGAGTTCATCTCTCAATTGTTCATTTTTTACTTTTTTCTCACCTACCTGTTTAAAAAGTAAATTACCTTCTCTATCTGTAACTACTAATACTGCTACTTTTGGATGTTTCATCCTTTTAGCTCTTTGATATTCTTCTTTGTTTTTAAACTTTCTCCCTTTTTCTGAATATTTCATTAGTAGCTCATCTGCTTCGACAATTCCAGAGAAACTGATTCCACCTTCTAAAGCTCTAATAGCTGCTAATATTTTGTGTCGCCATTCGAAACTTGTTTTCAGACAAATGCCAACCTCATTAGCACATGCACGCAAACTTTTACCCTCGAGCATACATCTCATATAATCAAGCATTAATGGGTATTTTCGCATACGATAGACAAAGGTGCGTGCAGTCTCACGAAATTGATAACCGCAGGTTTTACATTTGTATACTTGTCTGCCATTTCTTTTACCAACTTTAATGACATTTTCACTTTTGCAGTCGGGACATATAGCTGCAGTAGATTGGATTTTAACTCTTTGATAATCTACAGCAGTGGCATTGCTATTGACGAGGTATTGATATAGCTGATCTAGAAAATCTCTTTTGTGATCCTTTGGTAGAGCCAAGTATTTATCAATGTTTTCTAATAATTCTTGCATAAACATAAAATTTTAACAAAATTAATAAATCTTATTTAAATAATAAAATATTTAAACTATAACATAATAATGTTAAAAAACAAACCCCTTTTTTATTTCATAACGTTCTAAACATATCTTATTCCCTCAATTTTTTTCATTATATTTGTAAATTGATTTTATCATTTATAATTTTTTATGAGTATGAATAAACTTTCTGTAGTTATTATAACATATAATGAAGAAAAAAATATTGCACGCTGTATAAATTCTGTTAATCAAATAGCTGATGAGGTAATAGTGGTAGATTCTCATTCTATTGATAAGACTAAGGAAATAGCAATACGTCTCGGAGCTAAAGTTATAGAACATTCATTTGAAGGGCATATTCAGCAAAAGAATTTTGCTCTACAGCAAGCTAATTATTCTTGGGTATTATCATTAGATGCAGATGAGGCTCTATCAGAGAAATTAAAAAACAAAATACAAGAAATAAAAAACAATCCTGCTGCTGATGGATATACTATGAATAGGCTTACATATTATTGTGGTAGATGGATAAAACATACTGGATGGTATCCTGATAAAAAACTTAGATTAGTACGTAAGGAGCTAGCTCAGTGGGGTGGTATAAATCCTCATGATAGACTTGAGCTCATTAGTAGTAAAAATATTAAGCATATAAATGCTGATATTCTTCATTATTCTTACTACAGTCTATTTGATCATCTTTATCAATTGGATAAATTCACTCAAATATCCGCAAATGAATTGTACAAGGCGAAAATCAAACCAAATTTTTGGCATTTTTTTATAAAACCTATTCATAAATTTTTAAATCATTATATTTATAAAGCTGGTTTTTTAGATGGATACGAAGGCTTTCAAATATCCATAATCTCTGCTTATGGTGTTTTTTTGAAATATGCTAAATTGAGAGAAATGTATAAAAATAATCAAAATATTTGAGATTATAATATAAATTTTTAAGGGAATAACCATGAATGAAGAGCAAATATCTTTAATTTTAAAAACTTTACCTAAGAGTGCTGGTGTTTATAGGTTTTATGATAAAGATGATAATATTTTATATGTAGGCAAAGCAAAGAATTTAAAGAATAGGGTATCCTCATATTTTCGTACTCAGCATAGTAGTGCTAGACTAAGAATAATGGTTAATAAAATTGAACGTATCGAGACAACAGTTACTAATACTGAATTAGAGGCTCTACTACTTGAAAACAATATGATTAAAAATCTAAAGCCTCGTTATAATATGCAGCTAAAAGATGACAAAAGTTATCCATTCATTGCTATAACTAATGAACCTTTTCCACGTATTTTTTTAACTAGAAATAGACATATTCCCAATGCAGAATATTACGGCCCTTATGCTTCGGTGAGAACAGCAAAATCATTATTAGAACTTATCCATAAGTTATTTCAACTACGTAATTGTAAACTTAATTTATCTGATGAAAAAATAAAAAATGGTAGCTACAAAGTATGTTTAGAGTATCATCTCAAAAAGTGCAAAGGACCATGTGTAGGATTGATAAGCGAAAATGAATATGATGATTACATAAATCTAGCTAGAGATATCATCAAGGGTAAAACTAAATTAGTAGAAAATTATCTTTATGAAAACATGCAAAAAGAAGCCAAAAATCTTAATTTCGAGGAGGCACAACAGTGGAAAATTAAATGGGAAAGATTAAAATCATATTCTTCTCGTAGCATCTTCGTTACTAATCAAGAGAATCATTTAGATGCTATTAATTTATTAGAAGATGAAAATCAGGCATATATAGCTGCCATAAGAGTAGAAAATGGGTCAATAGTTAATAGTCGAGTTTTTCATATAGAGAAAAAATTAAATGAATCTCCTGAAGAGCTTTTACTTTACGCTATTGGTGAGCTATTCGAACAATGGGATGGATTACAACCTGAACTTATTATACCATTTCCGATCTCTTTTCCTATAGATAATGTGCATATAACTGTGCCCAAAAAAGGTTATAAAGCTGATTTATTAAAATTCTGTTTACATAATGCACAGGAGCGAAAAGCTGAAGATGACAAACGTAGAGCTCTAGCAGATCCTAATAGATTTACTAATCAATTACTTGAAAAAGTAAAAACGGATTTGCAATTACCTACCTTACCAAAACGAATTGAGTGTTTCGACAATTCTAATATACAAGGTGCATATCCAGTATCTTCTTGTGTAGTTTTCATTGATGGTAAACCTGCAAAAGCAGAATATCGAATTTTTAATGTTAAAACAGTAGAAGGAATTGATGATTTCGCCAGTATGCATGAGGTGGTTTATCGCAGATATAAACGACAAAAAGAAGAAAACAAACTGCTACCAGATTTGATAATTATCGATGGAGGTAAAGGACAATTGCATGCTGCTTATGATGCTTTGAATGAATTAGGATTAGATAATATTCCTATTATCGGAATAGCAAAAAGATTAGAAGAAATATACAAACCTAATGATTCTATGCCTCTGAGTATTGATAAAAAAAGTCCTACTCTCAAACTCATACAGAGAGCAAGAGATGAAGCTCATAGATTTGGAATAACTCATCATCGCCAATTACGTAGTAAAAATACTATCAAAACTCAATTAACTGATATAAAAGGTATAGGTCCTAAAACAGCTAGCAAATTATTAGAACATTTTGGCTCAGTAGAAAATATTAAAACTGCTACAGATGAAGAAATAGAGGCTATAATTGGTAAAGCTAAGCTTAATATTTTGAAAGATGCTTTGAAATAAAAAGAGAGAGCAAGAGTTTAAGGTTGTATTCTTGATAATAAGTTAGTAATTAAATTCTAAAGCATTATTACATTTGTAACATATATTTTTTAAAATATGATGACATAATGAAGTGCTAATGGTTTATTAGCGTATATATTTAGCTTTAGAGTCATAATCTTTATTATCTTCTAAAATTCTTTTTCTATTAGCATTATATGATTCATTAAAAATGCTCCGTTCTGCTTCAAATACATAGAAATCTACATCATTTAAATCAATAATTGCATGGAATAAATCATCTGTGACAAAAGGCTTTTCTTTATTGGATAAGGCCGTTTTATATTTATCAGGATATAAAGATTGAAATTGTGGAGAGCACCAAACGATAAAAGGAATTTCAACATTATTTTTTGGTAAATCATCTGCATAGTCATGTCCCACATTATCATTTTCATCATAAACATTTTCACCGTGATCAGAAAAATAGATAGCTGTACTTATCACAGTACTATTATTTTTGCAATATGATTTTAAGATATTTAGCAAACTATCTACTACAAAATCATTGTACAAGATGGAATTGTCATATTCATTTATGATTTTTCCCTTATTATTATTTGCAAAATTAAATTTATTGAATTTTTGTGGATATCTTTTGGCATATTTAGAATGGCTTCCCATCAAGTGAATGACGATAAATTTATTTTTTGCTGTATCTGACAATGAATTTTGAAAGGGTTTAAAAAGTTTTTCATCATATGAAAGTAAATAAGTGCTCTCAAAAGATGTATTAGCTGCATTATTTACAAATACACAAATATCTGATGTTTTAGCCAAATTATAAATTGCATTATCCCATACACCTATTGGAGCTTGATTTGATAACCAGAACGTTTTGTATCCTAATGAATGAAAAATATCTATCAGACTAATGCTTTTATCATAATCTTTTTTATTATCAAGATTAGATTCAGTTAAAGCAGTAAGTAAAGACCCGATAGTATTAGAATAAGGACTCACTACATCAGTATAAACAACAATATCTTTTCTGTTATCTAGGTGTGGAGTAGTTTTACGATAATAATTATATAAAGACATGTGATTCCTATTGCAAGATTCACCAATAATAAGCACAAAAACATGTGGATACTGTTCTGCTGTTTTTAATTTCACTTCTACATTACTCACCTCTCTTAATTTAAGTGCTTTATAAGTTTTCATCTCATTATTAAAAGAAATTATTGCTTTGGCAGTTTGTGGGATGCCTTTTCTAATCAATCTATTATTTATTAAATTTTCTGAAATGAAAATGACAGAAAATAACAAGACAGCAGCTACTATGTATATGCTTCCTTTTTGTTTAGCAATAGTTGGTGGATGCTTCAATGCTAAATAATAAATAAAAATGTATGGAATTACTAATAACCAAGTAAAGTGAAACTTTAAATTAATAAATTCTTTTGCTTCATTAATATTTGTATTCATTAAAACAAACAAACTCGAAGCATTTATTGGTGCTTTTATTACTAAAATATGACTGAGATTTATTAATCCTTCTAAAAAAAATAAAGAAATAACAATGATGTAAACAAATTTCTTTTTTGTAAAAAAATATGGTAGCATTAGCAATGGTATCCAAGATAAATAAATTAACAATTCTCTTGCATTAAAAATATGAAAGTTTATCAAGAGCAATGCAGCTTGCACATATAGTATCATTGCTAATAGATATGGAGGGTACAATTGCTTAATAGTTTTCATCAAATTCACAAATAATTATAGCTTAAATTAGATTTTAAAAAAATAAATTCATTTGAATAAAAAATCTTCAAAATATTTTTTTATTTTATATTCATTTTTTAAAGAAATAAAATCTCCAGGATTTTTTCCTTTATTAGAAGTCTTAACAGTTTGATATTTTAGAGCAGTTTTTTCCAACAAATTCAATAAGCCTATGGAGTCATCCAAAATATTTTTTAATATTATAATATCTTGTGGTATAGGAATAGATCCTCCGAAATCTTTTCTAAACCAATGCCCAACAGTGTGTTTATAATTTGAAGGAAAATAATTAATCACATCATTAATTGTCATATTTTTTTCTATTCTTAATAAAGTAAGATATTGTGCAACTAATGGCTGACTAACCTTATATAATCTATTTTTGCTAAAATATTCTCCCATCATTAATTTTCTGGCACCAGGCGATGCTCCCCAGTTTATTTTTGGTAATGTATTAAATTTACTGTTAGTCTTGTTGGTTGGTTTTTTAATTATTTTTGTATTAACATCAAAATTTATATTTTTATTTTGATCTAATATTTCAAATAATTCTAAAATATCGTTAGGCTCCTTAATAATAGGGAAATTCTCTAATTTGTCATACAATTTTTGTTTACAATGTGGACAATAATTATCTTCTATTGGATCATAAAAATCATTTATTTTAGATTTACAATGTGGACAAAAAAATAATAATCCTTCCATTAAAAAATCATCTTCATATAAATGTAAAACAGGCTCTATAAAAATATTGTTATTATAATTAACCATAACTAATTTAGGAAAATTATCTGAATATTTTTCTATGATATCTATAATATATCCTTCATTAGCATGTTTATCTAGATTATTTATTACCTTTGTTCCTATAAAATTTTGATTTGACCAATTTTTATCTATTACGGTTTTCGGTTCTACTCTCAGTCTATCTAAACAAAATCTATATTGTACCCTTGTACTATCATTTACTATCATAAACACTGGATACCAATTATTATCATCAGAAACAATTATCATATTTCTTAAAACATAGCCATGGTTATTAATGTTATGTATAAAATATAGACAATCTAAATTAAAAAATTTTACACCCAAAAAATGAACAGCATCTTCACGATGATAGCTTTTGAAATCTTTATTATAAAGGCCTTTGATAATTGATAAGAATTCTGTAGAATTTTCGGCTATAAATACTTCTCCATATTTATCATTTAGTAAAACTTTTGTTTCTATATTTTCATTCAAATCTATATCTGTTACTCTTTCCCATTGATAGTCTATTTCTTTTATTTTAATTACTTTCTCTATTTGCGTTCGTTCTTTTATTATATTTACAAATTCTTCTCCTTTTTCTATTGATATTGAATAAATATTTTTACTAAATAAATTATTTCTAATAGATTTAACAACAGCAGCAGTAGTACCAGTACCAGCAAATGGATCTAAAATGATATCATCATCTTTAATATTAACTTTGTTCAATAGCTCCAAAACCAATTTTTCTGGATATACAGCGGTATGTTTCCATTTAGTCTGTTGTAAAGCGATTTCAAAAATAGTACCTTGACTATTTTTATAAATGTTATTTTTATTTTTTGCAAAAACAAAGACTGGTTCATACGTATTTGTGAATCTATCGGTTACAGAAGAAGGCATATGATTTGTTTTATACCAGATAATGATGTCTTGCAAATACCAGCCATCATTGACCATGTGATATGCCAATCTATATGGTATTTGTAAAAGGTGAGATTTGCCATATTTATTTAGATATTTATCTCCCACATTTAAGAAAAAAACGCCATCATCTTTCAATTTAGTTTTTAAAATATTAAATATTTTTATTAATCGACCGATATATTCATTTGGAGTATTTTCTTGTCCGATTTGCTCATCAAAATTATAATCTCTCTGCTGCCAATATGGTGGTGAGGTTATAGCTACCGATATGCTATCATCTTTTAAAAAACTCAAACCAGCATAAACATCACCACATAATATTATATCATTTTTCATATTTCTATCCAAACTGGTATTTTATATTTTTCATCAGAAAAACCAATTATATCTTTTTGAGTATATTTTTTATTTTTAATTATAAATTCTACCCTATATATATTTTTATTCATTTTTGTAGAAAGGAGTCTAAATTGAGGTTCTTCTTTATATGAATATCTAACACTATTTTTAGTTTTCCCTGCTTGCAATATACTATCATTATAGATATTATACAATTCTCCATTAGGCATACATACTAATATCATGCTATATATATCTTGTGATGCATGTTTATGTAAAATATTTATAAAATATGTTAAAGATAATTTTTTGTAAATTATTTTATCTTTTTCGTAAGTTTTAGAATAATAAGTTGGTAAATTGGGCGTGATATTAAATTTAGATAATGGATATGATGTTTGATTAGGTTGTATAGCTATTTTCCCTTTATAATCTCCCCAATTAGATTCTGATGCAGTTTTAATATCTATATGAATAAAAGAATCAAAAGTTTCATACATTAAATCAGCTCCTATTGGAGCAGAGTTTGGATTTCTCATACCTTGTGCGAAAACATAATGAAATATTCTTTCTGCTCCCATGTCTAAATCAGAAGCTATATTATTTTTTGTCAGTATAAACTTATCATACCAATCATCTTTTATTTCTAATCTAGAATACAGACCATTTTTTATTTCATTAATGTTATCAAGTATATAATATCTTATTCTTTCGAAATGAATGTGTTCTAATTCTTCGATTTCTAATGGCAATAAACTTTTGTACATTTATAAATATTTTAACAAATTTACTTAAAAATTTAATATAAAAACTATTAAAATATTTTTTTATTTAGGAACTCTAAAAAGCTTATTCCACCTTATTTTACCATCAAATAATGAATAATCCTTATCTAATGATAACCAAACAAAAACTGGCTTACCCACCATATGATCTATAGGTATGAATCCCCAAAATCTTGAATCATAACTATTGTGTCTATTATCTCCCATGCCAAAATAATAATCCATTTGAAAAGTATATGTATTAGTTGGTCTATCATTTATGTATATTATACCATTTTTAACATATAAATTATTATGTTCGTATGCAGTAATAATTCGTTCGTAGAAACATAAATTATTTGTATCAAGCGATATAGTTACTCCTTGTTTAGGAACTATGATAGGACCGAAATTATCTTTATTCCATGGATATTTAGGATCATGTGGAAAAATAGAATAGTCCCAGGTAGTATCTTCACTTATTTTCAAAGGTTCAGCTAGGATAGTACCATATTTTTTTGTAAATTTCTCTTTAATTTCTTCTGTCATAGGCAGTAATAATACATTAGAAGGATAACCATAATATTGAGCTTTTTGAGCAGATTGTCTAGCATCTTCTCTGGAAATACCAGTAGACATTATTTGCTCTATAGACAAGTATCTATCTGGTTGCAATTTTACAATATAATCAAACTGAATATATTTAGGAATAGGCATAGGTTTACCATTTACATAAACCTGACGATGAATTATCTGAATGGTATCTCCAGGCGTTCCAATACATCTTTTTATATAATTATCTCTTTTGTCAACAGGACGCACTGTTATTTTTTCTGTTTGCAATAGATATTTACGAGCAGCATCATAGAATTTCTTATAATCTTTATCTGTGAGTCCATTATTTTGTGCCATTTGTACAGCAAAACTTCTAGTAATAGTATAAAAGCTCATTGCAGGTTCGGCTATCACTACTGTGTCGCCCTCTGGGAAATTAAATACTATCAATTTATTGCTCTCTATTTTTTCTAAAGCAGGATAGCGATAATATGGCAATTGAATTAATTTAGAGTATGATGGAGTAGTTTTTGTCAAAGGTAAAATATTATGTGCAAAAGGGAAAGATAGCGGTGTATTAGGTATACGTATGCCATAATGAATTTTACTGACAAATAAATAATCACCTACAAGCATGGTTTTTTCCATAGAACTAGTCGGTATAGTGTATGCTTCTAAAAAGAACATTCTAATAATCGTAGCTGCTACAACAGCAAAGATTATAGCTTCTACCCATTCTTGTGTCTTACTGAGTTTTTTCACTTTTTGCTCACTCACTGGTATGTAACCATCTTTTATAATACCTAAATAAGGCAAATAAACAAAGGGGAAAAGAATAATCAATATTTGATTTAAAATATTATAACGATTAAAACCTTTGAGTAACTCTATTAACATTAACATTACCATGAATAAATTAATGAAAGGGACTAAACTCCACACTACCCATGTCCATTTCTTACCAATTATTTTAGTCCATATCACTAAATTGTATATTGGCACAAAAACCAACCAGAAATTGTATCCAGCTTTTTTAAAAACTAATCCTAATCCTATTACACATGCTAAAAAGAGTAATATAGTGATTATCATTACTACATCCATAATTAAAAATTTTTTGTAAAATATTATGCAAATATAAACGTAAAAAATAAATAATTATTAAATTAGGTTTATTATAAATATCAAATTGTGACTAGATTTTAGTTAAATATTGCAAAAAATGTAAATTGATTACAAAATTAATAATTGAATGTTTATTAAATTAAGAGAATTGTTAATATTACTAATTTAAAATTGTTCAAATTTAAGTATTATATCAATACCTCAACTTTATCAAACTCCAATACCGCTCCCACGCCCATCTATCGTGCGATGACAAGTTTAATAGTCTCCCAATGTCTGATTCCACCTTATCTTTTAAGTACTTATTCATTACTACAAACCACATAAGGTAGTTCTGCAAATACTTTGTAGCTACTCCTCTAAATCTCATCATCCAAACTAAAAAATTAGTAATCTTTTTCTCTGCTACATTAACACTGTAAATTGCTAACCCTTTGGTTTTACGCCTCACTATTACCTTTTTGCTT
>Ga0209718_1005263_pt1 | contig 10320 bp, 8 predicted proteins | sample AD_JPNAS1_MetaG_FD_184420 | JGI IMG/M metagenome (GOLD analysis project Ga0209718, IMG submission 184420) | Active sludge microbial communities of municipal wastewater-treating anaerobic digesters from Japan - AD_JPNAS1_MetaG (SPAdes) (version 2) | ecosystem: Engineered > Bioreactor > Anaerobic >...
CTTGCTGACGAGTGTTACGTAACCGGGTGAAGTCTTTTACCGCTTCATCCTCACTTGTAGGAACTCTTACTGCGCTATACGTACCATATGCCAGATGCTTTGCCAGCTCCAATGCATCAAGGCGATCTGTTTTGACCCTGTTGCCCACTGCCTTGGGTAAGCTTGTCGGAGCCATGACGACACAGGGGATGTTCGCTTTGTGTAAATCACGATACAAGCCAAACCCGGTAGGGCCCGCTTCATAACCGCAAAGTACTTCAACTTCCGGGTGGCGCTTCATAAGTTTCTCTACATACTTGATGACCAGCTTGTTATCGCTGCCGATCTTCGTCTGGCCGAAGGCCTGATTGGTTTGAAACGAATAGGAGCACAAAGAGTACGTATCCTTGTGGACATCGATTCCTATGTGAATTAAGCTGTTCATAGTGACCTCCATTTGCATGCGGTAGCCGCACACGGGTTATTTTTTGTTATTCCCAGTATGCAAGGTGAATCCACGATTTGCAAACTGGGAGGTCACTTCATATTGTCTGTAAGAAGCGCTCGGCTTCTTCTTTCCCTTCGCTTGCTTCAATCTCCTTTGCAAATACCGTATTCATGTCTTTGACGACGGAAGCATAGGCTGCATATCCATCGACTTGCAAAGCAACCGACTTGCATGGAGACAGAAGTTCCTTAGCACATGCACTGCTTCGGGAAGGGTAGAAGCGACAGTACGATACCGGATGCTTTCCATTCGAAGAGAGCATCCAAAGATATCCCTGCTTCCGCCTACCATTTTCATCATCATGTATGACCAAGCAACTTGTCTCGTCTCCATGAAGAGCATTGGAGGAGGTAACCTGCCGATATAACTCATCTCCAAGACCTTGCAGAAATCCGCTCACCGATAGAAAGGAACGGGTAAGCAGCTGGGCATTTACTATCGTACTTCCCGCCATGAGGTTTATTCTCCGGCTCTGACGGTAGAACGGAAGACCCCAGATGATCCTGTCTGCGATGCTTGCAGCAATGAAGCCGTTAGTCAGCTTCCCGCCCTTTATGATGTCATGCTGAGTGGGGGTTGCATATACCAGCTTGCCGGTGCTCTTGTTCTTGTAGATATACGTTACAATCTCTCTACAGCGCAGATGACTGGGAACATACGAGACCTGGCTTCGTACCTGCTTCTTGACGAACACCAGTTCATTGATAAGATCCCGGGCTTTGATATCATACTCAATGGTTTCTTTCTCCAGTGATGAACAGAACTCCATGTTTCGCCCACTGGTCTTCACCCCTTCAACTCGGCCCCATCGCTTCTTCTCTTTCTTCTCTTCTAATTCTACCGATGGACCGAGATCGAAATCCAAGCAATCAGTTTTATCGACTTTCGTCTCTTCCAGTGCTTCTTTGAGTTTCTTAAGATCCTTTCCGCTGCGCTTCTCACTGACAGAGGCATACTGAAGATACCTTGCAATATCGAAGTTCTCTTTCAGTCGTTCGATAATGTCCTTATACCGTTGGAGTTCTTCAGTATAGTACTGAATCTCTTCAGTGTAGTGCTGAATCTCTTCAGTATAGGTTTGAACCTCTTTGGCGTAGTGTTGAAGTTCTCCAACATACCGTTGAATCTCTTCACCCATTGCCCGTTCCGCTTTTTTATGTCTCATCTCTTCCGACTTACGCATTGATTCGGAAGCTTTGAGGGCCTGCTGCAAGGCTTTGTTCTTGGCCAAGAGCTCTTCTATCAACTGATTACTCATACAATTATGATATCATAATTGTATAAGTAAGTCAATCAAATAGAGGAGATATTTTAATATATTTCAAGCAATTACACTGCTTGAGAGTACCTTCTTAAGAACTCTTTTTTACTGTATCCCGCACTGCGGAGAATCCGCTTGATCATTGCTACAGATCCTTTGATGAGATCTGCATCCGCTTCCGATTCCGGCCAGATGAAGCTGTTGCTATAGATCTTTCGGGTAATCAGCCAGTAGCCCCCATCTTCCCAGATGAGAAAGCGGATCTGCTTTCTTGATTTATGGCAGAACGCAAATACCGATCCACGGTATACCGCATCAGAGTCATACATCATCGCCAATGCCGACAAGCTGTCTATCCCATAACGGCCGCTGGTCGTTCCCGGCATGATGTACAGCTGCCTTGATGCGAAGGTTGAAAGGATCCGGGCTTCAAAAGATTCATCAGTATGAACAGACATGGTCAACCGCCTTTTGAGCAAAGCGAATCGCTTTGTCGGATTTCGTCGTATACGGCATCATCGCTATATCGATGAGCAGTCTGAAGCGGATTCGCTCAAACTCGATTGATGTCTGGGACGGGGTTTTCAGTCTCACCCTCTCTTGGTCTGATACTTCTGCTGCAATGAACTTCCTGCTCTCTTTCCACAGCTCATCAAGGCTTTCATCGGATGCATCATCGTGGATCGCTACACCGCAAGCGGAAAGATCACGGAGAACCGGCATCAGCTTTTGGCCGTAGAGCTCCAGAACCCGTTTCAGGTAATACACTTTGATCTTGTTGGCTCGACAGAACTGGCCCATGCTCATATCACAAGGCCTACTATAGTAATCGTTGATGAGTTTTCTGGTAGCTTCAGGTATCTTTCCCATGCTCCCCCTCCATACCAGAGAGCATAGGGCACTTTGCTTATCTACAGAATATACGTAATGGTGTGAAGCTCACCGTTTTAAGACCGGTCTTCCGCAGGCGGAAGACCGAGGCGTTCCGCTATTGAAGACCGGTGCTTTACGTCAAATCTGAGTTCCGGAGAATCAGGTCCTATTGAATTGAGCTCTCATATTATCTTCACCACAGTTGATGAATTTTGCATGATAGATGATTCGCTCAATGCACGATTCTGCAAGAACTCCTCCACCGAGAAGTCCTAGCCACTGATCTGTCTGATAAAGAGTACAAAAGAAACTTGAAACCTGTGCTCTTTCTCTTAGCTCCAAGAGTTCCAACAATGCTGCTGTTTGTTCATCAGAAAGCGGGTTGGTCAACCATTCGTCAAGAATAAGGATTTGGAACCCGGCGAGACGCTTGATGTACTTTCGGAACACCAATGGTTCGAGATTGCTGATATTCTCGAGGAATTCAGGACACCGAAGGTACAGAACCCTGAAGCCTCGGAAGATCCCGACCGTATTGGCGATGGCACAAGCCAGGTATGTCTTGCCCGATCCTACCGGCCCCCTCAAGATGAGATTGTGTCCCTTCTTGATGAATGACGGGTCGGAGATACCGGCGATGTCATCCTTGGAGAATCCTCGGTTCCTGTAGACGATATCCTGTATTGCCGCATTACGATATCGAAGATGAGCCCTGCTCATAAGTCCCTTATACTTTGCATCCATCTTTCTTTGATAGAGCTCGCTAATCAAATGATCCATCCGCTCAGAGAAGCTCATGGATGTGTATAGTTCCATCTCTTGCTGCATTTCAACGATGGAGGCGATGTCGAGCAGGCCGATTTCTGAAAGAAGGCGGATCGATTTCTCACTAATCTGTAACTTTCAATTTTTAGGTATCCCTACCCGACTAGGGACCCGTCAATCTCGATGTTCAGGTCGGTGCACAGCTTCCTGATGTTCTTGGTGAATTGCGTCAATCTCCACTGTCCGTTGATCTTGTTCGCCCGAATTCCTTTCAGGATTCTGACGACATCCTTGAAGGAATACTTGGCTGCCAGGTTTGCCTGGGCGATGTAGTCGAGGATGCCGTACAGCATTTGAAGGGCCAGGTGGTTGATGAACAGCCACCCCTCGAAGGCATCCTGGTCCTGCATGAAACTGGCATCCGGATCCAGAGTGTCGTCGTAGCATTTGAAATTCTGCTCGATCTCCTGTCGTGTCTTGTACAAGGCGTAGATTTGGGACTCATCAAGATCCGGACGGTCGGTCTTGAGAATGAGGGTGCCGATCTGGTTGCGCTGCTGCACAGTGCCGGCGACATCGATGCTCTGCATTGAGGCAATCTGCTCGTCGGTGAGCCTTCTCTTACCCTTGCTACGTCGGATCTCTTCCTTTTCCAGCATGGCCGCCATGGTATTGTTCTTCTTCTCAAGACGGCAGATGAGATCGTTCGTCTCATGCATGGCAAGCAGCATATCGTAGTAGACCACGACCTTATATCCATCCTTGATGCTTGATGTCCAGAATACGCTGCGCTGGCGGAAGTTGAACGCATGTGGGTACAGCGAGGTGTTTTCAGGAATCTCTATCTCGGTCGTGTTCCTTCTGAGCGGGATGATGTAGTGCATCCCCGATTCGGTGATTGCACTGAAGTCGTCCTCGGATCCGAACCCCTTGTCCGCTATCACGGTGATCTCCGAACCCCCGATCCCAGCCTCATCGGCGATGTCGGGAAGAGCCAGACAGTCAGGCACGCTGCCGGAGAACTGCTTGTAGTACAGCGGCAGCCTCATTCCATCACTCCTGCCGAACAAGTAGAGGAGATTCACCTGTGGCTTGTAACGCATCCTGCTGTCGTAGCCCATCTGTGCAAGAGGCATGTTCTGTGATTCACTGATGATCCGGTGTCCGTCTACGAGGATGAAGCCGCTGTAGGATGAAAGACCGTTTCTCATATAGGAGCAGATGCCGTCTCTGTTCTTGCCCAGATTCCTCATGATATTGGTAAGCGAGGAGGCAGACAGCCCGAGTCGGGGGAACAATACGGAAAGATAGCTGGTTTCATAGCAGGCCTGTACCCGCTTCAATGAGGTCTCCCCGATGCACTTGAGAGCGGCAAGGGTGAAGATGGTCTTCCAGGACTCGGGGAAGAACCGCTTCAGGCTGTCCAGCATGCTCTGGTTGGTCTGGTACAGGTAACTGCAGGCCCCGTACTCCACGCACTGGATCTCTCTCAGTTCCTGCTGATCTACCTTCTCCTTCTTAGGAATGAATCCCTCCTCGGTGATGGTACCTAAGAATGCCCCGGATTTCTTCTTCTTGCGCTTAGTCAACGGATCATAGACGCTCTTACGCTCATACAGGTAGTAGCGTCCGTTGATGAGTTTGATTTCGGTACCGGCGGGTCTTTTGAAGGACTGGATAAACTGTGGTTTCTGTGTCATTATGGGTCTCCCTATATAGGTATACCCAGTATAGCACAATCCCTCCTCAAGATCAAGAGTAAAAATGGTTTCTAGATAAGAAATTATGATTGTTCAGGCTCCCTCTCGGGAGCCCTAAAAACTAAAAGTTACAGCTTAGAGGTCTTAGATGAGAGTCAGGTAAAACATCTCGGCAGATGGATCGAGTCTGTCATCAGTAAATATCCGTTAAAACATCATACTGATTTAAAATGCCAAAATCAGCTAGCATGTTTTCAATTATTGCGAGCACGAAAAATCCCTATAAATATTGCAGAGGAAATGCTTATTGGAGCCGCTCTTTTAGACCAACCAACACTTTTGCGAATAGGAATAGTGATTCAAGAATATGACGCATATGCAATTGACTATCTTGAATCATACGTGAGTAAGTCTCTTATTATTGACTATCTTTTTGATAAGTTCATTCCTCAATCCGTAACGGAAGTTCAAATAATGATAATATGTGAATACCTGTTAAATCACTTGGAAGATATCCTTCCATTCAGGAAAGTAGAATTAAAAGATAAACTGATAGAATATATTAATAATAAAATGGATACTCGTTATCAGAATTCAGTACTTAAATTAATGGGTGTTCTGGAAGTTGGTATTGAAAATCTTTCACGAGAAAAACTTATCAACGCTATAGCAATTGAAGAAGATACACTTAAACAAAATTATGCTTCACAAATACTAGAAGACCGGGAATTTGTCAAAACAGCTAATGGTCAAAAATATAAAACGGATTTATTGGATGAATTATTTAGAGATTCAAAGGAAATTTTCTTGAAATTAAAGATTGCTGAGCTGTTGATTGCTCACGATCCGTTGTTTAGTGATGCTTTTAAATTCATTGCATCTTACTTGCTTCGGGATGATGCTAATGAACTGCCATATCATTTCATATTTGGTATTAAACCTATGTTATATACAGCAAGTTTTGATTGTATCAATGAGGTTGAAGAATTATTAATATATTCTTTACAAAAGGAATCTGACAGGCGTGTTGCTATAAGAAATATTTCTACAGAATCTTATTTACAGATTTCTACAAAGATTAGTTGTATTGAAAAACAAGAGGTAATAATTGAGTCCCTCACCAGAGTAATACATAAAACCGGTGTGAGCTATTTTTACAAGATAATTGATGAAATCAAAACCAAATTTTGTGAAAAATACAAGATTCCCACCATTGAATGGCAAAAAATACAAAAAATAACGTAAGCGACCAATAAATCCCCCTCCCATTCAAGGTTGAAACCCGATAGGCTTCTTTTGCAAGGCTAAGGAATGCAGGCCCACCTTATTAAGCGGAAGAATCTATGGATATCATCACTCAGCTGAAAGAAGAGAACCAGCGCCTTCGCAACGAGAATAAGCGGCTTAAGGAGCTGCTTGCTCAACATGGCATTGTGAGCAAGAGTGTCGCTCAGCAACGGATCGAACTGTTTCGCTCTTTCTTTAAAGGTCGGGAAGACGTCTTTGCCTATCGGTGGATGAACAAAGAAGGGAAGAAACAGTACAGTCCGGTGGTTCAAGAGAAATACCGATATTTGAACAAACAACAACGCGCCGCGATCAAGGATGACATCTACGTCGGTTTTACCAATCAGGCGGTATATGACCATCTTGTGGGAAAGGCCTCCTATGGAATCTACCTGATCGTAGACGAAAACCAATGCCACTTGGCCGCCCTTGACTTTGACAAGGAAGGGTATCAGGAAACGTGCTCCAGCGTAGCTTCAACGGCAAAAGAATATGGCTTTCCGTATCTCATCGAACGATCACAATCGGGAAAGGGCTGTCACCTTTGGTTCTTCTTTCAGAATCCGGTCACGGCAAAAAAAGCTCGCCAGCTTTGCACAAGCCTGCTTACCCGGACGATGAAAAAGAATCCTCTTCTTTCAATGGAGTCCTACGACCGCATCTTTCCTTCCCAGGACATCGTTGCAAAGTCGGGATTCGGTTCCCTGATCGCTCTTCCTTTGGATGGCCGGGCAAGAAAAGAGGGAAACAGCGTATTCGTTGATGAATCCTTCCAAGCGTATCAGGATCCATGGAAGGTTCTCTCAAACACGAAGAAGATTCACGAAGAGGACATCGATACATTTCTAAAAAACCTTGGCTCTGATTTAGACCTGGGTGTTCTGGGCACCAGTCAGCAAAACAGCTGGATCGACTGTGATCTTGATTCCCTTTCGATCATATTGGACTCGGGAATCCATATTCCCCTCTCTTCCTTGACTCCTTCTGCGACCAACCAGCTCAAACGATTGGCATCGTTCCCGAACCCGGAGTTCTATCGGGCCCAACAGATGCGGTTTTCCACATGGAACATCCCCCGGGTCATCTGTGCCGCCGAGCAGGAAAATGGAATGATGATTCTGCCCCGAGGGTGCCTGACGGGCGTCCGAAGCATCTGTCCTGAAATCACGGTTGATGACAGGCGGGTGGATGAAAGGGTAGTGCAGCGGACATTCTGCGGAACACTGCGAAGCGATCAGGAGGTGGCGGTTTCGGCTCTCCTTGCTCATCAGCACGGAGTGCTCAATGCCCCGACAGGATTCGGTAAAACCGTTGTCGCGGCACATCTCATCAGCAAGCTGCAACAACGCACCTTGATCATCGTCCATACGAAACCGCTACTCAAGCAATGGATTGAGCGACTGAAGACGTTTCTGTCCCATGGTGCGGTTGGAACTCTTGGCGGAGGCAAACGAGACCTGAGCGGGGAAGTGGACGTGGCTATCATCAACTCATTGGTCGACGAACCGATGATTACCACCTATGGGCTGGTATTGGTGGATGAATGTCATCACGCGGCAGCTCGATCCTATGAATCGGTTCTAAAGCAAGTACGAGCCAAGTATGTCTATGGCCTTACCGCCACCCCGATGCGGCATGACGGGCACCATGAACTCATCTTCATGCAATGCGGCCCGGTCATCCATACGGTCGAACCGCCAAAACAAACCATTCAAGGCCTCGTCATTCCCCGGTATTCCTTGTTCCGGTGCGATTATCACACCCTTGCAATCCAAGAGATCTATCAAAAACTTACCCAGAATGATGATCGAAACCACATGATCGCCAAAGACATCGCCGAGCACCATAAGAACGGGCGGTCGATTCTGGTATTATCTACTAGAGTCGATCAGCTACACAGGATCGAAGAACTGCTTCGATTCATGGGCATCTCGGCACTTGTCATGAAAGGAGGTCAGAACGCGAAGGTAAAGCGTGAAGTGGAAGAATACCTTGAAACAATGCTCAATGCCCGTGTACCCGCCCTCATCCTGGCAACCGGCAAATACATCGGTGAAGGGTTCGACTTCCCACGTCTTGATACCCTCATTCTTGCCACCCCCATAGCCTGGAAAGGAAACGTGATCCAATATGTCGGCAGGGTAAGCAGGGTAGACGCAAACAAGAAAGAAATCTTGGTCATCGACTATATCGACTTCAAGATTCCGGTGTTCTTGCGAATGTTCACCAAACGACTCAATGCCTACAAGAAGATCGGTTTTACGCTCTGTATCGATGATCAGAAGCCAAAAGAAAAGCTGCTTTTTGATTTTGCTGAATATAGAACGGCCCTACAGAAAGATCTTGCACACACCAAAGGTGAAGCACTCTTTTCGTTTCCATTTCTCAGCAGAGGATTTCTTAAAAAGGAGCGGGCCTTTGTTCAGGAGCTTGGCTTGCGGGGAAAAGTCACATTTGTCGTCAATGAAGCGTATGAAGAACTGGAGCAGATGGGAATCAAGGTTCAAGTCAGTTCCGAAGAGCTCATCAATTGCGTCCTCATTGCCCCGAACATCGTGTGGTACGGATCAGTCCAGATATTCGGAAAGAGTGAAGCCGAAGACACGATGATCCGGTTGGAGGATGGGACATATTACGATGAGTTTAGGGGATTGATGAAAGATGCATAGTTGAAACTGTGGGGGTGGAAAAATATAACCCGTTGGTAGCATTCTTATAAGGAAATTTATGCTGAATACTAAAACTACTCAGAGCTATTTAAATCCCAAAATATTTAAAATTCTCAAAAAATTATATTTAATTCTGCAAAATGACTATTCTTTTGTTGAATACTCTATTTTCCTTTGCGGAGGTGCGGGTCAAGATCAAGCACGATTTAGGCGAAAGTTAGGAAGGAAAATAGCTTCTTTAAAATCAAGATTTATGTATTCTGTGTATTACCCAGAAGACTTGTTTCTAGAATTGATGTACGGGCATAGTCAGCACAACCTGTTGAGTTTAGAAAACTTTTTGGCTAAGAGTGTAGACAGTGTGGTCATTCCACTAGAAAGTCCTGGAACATTTACTGAGCTTGGAGCGTTTGTTAACCATGATGAGCTACGCAAGAAAGTGATTGCCATTGTAAAGCCCAAGTATAAGAATAATGATAGTTTTATAAATAAAGGTCCTATTGCGCTTTTAAAAACCGATCGACGAGAATCAGTTATGTACTCTAACCTTGAAGAAAAAAATATAACTACGCTAGCCTACAATATAACAAGTAGAATCAGAGGGAATAGGAATAACTCAGAAAAAATTGTTTTGGACTTAAGCAATCCAATTGCTTCCCAGCTTTTTTATTTGTGTGTTGTTTATCTACTTGATCCTCTTTCCATCGACCATTTTCGTATGATTGTCCGGTACTTCAATAAGGAAGGGAATGAGGTCAATCTTACAATTTTGGAAGAGACGATTCTTAACAGAGTTCACTCTCACAATAATATAGGCATAAACTCCCAACATCAATTAATATGCAAAGAAGGTGGTTTTGTTAAAATCCTGCAATCTAAAGGGTTGAATAAAGAACAAGTTAATGGATTGCTGAATAGTCTTTCAAACTTGAGAATTGCTTGTATTAATTTGTATTATAGAAATAATGGAGGATTTATATAGGAAGGGTTGGTGCCTATTCATAGAAACAACTAACGAATGGAGTTTTCTCTGTTCTGTCTTAATTTCTAGCTTTTATGCTACTGTAATCCAGATTTAGATTACAGTAGCAAAGAGTGCATTTCTCAATTTAGAAATGCACTCTTTAAATCCACGATGAGTATGAACAGGTACCTCCCTTCCTATATTTGTTATAGCTTAGATGAATAGATTAAAACTTTTAGGATTGCCAGTATTGGCAACACGAGATGATATAGCAATCGCAACCCATATTTCAAAGCGCATTTTGCGTGATATTT
>Ga0209718_1005264_pt1 | contig 10317 bp, 9 predicted proteins | sample AD_JPNAS1_MetaG_FD_184420 | JGI IMG/M metagenome (GOLD analysis project Ga0209718, IMG submission 184420) | Active sludge microbial communities of municipal wastewater-treating anaerobic digesters from Japan - AD_JPNAS1_MetaG (SPAdes) (version 2) | ecosystem: Engineered > Bioreactor > Anaerobic >...
CACGCTGGCAGAAATCGGGGGCCTGCCGATCCGCCTGCAACATGGCCAGCGACTTGCCTGCGACTTCTTCAATGCCATAGCCGGTCAACTGGGTGAAAGCCGGATTGACCCGCAGTATCAAGCCGCTGGCATCCGTAATCACCATGCCGCTTTGGGTTGCAAAGGCGATGGCGGCAATCCGAATCTCGTCTTCAGCCTGTTTGCGCTCGGACACATCAAGCTTGACCGCGACGTAGTGCGTGATCTTGCCCGCTGCGTCCTTGACACCGGCGATGTGTGCTTCTTCCCAAAACAATTCGCCATTCTTGCGCTTGTTCTTGAACGTGCCTTTCCACACCTCGCCGCTCGTCACTTTGTCCCACATCTGCTGATAGACATGCGGCGGCGTTTGCCCCGACTTGAAAATTCGCGGGTTCTGTCCAATGACTTCTGCGGCCGTGTAGCCGGAACACTCGGTAAAGCGGGGATTGACATACAGCACGTTGGCATCGAGATCGGTGACAACGACAGACGCGGGTGACTGCTCGACCGCGACGGACAGCATGCGCACCATTTTCTCGGCTTCCTGTCGCTCGAAAAGCGCCGATCTCAGCAGATCCCGCTGCGCCTCGATCTCTTTGCGAAAGCGCTCCCGTTCAAGCAGGTTGCGAATGCGTTGTCGCACAATGCCGACGTTGACAGGCTTGGTGATGTAGTCAGCCGCACCGAGCGCCAAACCTTCTTTTTCGGAATCACTATCGGTCAACGCCGTCACAAAGACGATTGGAATGTCTCTGAGCGTCGGTTCGGCCTTGAGCCGGCGGCAGGTCTCGAAGCCGCCGATGCCGGGCATCATCACATCCAGCAGAATCAGGCTCGGCGGCTCTTTCAAGGCCAGAGACAAACCTATTGACCCGGAGGTTGCAAACTGAAGCTGGAATTCGGGTGTCAGGGCTGCTCCCAAGGTAAGCAGCATCGCAGGCGTATCGTCGATAGCGAGTATGCTTGCCTTTTGAACTTTCATGCTTGGTTTCCTTGATTGGGTTAAAGCGACGCAAAGGAAAAAATCGCGCTCAGTTTTAACTGGACAGTGCCAAGTTCTCCCCGTTATTCAGGCGGTTTCTTGGCCAGGCGCAGTATTGACAACTCCATGGCCAAGTCGATCCATTTCTCCATCAAGAGCTTCAAGCGCGCATAGTTTTTGAGCTGCTTGCGCACCTCTGGCAAATCTTCCTTTTTGACAAACTTGGTGCTGCTCTTGCCCTTGCGGGTGTAGCTGACCTGGTAGTAGGGGCCGTGCTTAACTGGCGGGTCGGCCTTGCACTTGCACCCCGGTGAGCCGCAAACGTTGTACTGAGTCGAGAGACTGCCCGGGCGCAAGTCTCCCAGTGCTGCGAGGTCACGTTTGACCTTCTCAATCTGTCGTTGCAGCGTTGCTCCTCGGCGGGTGTCCATAGCGCAAATCGGGGTAGTTTTTGGTCTTGAAAGTATAGGGGTTTTCAGCCGATAGCTTTATAATGCTGTCGGCTGGTGACCTGCCCTCATGACCCTTGGCACTGGCCCAGGAGATGCCCTCATGAAGCTATGGATCCAATGGCTGCAAGCAGTACGCTGCCTGCGCCCGGCCTGCACTCGCTCACTCACCTTTTTGTGGATGACTTTGGTGTTGATCGGGCTGTGTTGTCGCTCTGACAACTTGGGCATCACCAGCTTTGTGCGGGTATTGAACCTGCGCGGGGATGCCTACCACCGGTTTCTCCATCTGTTTCACAGTAAGGGCCTGGATCTCGATATCCTGACATCCTGCTGGGTGCGCCTGTGCCTGGTGCTGTTTCGCCCATTTCAGCTCGAACAGCGCCTGGTCTGCATCGCTGACGGCATCAAGGCGCCCAAAGAAGGCAAACGCATGCCCGCTGTCAAGTTACTGCACCAGGAGTCGCAGAACAACACCAAGCCTGAGTACATCATGGGGCATTCGTTTCAGGCCATTTCTCTTCTGGTGCACTCTGCGGGTGGTCAAGTGGCGGCTGTGCCTCTGACATCCCGCATTCACGAGGGGTTGGTGTTCTCCAACCGCGATACCAGAACGCTGTTGGACAAGCTCGTGGCGCTGTTGTTTTCGATCACACGCGTCTGGAACAAGTCCGTCGTGCTGGTGGCCGATGCCTATTACGCCAGCGCCAAGGTCATCACGCCGCTCCTGAACAACGGGCATCATCTGGTCACGCGGGTCAAGTCCAATGCGGTAGCGTACTTTCCAGCGCCCAAAGTCGAAAAGCCTGCCAAGGGGCGGCCTCGCATCTATGGCCGCAAGGTTCGCCTCAAGGACATGGCCACAGTCGATAGCGCTTTTACCAGTGCGCCCAGTCCGGTCTATGGTGAGCGCGATGTGATGGTCCGCTTTCGCGTGTTGGATTTGCTATGGAAACCGGTAGCGCGCATCGTGCGATTTTGTATTGTTCACCATCCGGTGCGTGGAACAATCTTTCTGTTGTCCACCGATACGTCATTGACTGCTTTGGAGATCTTGCAGCTTTACGGCTACCGTTTCAAGATCGAGTTGGGTTTTCGCCAAGCCGTGCATGTGATTGGTGCCTATGCTTATCACTTCTGGATGCTTGGCATGAAGCCGCTGCGCCGTGGCTCAGGCGATCAGTATTTGCATCGGACCTCTGACGAGTACCGGGCCGCCATCCGCAGAAAGCTGCGTGCCTATCACCTGTATGTTCAGCTCAGCTGCATCGCACAAGGCCTACTTCAGCACCTCGCCATCAATCACACGGCAGAGGCTTGGCGCTGCTTTCGCAGTTGGCTGCGCACCATGAATCCGGCTATGCCTCCCTCTGAGCTGATCGTCGCAAATGCACTGCGCATCACCCTCCCGGTATTTTTGGCGGTTCCCGCTTTTGCACCTGACCTGACGAAAATCATCGACAAATATCGCCGCCATGACCCACCCTCGGATGCGCAGCCAATGGCGGCCTGAACACGAAGGGGGGAACTACGCACTGTCCAGGATTGATGGTGCGCTCGACAAATCTTGCCTCATCACCTGGGTTGTCCACGGTAATGTCAAATATATTGAGCAAAAGGTCTGCACGCGCTGAAGCGGCATCCATTTGCATGCGTGACTGGATTACCGTGGCCAGAAGGTCACGATAGAGGTCCAGATTGTTCAGATCCATTCGTGGTTTTTGCATGCCGCAATTATCACGAAGTGGTTGGGGCCTGCCCTGGACGCAATATTGACCTTTGAGCATTGCGCCAGTATGAAATCTCGCGTGGACATCAGACAAAAAGTTCGTCGTCAATGGCAGCTTGCACCACAAACCCGGTCAAGTAAGGCATGCCGCGAGGGATGCCGTACTCTTTGGCTGTCGTACGACCAATCGTCCAGCCCATCCACTTGGCAGTAGCCTTGTCAATCGCGTCCTTGAGGCTGCAACCCACAAAAAGACCGTTTTGGACATCGTCAGCAAAGTGGCGACCATGGCGGCTGTCCAAGAAGGCTCTGACTTGTTCAGGTTCGCAACCGGTGGCTGCTGCAATCGTGGCGGATGCGATGGGCCAGGCGGCAGGGGCTTGCTCTTGCAGGGTATGCCAAAAGCCCCAATCGATTATGCGGTGCACCGCATAATCGATTTTATGTGGAGCGAATTGTTATGCGGAGTTCGGAAAGAATTCCGTTCATCACGACTTGCCTTGCCAAATTAACCACTCCACATAATTTACGGTCTCGCCTTGATGCCACGGTGGCATCAAAGGAGAACCGAAATGATAGAGACCAAGCACAGTGTGGCGAGAGCCTGTTCAGACCCTGGCCCACTGAAACCGCTATTACTGAAATTTGAGGAACATCTGAGAGCCTTGGGCTACTCGCCCCGACAGACCCTAAGAGTGAACCTGTCAGCTGTTCGCCACTTCGTTTGCTGGCTGCATCAAGTGGGCATTGATCCTGGCGATGTAACTGATACCGTCATTGATCAATTCGCGAACCATCAATGCAGTGGAACTGCAAGGTGGTGGCACGAAGGTCCAAAGCCACAATATTTGGCACGAATTCGGCAATTCCTTCGCTTTCTGACTGTAGGAAGAATAGTCAGATCAGACGCATGTCTGATTCCAACCCCAATGGATCCCAGAGTTGCGGAGTTTCAAGACTGGCTACGACATCACCGCGGCATTACTGAACGTGTGATCCAGCGCTATGGCAATTTCGTCATGCGCATGTTCCCAGTGCTCGGCAATGATCCTGCTGCCTATGATGCTCAACTTATCCGTCAGGTCATACTTGATGAGGCTCAGAAATGCTCGCGAAGCTATCTAACGATGATGAGAACGGCACTGCGAGGGTACCTCAAGTTTCTGATCGCACGTGGTGATTGCAAACCTTGGCTAGATCAGGCCGTTCCCACCTTTGCTCATTGGCGGCTCTCGTCACTCCCGCGCTACCTGACCGATCTGGAGATTGAGCAGGTCATTGCTACATGCAAGACTGAAACCCTTTACGGCATTCGTGACAAGGCTGTTTTGTTATTGCTCGTCCGTCTTGGCCTCAGGGGTGGCGACATCATGTCCATGCGTTTGAGCGACATTGAATGGGATCAAGGCACGCTGCGAGTCAGTGGCAAAGGACATCGTGAAGTGCGACTGCCACTTCCACAAGACGCTGGCGATGCATTGTTTGCGTACCTTGATCAAGCAAGGCCAACGACAGAATCAGATCGCGTATTTGTCCGACTTTCGGCACCATTCGTTCCATTTGTTCGTTCCTGTGGCATATCGGCAATTGTGCAACGCAGTCTGGATCACGCGGGTATTTTGAATCCGCCGTCGCGCGGGGCAAACTTGTTGCGCCACTCTGCTGCGACCAGCTTACTTCGGGCGGGTGCAAGCCTCGATGCTGTGGGGTCTGTGCTGCGGCATCAATCACCAAATACGACCGCGCACTATGCGAAAGTCGATGTCAATATGCTGAGCCGGATTGCTCAACCATGGCCAGGAGATGACCATGCTGAAATCTGACATGACAAGATATCTTGATCTGCGCCACAGTGCAGGGTTCAAGTTGACCAACGAAGGCTATTTACTCCAGGGATTTATTACGTTTGCCGAATCCCAAAATGATCATTTCATCCAAGCCGATCATGCAGTTGCCTGGGCCAGTCAAGCACCGTCGCCAGCTCAGCGTAACCGACGACTTAGCGTGATCAGACACTTTGCCCAACATCTCCAGGCTGAAGATGCCAAACATGAAGTTCCACCCCGCGACGCGTTCGGAAATATCCAACAGCGTCGCCCGACACCCTACATCTTCAGCAAATCAGAGGTGTCAAACCTGATCAAGGCTGCGGGTCAGTTGAAGCCTGAGGGTTCAATCCGCCCAATAATGATGGCAACCCTATTTGGCATGTTGGCGGCAACAGGGCTGCGCATATCGGAGGCATTGGCACTGCGCGTGCAGGACGTGACGGTTGACGGAATCATGATCTTGGAGACCAAGTTCCAGAAGAGTCGTCTTGTGCCATTGCACCCTACGATGCGAGCTGAACTTGACCGATATCTGGAAGCGCGTTCACAGTTGGTTACCAGCACCGATGTCTTGTTCATCGGAATCAATGGAACTGCCCCAAAGCAGTCCGGGCTGAGAGATGCCTTTCATGGCCTGCTCAGAACGATGAGTTTGCAAAATGCCCGCAATGGCGGCTATCCCCATATTCATGATCTTCGCCATACATTCGCGGTTCGAAGCCTAGAGCAATGCCGGGGCGACCGAGATGCAGTATCCAGGCACATGACCGCCTTGAGCACCTACCTTGGCCACACGAACATCACCGGCACCTACTGGTATTTGGAGGCTACCCCTGTTCTTCTGAGTCAAATTGCTGAATTAGCGGAAATGCGGCACCGGGAGAATGGAAAATGAGCGATCTTGCCACCCATCTCAGCGGATTTTTGCGTGAGCATTTGCCAACCAGCCGCAATGCTAGCCAACACACATGTGATGCCTACGCCTACAGTTTCCGGCTGTTGCTGGAATTCGTTGCTGGAAAGCAGAAATGCAACCCTTCACAGTTATCCATAAGTCAGATCACTGCATCGACGGTCATGGCCTTCCTTGAGCACATCGAAGGCAAGCGGGGGAATTGCCCTCGCACAAGAAATGCAAGATTGGCGGCAATCAAGTCGTTCTTCCGTTATCTCGAATATCGCATGCCAGCCTGCCTAGATCAGTCGCGGCAGATTCACGCCATTCCAATGAAGAAAACAGATCTGACGCTGATCGATTATTTGACGCGAGATGAATTGAACGCATTGCTTGATGCCCCGGATCTGCACACACCATCGGGTATCCGCGACCGTGCCATGCTTCAGCTGGCTTATGCCTGCGGATTGCGTGTGGCCGAATTGGTTTCATTGCGCACCGACCAGTTTGACACGCGCAATCCCGCAACAATTCATGTCTTGGGCAAGGGGCGACGGGAACGTGTGCTACCTCTGTGGAAAGAAACCGTCACCGCCGTCAAGGAATGGCAAAAGGTTCGCAGCCAAACAGGGGATCAGGAATTGTTTCTCAACGCCAATGGTCGGGCTATGACACGTTCTGGTTTCGAATACATCCTTGCCAAACACATAGCTGTGGCTACCAAAAAGCAGCCGTCACTTGCCGAAAAAAGAGTGTCACCCCATGTTCTGCGCCACACCTGCGCGATGCACACCTTGCAGGCAACCGGAGATGTGCGAAAAGTCTCGCTTTGGTTGGGGCATGCCAGCATGCAAAGCACTGAGATGTACCTTCGGGCTGATCCAACCGAGAAACTTGAAGCACTGGCCAAGCGGGCACCGCCAGGCTTGCAACGCGGGCGCTTCCGTGCACCGGATAAGCTGATCGCAATGTTGCAGGCCGCATCACACTGAATATTATGCGGAGCAGCTTTCCAGCCTGCACGACGTAGCAACGCTGGCAATGCCTCGAACTCCGCATAACAATTCGCTCCACATAAAATCAAGATTCTGCGAGGCGAAGGTTTGTGTTGCGTTGGTCATTTCAATCTCCGAGTGCGTTGTTGCGATGCCTCTAGTAACGCGCTGTTTGATGGAGAAGCAAAGTTAATTTGGCTTCCTTTTTGGTGACTGCTCAGCGGCAATCTGGCGCAGGGCTTGAGCGAACACGGCAGCAGGCTGGCCACCCGAGATCAGGTGGCGGTCATTGATGACGACGGCGGGCACTGAATGAATGCCCTGGCCGGTGTAAAAGGCTTCGGCTTCACGTACCTCGGCAGCAAACTCATCACTGGCCAAAATGGCTCGGGCGCGTGGCACGTCCAGCGCGGCACTTGCCACAGCGTTCAGAAGCACATCAGGCGACTCCATGGCCTGGCTTTGAGCATGGCAGGCGACCAACAAGGCTTTTTTCAGGGCAAGCTGACCCGGTACCGAGCCAAGGCCAGCCCAATACAGCAGGCGATGTGCATCAAAGGTGTTGTAAATGCGGCCTCGGCCAGAGGGGTTGAAGGTAAACCCGACATCCGCCCCGCGCTGGGCAATGGTGGCCCGAATCTGCATCTGTTGCTCTGGGGTGGAGCCATACTTTTGAGTCAAATGCTCGCTGATGTCCTGACCCCCTGCGGGCATTTGGGGGTTGAGCTCAAACGGATGTATGTGGATGTCAACGGCCACTTCGTCACGCAACTGGTTCAGCGCCTGCTCCAGTGCGGCTAGGCCAATGGCGCACCACGGACAGGAAATGTCAGAGACAAAGTCAATTTTGAGCGTTTGGATCATGGGGTGTATCCGGCTATGGGGTTTGGAAAAGGCATTGTGCTGTCTTGCACAAACCCGTTCTCACCCGCGAAAGCGGGTGCGCAACAGAGTGAGCGACCTGTTTTGACGAAAGCTGCACCAATCATACTGTCTTGTCTGTGCAACCCGGCTCCGCTTTGCGCCACACGCTGGCCAGCCAGGGCTGCTGCTCAATGGGCAAACCGGCTGGTCGGTAGTAATGCAGCAACTCGGTAAACCCTGCGCGGCTCATGTGATGGCGCCACCCGGCCAGGTCATGGTAAGCCCCGTAGCGCTCGCCATGAAATCCCTCGTCATTGAAGCCACGCCGGTTTGAGCTGAACAACACGCCGCGTGGTTTCAGAGTGTCATGCAACTGGCGCAGCACTTGCGCCAGCGCCCGAACCGGCACATGAAACAGCGAGGCGTTGGCAAACACACCGTCAAAATGCGCCTCAGGCAAGTCAAGCGCCAAAAAATCCTGATGCCACACCTCGCAGCCGCTGTAGGCACGTGCCATGTCGGCAAAACGCGCCGCACCGTCAAGCCCCACTGCCCGGTGCCCCAGTGCGCTCAATGCTTTCAGGTCACGCCCAGGGCCACAGCCAAAGTCAAGAATGCTGTGCGGCACCGCCCCTTCGATAAACTGCAGCAAGGCATCCATGTTTTGGCGCACATCGTGGTCGCGGGTGCCGACAAAAAAATCGTCGGCATTCTGGTTGTAGTAGGCCACGGTGCGCTGCGTCAGTTCAGCCAGTTCTTTGGCTGCTTGGGATTTGGTGGTCATGGGACGGCGGGGTAAAAGAACCTATTTTGAGACAGAGCAATGCTATGCTGTTCAAATATTCTTGGAGCAAATGATCGATGACTTTGCAAATCGACCTCAAAAGCGCTGTGCTGGCCTTGTCAGATGCCCTTGATCTGGTCGGGGTCAACGATTTTCAGCACGGCAAGCGGGTCGCCATGATCGCGCGAAAAAGCGCCGTTCTGCTCGGCTTGCCTGAGGCGCAACTCGACAACCTGGTATGCGCCTGCCTGCTCCATGACATCGGCGTTTCATCCACTGCCATGCACCGGCGGCTGATACATGATTCAGAATGGAATGATCGGCATGCCCATTGCGAACGCGGGCATGAGCTGTTGCAGCCTTTTGCTCACCTGTCGCTGCTGGCTAACGCCGTCCGCTACCACCACACGCCCTGGGTAGAAATGCCGTCGGGCCTGAGTGAGGCCGATGCGCTCAACAGCAACCTGATACTTCTTGCCGACCACGTGGACTCGGTGCTGCTGCGCGAAGGGCTGGAGAACCCGCTTTTGCAGCGGGAAGCGATCTGTGCCGAAATTCAGGCCATGGCCGGTCACCTACTCGCGCCCGAGGTCGTGCGCGCCTTTCTTGGCGCCTGTGCCAACGAGGCTTTCTGGATTGCGCTGGTGCCGCGCCATGTCCATTTTTACCTCTCCGAACTGCCGCTGGCCAATTGGCAGATCACCATCGAGTTCCCGCAGGTTCGCCATGTGGCGCGCCTGGTATCGAGCATTGTCGATGCCAAGAGCCACTTCACTGCATCGCACTCACTGGGTGTGGCGCAGCTTTCCCGGCATCTGGGAGAGTGCATGGGATTGCACGCCGATGCCCTTGTCCAAGTGGAAATTGCCGGCCTGATGCATGATGTGGGCAAGCTGTGCGTGCCCGACGAAATTATCGATAAGCCTTTTGTGCTGACCCCTATGGAATTCTCGGTCATGGAGCGCCACAGTTTCGAGACCTATCAGATCCTGCGCCATATCCCCGGAATGGAGATGGTTGCCGAATGGGCGGCCTTTCACCATGAAACCCTCAATGGCCGTGGTTATCCCTTTCGCCATAAGGCTGAGCGTCTCAGCCTTGAAGCTCGCATCGTCGCCGTAGCGGATGTATTTCAGGCGCTGGCGCAGGCACGTCCCTATCGCAAGCCCCAGCCGGTGGAAGTGATCCCCGGCATCCTGAGCTTATTTGTCGCCAAAGGGGCACTTGATCCGGATGTGGTTGGCGTGGCCAGCGAGGACCTGCAGGCGAGTTGGCTGGCCGCCACGCAAACACTTTGAGCGTGGTTAATCCGGCTATAACAAGTTATAGATGCCAGATTGTGACTACTCACCCCATGTTGGGCTAGCGGGAGAATTTAGCCGAAGCTGGGCTGTGGCGTAGTACCTTGGAATGCGGCCTCAAGGGAGCTAAAGATATAGCAATCGCGAATCAAAACTCACATTCCGCACATCTTTGAGCGTGTTTAATCCGAATTACTGAGTGGCTCTGGCCTCAGTTTTGGATCTGTTGCTCAGCGTCTATCAGACGTTCCGTTTCTGTCTCCCACTCTCGCATTAACTTCTTAGCCCTTCGGAAGTTGTCGATGGCCAAACGAATTGAGAGGGCCTGCTGAGCAGATATCTGGCGATGAACTAGCTTGCCCCCACGCATGTGACCCCACTCAATGTAGGGGCCATGCCGAGCGGTTGGATCCGTGGCACACGCACATCCTGGTCTGCCGCACATCTTGGTGCGCTCAAGCAAGGTAC
>Ga0209718_1005276_pt1 | contig 10304 bp, 11 predicted proteins | sample AD_JPNAS1_MetaG_FD_184420 | JGI IMG/M metagenome (GOLD analysis project Ga0209718, IMG submission 184420) | Active sludge microbial communities of municipal wastewater-treating anaerobic digesters from Japan - AD_JPNAS1_MetaG (SPAdes) (version 2) | ecosystem: Engineered > Bioreactor > Anaerobic...
AAAGATTCTTTGGACTATAGTTTTAAATTAGATAAGAAGAAAAAGAGTATTAAAATTTAATCATATATATACGTGAAAGAGCATTTTAATTTGCTCTTTTTTAAATAGTGAATATAGGGCTTATATATAGTTGTTCATTCACAACGCTAACGCATTGTTTGTAGAATAGGGCCTAAAGCCGAGCCCTATTCCAAACTAATGCATCAACATTTGCAACAACCTATATTCAACTAAAAAACATCAAAAATAAAATAATAACAAATTTTTAATATAGTTTCAAACATTTAAAATCGGATAAAATAAGTCAATAATAAATGTTGGCAGAAAGGAAAAATCTCCTATCTGCAAAAATATGCAGAAAATAGGAAAATATCCCTATCTGCAATTTGCAACAGATAGGGCTTATATATAGGAGTTGCTTCACAACGCTAACGCATGTTTGTAGGATAGGGCTTTTAAAAGTCTGCCCTATCCCAAACAAATGCATCAACGTTAGCAATAACCTTTCTTCAATTAAAAAAACATAAAACCGGTTAACAATTACAATTTTTTAATGGTGTTTTTAATTTTAAATGTTAAGTGAAATTAACTTAAAACCACTTTTGGCAGAAAGGAAAAAATGATGTTGCCAGCAATAAAAAATGATTTCTGGCAGAAAGGGGGAAACTCCCTATATACCAGCTGGCAGAAAAACTGGCAGAAAGGGCTTATATATAGGTGTTGCCACCAATAGCTGACGCATCGTTTGTAGAATAGGGCTTTTAGCCTGCCCTATTCCAAACAACGCCTCATCCAGTCAGCATTAGCCTTTCTACCAAACAAAAAAATTAAAAAAATAAACAAAACTTTGACTCTGATGGTAATTTTATAGGCTAGATGTTAAAATTTATATAAATCAAAACGAAAATTGCTGTCTTTATTGACAAACATAATTATTTTTAGTATTCTATTGCGATTTAGATATCTAAATGGTCGGTATGGGATAAATAAAAAATGGAGGTTTATATAAATGAAAAATTTTGTTTATGTTACAAAGAAAGAGCACACACCACTAAAAAACAAATTGATAGAATTAATCAATTTGGTGCAAGATGAAGTAAGAGAGTATTTTACTTTCAGTTTTAAGTTTATTGGAAGCGCAGATCGAAACATGATTACTTGTGATTATAAATCGAATGTTGGGTTTGATTTTGATATTAACATTTATGTTAATGATGATGAAGAGGAATACAGTGCAGAAGAAATAAAGAGAATTCTAAAACAAGGGTTTGATAAGCATGCTAAAAAATTTAGTTATGATTATGCAGAAGATAGTAAAAGAGTTTTAACTATTAAAGTTAAAGATATAGAAAATTCAACAATTATTCATAGCTGTGACTTTGCACTTGTATATGATACAAGCGATGGAAGACAACAATACATCCACTTTAACAAAAACCAAAACACATATGAATGGCAATATCAACCTGATGGTTTTTATCAATTACCCGAAAGAATACAATACTTAAAAGATAGTATGCTATGGCAAGAAGTAAGAGATGATTATTTGAATCGTAAAAATAATAATACAGTTTCATCTAAAAAGTCACGATCATTATTTGCTGAGACAATTAATTCTTTATACAATTACTATTCAAACTAAAGGATCCCCCCCACTTGGATTAGATTGTTGGATCTTAGGGTACCGCTGGGAGGTCCTTTAAAAAACGAAGAGCAGAATTTTTGAAAAACTGAGTTTTCATTTAGAGATTATATTAAAGTCACTTATATGTGGCTTTTTTTAATGCAGTAAAGGTATCAACGATTTAAAACAAAAGTTTTTGATAGCAATAATGAATAGAAACCTTACTTGAAAATAAAAATAAATCGTTGAGGATAATTTGAATAGATTAAAAATTGAAACTGTTTTAGTTTTAAAATAGTTTGATTGCACAAGATAATTGCTTATTTTGCGCCAACGCTTGAAACAGTTGCCTTTCTTAATGGATAACGAGTATTAACTCAAATACATAAAATAAACAAAACGTTGGCAAATTTCCGGCAGTTTGTATATCTACTTGCCATTAACTTGTGAGGAGGTAGAACTATGACAAACATTAATAAAGATAAAGTAATTGAACTTAGAAAACAAGGATATAGTTATAAAGAAATATCAAGGGAGTTATCTATTACAATTTTAGATGTAAGAAATATTTGTAGTGAACTTGTTTTAGTTGGTAACTGTAAGAACTGTGATAAAGAAATTAGATCAACTAAAGGAAAGAAGATCAAACAGTTCTGTTCAGATGAGTGTCGTTGGAACTGGTGGAATAACTACTACAAAAAATAAATTAAATAGCTTTTTAGAAGTAGTCTCATAATTAACAATTGTTGGTTATGAGATTTTTCTTTTTAAATAAACCGGCAAATCGTGTTCATACTTGCCATTAACTATTGAGGAGGAAAGATAATATGAAAAAAAGCGAACAAACAAATAAAATCTTAGCATTAAGAAATAATGGTTATGGATATAAAAGGATTGCCAAAGAGTTAGATGTATCTGTTGGAACAGTAAGGTATGCACTTACTAAAGTAGAAGAGGATGCTTTATCAGGTCTTTGTAAAACTTGTGGTAAGAAGATGATGTCAATTAAAGGTAAAAAGAAAAAAGTGTTTTGTTCTGATAAGTGTAGATACAAGTGGTGGAATAATAAAAAACCAAATTAAATAAAATTGTATCAAAAGGACAAACATTATCTCTTAAATGACTTGACTAATAAAGACTATTAAGTGATTAATAGAATACGCTTGAAGAGGAGTTATTTAAATGATAAAAAGAATAATTGAAGTTGAGTCACTTCCAACATTACCAAAAAGAACAAGAGTAGCAGCCTATGCAAGAGTCTCATCTGGTAAAGATACAATGCTTAATTCTTTATCCGCACAGATAAATCATTATAAAAAATATATAACAGATAATCAAAGCTGGATATTTGCTGGAGTCTATGCAGATGAAGCATTAACAGGAACAAAAGAAGATAGAGATGAGTTCCAACAACTTATAGCAGACTGTAGAGCTGATAAGATTGATATGGTAATAACAAAGTCAATCTCAAGGTTTGCAAGAAACACAGTAACACTACTTAAAACTATTAGAGAATTAAAAGAGCTAAAAGTAGATGTTTATTTTGAGGAACAAAACATTCATACACTTAGTAGTGAAGGTGAAATGATACTTACATTTCTCGCAACGTTTGCCCAGGAAGAGTCAAGAAGTGTATCTGAGAATATGAAGTGGCGAATTAAAAAAGACTTTGAAAAAGGAATTATATGGGGTGGGAACTCATGCCTTGGGTATAGGCTTAAAAATAAAAAGTTACACATAGTTCCCAGTGAAGCAGAAACAGTAAGATTTATATATGGTATGTACTTAGAGGGTTTTAGCGATGTTTTAATATGTAAGATATTAGATGAGAAAGGAATAAGTCCTTATAAAGCGGAAAGATGGAATAGAACATCACTTATTAAAATACTAACTAATTACAATTATACCGGCAATTTAGTCCTTCAAAAAACATATAGAGAAAACCATCTAAATAAGGCTCAAAAGATTAATAAAGGTAATATAGAGCAATATTTAGTATCCAATGCCCACGAGCCAATTATAAGTAAAGATGTGTTTTATGAAGCTCAAAAATTAAGAAAATCTAAAACAGAAAATCATAAGAAGTCAAATGGTGATAATGATTTTAAAGGTTATATGAAATGTGCTATATGTGGAAAAGCATATACATATAAAAAGACACCATATAATGTTTACTGGATGTGCTCGACAGCAAGGACTAAGGGAAATAAATACTGCAAATCAAAACAAGTACCAGACTCGAAAGTTAAAGAAGGAATAATGAGTATTTTAAATCTTAACAGTTTTAATAAAAATGAATTTATTAAAAAGATAAAAACAATTGTTGTTCATGAATCTAATAAATTAGTCTTTGAATTAATAGATGGAACAAGTAAAAAATATTTATGGGAACATGACTTAAGAGCTAATAGCTGGACAGAGGAAATGAAAGAAGAGGCAAGAATTAAAGCGTTAGAAAGAAATAAAGGGGGAATCTAAATGACAAAGGTAACAGTTATACCACCAACAATTGATCCATTAACACAACTACCTATTAATAGTAACGAAAGAATTAAAGTTGCTGCATACGCAAGGGTATCAACAAACTCGGATGAACAATATACAAGTTATGAAGCACAAGTTAATTATTATAAAAGCTACATACAAAGTAAACCAGAATGGGAGTATGTATCAGTTTATGCTGATGAAGGAATTACAGGAACAAATACTAAAAGACGTACTGGTTTTAATAAAATGATTAATGACGCACTAGATGGAAAAATTAATCTGATCGTAACTAAATCAATATCAAGATTTGCTCGTAACACATTAGATACTATTTCTTTTGTAAGAAAGTTAAAAGATAAAGGTGTCGAGGTTTATTTTGAAAAAGAGAACCTATGGACACTCGATTCTAAGAGTGAGCTTATACTTACTATTATGGCTTCAATAGCGCAAGAAGAATCAAGATCAATTAGCCAAAACGTTACATGGGGTAAAAGAGTAGGGTTTAAATCAGGGAAGGTTTCATTTGCTTATAGTATGTTTTTAGGATATGAAAAAGCAGGAGATAAGATAGTTATTGTTCCAGATGAAGCAGAGATTGTAAGAGAAATATATAAAAGCTTTTTAGTTTACGGGAAAACTCCAACAGGCATAGCTAAAGAATTAAAAGAAAGAGGAATAAAAACTCCATCAAAGAAATCAACTAACTGGACTAAAAATAATATCACTTCAATACTTCAAAATGAGAAATACAAAGGTGATGCCCTACTTCAAAAGACATTTACTGATAACTTTTTAGAGCAAACCATAATAAAAAATACTGGACAGATACCACAGTATTATGTGGAAAACAGCCATCCAGCTATTATTGATAAAGATATGTGGGAGTTAGTGCAAATTGAAATTAAAAGAAGAGATAACCTTGGAGCTAAGTATTCATCATCTGATATATTTGCATCAAAATTGATATGCATTGATTGTGGAGGTTTCTATGGTAAAAAGAAATGGCATTCAAATACCAAATATGAAAGGTTTGTTTATCAATGTAATAATAAGTTTGATAAAGACAAATGCATATGTAGGACTCCACATTTAACTGAAGATGATATTAAATTAAAGTTTATAGAAGCATATAATATAACAATGAAAGATAAAAAAAGAATTATTAATGATTTAAATGAAGTAATTGAATTAGTAGCTAATACTAAAGATTTAGAAATAGAAATTGAAAAAGTTAGTGAAGAGATAGCAGTAGTTGTGGAACTTGCAACAAAAGCAATTAAAGATAACTCAAAAACAACTGATGGTTCAAATGAATTTGAAAAAAAATATAAAACGTTAGAAACAAGACACGAAAAATTAAAAACAAAACTTGAGGAACTATTAAGTGAAAGATTTAAAAAAGAATCATTAGAAATTAAAATGAGAGCATTCCTAAAAACATTAAATCGGTCTAAAAATGAAATTGATAAATGGGATGAACGAATATGGATGTTGATGGTTGAATCAGGAACAGTGCATCGTAACAAGAATATAACATTTAAATTTAATAACGGGTTAAACTTTAAGGCTAAAGAATAAAGTTCTAAGGCCTTTTTAGATGCTTTTATGTTATAATACAGAAAACGAAACTTAAGAAAGAGAATTATAAAATGCCTGACATAAATATGCAAAAAAAGATAGAATTACTCTCTTAAAAAGTATCAGAGTACTTTAACATAGAACAAATACCAATATCATTTGATGATACTATTTTAGATGACAGTAGATTAAATATAAAACCTAAATTTAGTATTGTAATAAACGGGAAATTTAAAAATGATTATTTTGAATGCGTTAAAGCTATAACACACGAATATAGACATTTATTTCAAATTGTATACTCATACTATTATGATGATGAGATAGCAACCAACTGGAAAAGAGCACTTCAAACTATGAAGTCATCAGAGAATGCAGATATAATAAATGATGAAGATGAACATGCAAGTTATGCATATCAAGATCTAGAAATAGATGCTTTTGCATTTACAAAGTATTATCTTGATAATTATGAGGATATGACAGTTGTTCATCCCAATAAATTATATGAAAAAATAATAACAAAATATATTGAAAACAATAGACATTTATTTTTGTGAATAATTTGCTATTTAATAGGCTAGGTTGTTTAAGAATTATTAAAATAGTATAATTGTAATTAGAATAGAAGTGTAGCTTATGATTTTCAAAAATGAATATAAATGATATGAGGTGATTTTTATAGATAATTCTACAGATAATTTTAAAAATTATTTAACTAATTTCATTGATAGAAATCATATTTCTTCAGATTTAAAGATGGAATACTACCAATCAACGCCACAGAAATTGTACAAATTCAGAGTTTTCAATGAAAATAATTTGAATGCTTTTGAAAAGGATTATATTTGGTTATCATTGGCTAAAGATTTCACGGATAAAACTGATTCTACAATTGATTTTAAGTTTACCAAACAAAAAAATAAGATTGAAAAACTTGTTGAAAAAGAACTTCCGGCATTGGTTTTAGATCAGTTTAAGAAAGAACTGTACTTTAAGAGCAAAATAAATCCCGCCATATTTGATACTATGACACTTGATGATCTTGTTAATTGGGTTAAGGAATATAAATATAAGACTTCAGGTAATTTTAAAATAGGTAAATTCCGTGAAAGATTACGTCAAGAGGGTGTCAATAAGAAAACTATCACAAAGTTTGAAAAAGAGATTCCCAAATTAGAAGAGTTTATTCATTTGAATTTAAATGAGTAATAGTTTCATAATTATAGATTGAATTTGTAAAATGGAGATAAAATGATATATACAAAATTAACTAAAAAAGCTTTAAAAATAGCATATGAAGCACATAAAGAACAATTAGATAAATCTGGATTGCCTTATATATTTCATCCGTTTTATTTGGCTTCAAAAATGAAGGATGAGTATTCAATATGTGTTGCATTATTGCATGATGTTGTTGAAGATAGCAATTATACAATTAACGATTTAAACAGTGCCGGTTTTCCTCTAGAAGTGATTGAAGCATTAGAATACTTACTTATTCTAAAGACTCACCATATTTTGATTATATAAAAGAAATTAAAAACAATAAGTTAGCGACAATAGTAAAAATAGAAGATTTAAAACACAATTCTAATTTAACAAGACTTAATCAAATTACCATTGAGGATAAAAAAAGAATAGAGAAGTATGAAAAAGCATTAATCTTGTTAGAGAGTTCATAATGTAGAAATTATATTGTTTTTATTAAAATCTTGTTTACCAAATTGAAATAGACATTGATCCAAGTTGTAGTTCTCTTTCATATATAGACAATAGGGTGCCAAGCAGTTTCCTCGTCTAGACATTGACTGTATTAAACCTAATTCTTTTACTATACTTTGAAAATTAATAGATGTATAATGTGATCCTTGATCAGAATTAATTAAAGCATTTGATTCAAGTGATAAACTTTCTAACTTGTTGAAGGTTTTAATAACGAAATCTAATTCTAGTGATTTTGATAGTTCATATGAGACTATTTCATTTGTTACTGCATCTTTGATTAATGATAAGTAAGCTCGTTTATTTAAGTCATAAGTTAAGTAAGTAATATCAGTTAAGAAAATTTGATTCGGTTTGCCATCTTTAAATTTTCTTTCTAATATGTTTGGTGCGACATAACTAGTCTTAATTGCATTTGCCATTCGTCTATGTGGATTGGCTTTTCTAATTGGACAAATAAGATTGTATTTCTTCATTAAACGTCTTATTTTCTTTAAATTCATTGTTATTCCATATCTATGTAAAAGTGTCATTTTAATTGATTTAGCACCTTTCTTAAAGCCTTTAACCATATAAGCGCTCTTAATAAGTTCAAAATCTTCTAAGTCTTTCAGTTCTCTTATTAACTTGTTTTCTGTTTGTGATTTGAAACTATAAAATCCACTTCTAGAAACTTTTGCTATGTTGCACATTAAAGTTATACTTAATTTGTTTTTAGGTTTTGATAATATTTTAATTATTATTTTGTATTTGTCTTTGGCTTCGATTTTGACTTTCTGATCACCTCTCTTTCTAACCTTTTCAGTTCCAGCAGGAATTCACGCTCCTGTTTTAAATACTCTATTTCCGCTTTTTGTCTATTTATAATTTCATCTTTAGTCAAATGTTTTGTTAGAGGTCTACCTGAATTAGTAGAACGAGTATCATTAAAACCTTCAAGTCGTTCGGCTTGTTTTCTAAAACGTCTAGAAGATTCTTGGATTCTTATTTTACCTAATATTTTAACACTTAGTCCAACATCTTCAAATATAACTATTGGAAGTTTTCCTTTGTTATATTCATTAACGAAATGTTCTTTAAATTGGTCAGTATATGTAATAGCTTTGTTTGATACATTTTTAACATTTGGATTTGCTTTTAAAATCTTTACTTGTTCATCCGTGAAATAATTTACACCCATATAATTACACCTCTTTCATTTAATTATATTATATACGAAAAATACCCTATATATCAGAATACGATTTTTTTATCGTTGTCCGATGTATAGGGATCTTTTATATTAATCACTAGTTTGTTTTTTAAAAAGTTCCAATATTTATCTATTTTAATATATTACGATTGTTTTGCGTACACTTTAAAGGCTTCTACTACTCCACCGTCAATTAATATATCAGTTCCTGTAATGAATGAAGCTTTATCACTTATTAGAAACTCAACTAAATTAACGATGTCCTCAGGTAGTCCTATTCGTTTAACTGGTGTTAAACTAATTAGTTGATCAATTGCTTCTTTATGTGTTTCCATCTCTTTAGCAACCATTGGTGTCTTAATAGCACCTGGTGAAATAGAAACAATTCTTACTCCTTTTAATCCCCATTTAACAACTTCATTTTTAGTCAATTCTATTACGCCACGCTTACTAAAACCATAGGCATCTCCAGTTGTTTTAGTATACTTTAAGATGTTTGATATAAAGTCATCTTTAAGTGGTTCTAATAGGAATGGAAGAGCTTCTATAGGCATTGGTGTTTGATATGCAGTTATTGAACTTGTGTTTATTATTACCCCACCAGGTTTAATATAATCATAGATAGCATCAAGTAGATTTTTTGTGCCTACTAAGTTTATTTTATAAATTAGTTCACTATTACCCATTGATTCACTAACTCCTGCAAAATGTAGTAGATGCTTGAACTTACCTTTTGACTTTAAGTAATTGACTAAAGATTTAATATTTTCTTCACTTGTAATATCAAACTTTAAAAAGTCTTGATTACCTAATTCTTTACTAACAACTTCTAACTTCTTACTATCAATATCTAATAGTAATAAATCAAAGTCTTTGTGGAAATGTTTAGCGGCTTCATAGCCCATCCCACCAGTAGCACCAGTAACAATAATTAATTCTTTCATATAATCCCTACTTTCTTTTATTATAATTAGATTATATCATGAAAAAGTTACTTTTGTTAATGTTAATATGAAAGTGAGCCATTAATCAACAAAACACCGATACGAAAGTGAGCCACCATAAAATATAAGTTATAATACTTCATGACAACAAAGACATGAGGTGGAAAGCGTGGTAACACCACAATCAATTAAAGGGTGTACAATTTATCTTTAGGGGTGTAGTAAAAATTGAATAGGGGTGTTATTAATTTTTGTAGGGGTGCGCTATTGTATCAATATAGGTTAAGTAACCCATTTAAGTAGAATAGGTTTGATACAGTGTATCAGGCCTTTTTTTATGCCAAAATATCAAAAAACAACTCTTTTTTAGGCTTTTTGTCTCTAGTGAGAGTATTAAATCGAATAAAAATATGAAGTTGATGTGTTTTGAATTTGCACTTTTTAGCGAAAGGTCGCACGTTTTAGCGATTGCTGCCACGTTTTAGCGAAAGGTTCTTTTGATGGGGGTTTTTAGAGTTGTTTTGTCACAATTAGTGTTAAATTATTTATTGCAATTTTCAAACTGAAACATATTTTTTTTAAATGTTACATGAAAAAGATAAAGTGACAAAATAGAAAATGAAGTTTTAAAAATAGATATTTTCAATTTAGCGGATATTAAAGTGACAAAAAAGGGTATTGTAAAGTAAAAAATATTGTTATAATGAGGGTGGAAGAAGCAAAAAGAGTTAAAAACTTATATTGACAAGTTATA
>Ga0209718_1005279_pt1 | contig 10299 bp, 2 predicted proteins | sample AD_JPNAS1_MetaG_FD_184420 | JGI IMG/M metagenome (GOLD analysis project Ga0209718, IMG submission 184420) | Active sludge microbial communities of municipal wastewater-treating anaerobic digesters from Japan - AD_JPNAS1_MetaG (SPAdes) (version 2) | ecosystem: Engineered > Bioreactor > Anaerobic >...
ACACACTCCAGTGGTCTTTCCAGCGTTGTACAGCGGCCCTCAGCCAGTAGCCATACTTCTCGGCTACATTCTCTTTGGTAATGTGTTCCGGGTCCTCCTTGGGATGTTTGGGATCATCCTCCTTGGTGACGATGAGCGGTGCTTTGACGATGCGATCCTCGACCGCCTGGGCCAGCGGATAGTCACAGACTGTCCAGGGGAAGTACATCCCGTTCTGGTCTTTCGGTGTTGCGGAAAAATCCAGCCACAGGCCGAGCCCCTTCGGTAGCGCTTGATGGATCGCGAGCAGAGATTGGCTCCAGGCAAGATCAACATCATGGACGTGATGCGCCTCATCGTTCATGACGACGAGGTCCTTGAGAGACTTGATCCTCTCCAGCATCGAACGCTGACCCGCCGCAAGGTCCTTCGCCGGCTTTCTGCCGAGAAGTGCATCGACCGCGTTCGCGGGGGTCCACTCTTTGTCACGGCTTTCGTAGAGTTGGTGAATGTTGGTGAGGAAAAGGTTTCCTGAGGCATCCGGATCGGCGGCCTCGCCTCTTAGGATTACCTTGAAATTCAGCTTTCCCCATTCGGGCGGCACCAAAGGCAGTTCATGAAAAATCCGGTTACTGGCAAAATCCTTTTCCAGCCTCTGATATACGATGACATTGGGCGCGACAATCAGGATGTTGGTCGACAGTTCGGATTTGGGCACCCGTTTCTTATGGAAGTACGACCAGACCGTTGCCATGGCCATCACCCATGTTTTGCCTGACCCGGTGGCCATCTTGAAAGCGAAACGACGCAGATCTTCCGGCGGGAGGTCCTGCACTCCCTCTCCATCCAGCTCTGGCACATAGCGACGAATCTGCCGTCGCCCATCCATGGTCGTCTGGAAAACAATGTTGTCCGAAAAGAGATCCTTCTTGAAAACTTCGGCGTGGGATCGGATCAGGTCCTTGGCATCACGCTTGCGATAGATCTCAACGAGCCAGATCAGTGTTTCAATCGCTTCGCGTTGGCAAAAATAGTATCGGAAAGGAGCGGGAAAACCCAAAACCTCGTGGTCCTCTTCGAACCAGTACTCAAACAGCCGCCGTGCGACATCCGATGCCCCCGGGTAACCCTTATCCCGCCAAGCATCGACTGCTGCCCGTATCTTCGATACGAGGAGAAGCTGGCTTGGCCGGCGACCGGACTTCTCCTCCCGCCAGCCTGTCGGAACCGCATCATCTTTGACCAGATAGGAGGTCGGCCTCTCCCATGGACGGCGGTCGGGGATCTCTGGCAGTTCCTTGTCATAAGCGATGACGGCTTTAGCCATGGCTATTTCACCTCCACGTCGAAGGCCTGCGAGGTGTCATTCCCGAATATGTCAATCACCTTGACAAGGATGCGGTATCTGCCGGGCTTCTCGTAGGTGTGCGGGTCGGAGGCAAGCGGGAGCTTACGCTCCTTGCGCGTGCGGTAGGCCACCCATCCCTGCATGAAGGTGTCGTTGCGGAAATCCCAGTCCACCGCCCAGTAGTCGATGTAGTCCAACCACTTCTTCACCTTGTCCCGAACCTCCTCGGGAATCAGCTCGGTGTTGGGAATAACGAAATCCTTGAGGGAAACCTGTACGGTAAGCTTCTTGGTTTTTTCGATCTTCACCTCCAGGTAAGCCAGCTCGAAGAAACGAACGTCGCCTTTGGCGGCGGCCTGCTGCTCCATCACCTCGCGGGGTATCTGCAGGAGGAGGAGCTTTACGCCCTTTTTCTTTGCAGCCTCAACCATCAGGTCGTAGAGGCCCATCTCCCATTCCCAGCCCAGAACGTGCAGCTCGCCCTGCTTGAGCAGGACGCACTCCTCCACCGCAGCGTCGATTTCAGAGATGGTCACCGGGGCATCCACCGCGCCGATATGAATCATGGCTCTGCCCTTCTTGCCGTGGACATGTGACATCCCTGCCACCGGCTGACCGCCGTAGAGCTTGAGGATAAAAGCGAGGTACTCGTAGAGTGCTTGCTCTGTCACGGTCTTTCCGTTCTTCGCGAAGGTCACTCCCTGCCAGTACTGTCGCTCGTACTTGCCGAGGTTCAGGACTTCGAAGGGTTTGCAGTTCTCGATGCCCAGGAGGCGCTTGCGGGTGACATGGATTGCCCAACGGCCCAGATCACAACCGATCCAGCGACGACCAAGTTTCTCCGCGACAGCAAGGGTGGTGCCGGAGCCGCCAAAAAGGTCGGCTACAAGATCGCCTTCGTTTGATGTAGTCTTTATTATCCTCTCAAGTAAATCCTCGGATTTCTGCGTGTCATAGTAAAGCTTTTCAAAATCAGTAGGACTTGTAATTCGCTTTATGTCCGGCCACCAATCATTGACAGGTGTTCCCTCCTCTCTGAGTTTTGCATCATCACCCTTGACAGCGGTTCGCCCTCTTTGAATTGTCCCTTCAGAGTATGGACGATATTGGATGTTAAATGTCCAACTGGCGCTCTTTGTAAACCATAAAAGCACATCGTGTTTTCTCGGAAATTCACGCTTTGGGATGCCTCCGCCGCTGTAACACCATATAATTTCGTTCCTGAACCCTGGTTCATCTGACTTTTCGCTACTATGTCCAAAAACCTCATCCATGATCACTTTTACTGCATGGACGATCGTTGGGTCCAAATGAACAAATATTGAGCCATTTGTCTTGAGCAGGTCTCGGCAGAGAACAATTCTTTGGTAAATCCAATCAGGATATTTCTCGCCGTGCGGACCCCATGTATCTCTGTATGCTTTTTCTTCAATTATGGACTGCTCCTTAAATACCTCATCGCCCCGTTCCCCAATCGGCGCGGTAAACGAAAAATCCGCCCCTGTGGCAAATGGTGGATCGATATAGATGAGATCGATTTTCCCGGCAAACTTTTCCAATAATGACCCCATCACCAGGAGATTGTCGCCCCAGATGAGCTTATTTTTCCAGCCTTCTTCGAAGGTGTCACCTTCTTTGCCCTCGTACACATCAAAAAGGGTGCTCTGTATCCCACTCTTCTTTGCCTCGCGGGTAGCGCGGCTCTCGTTGACGGTCTCGATGACCTGAAAAGGCAGGTTCACCCGCGGCACCTCCTTGAGCGTGCCGTCCTCGTTGTACTTGCCAGGCCAGACCAACTCAGTCTTGGTAATCTCCATCTTTGCCATCTCACTCTCCTATTCTTGTTCATCCTGCAGGGCCAAGGCCATCCAATGGTCATCAAATACGAATTGGTCCACCCGATTTGCCGGGTTTTGAATTCGATACAGACGGGCATCAGCTGCTTCGGCTCTCTCAACCACATATAACCAGAACCGGTCATCCAACTCGGTCGCTTTATCGAATTGCGTCTTGGATAAGACTGCGTTGCCGATTATCCACTGATCAGACAGAGACTTCACTTCAATATAGCGTTCAATATCACCCCATTTGTCTTTAGATTCAATGTCGTAACCTGGATTCTTGTGGGGCATCACCCTGGGGAAGCGTCCCTGCTTTTTTTCGTATTCGACCACGCAACGGATGCCGGCCTCATCTACTTGGCTGCGATGTTCGGCTTTATCAGGATCTTCTTCATCCTCCCCTGTTAACGCACCTTCCGGATAAACAATGGATCGCAGGATATTCTTCCTCTTCACTTGTTTCTTCTTAGACTCTTTGTCTTTTCGCGGAGTATGTGTGCCTTCGCCGTTCTCTACTTCACGCGGTTCTGTATCGACACCGACACCCGAGTCACCCCCAGTTTCAGGAACCCCTGCGGGTCCGAAAATCCCCTTCAAAGCTTCTCCTGCTGAAATATCTCCTTCCACTGGTTTTTCGAGACTGCCCGTACCGACTGCATTACCTTGCACTTCGGGGCTCTCTGGCTGACTTATTTCTCCACCAGCTGCTTCCCCACCGGCATCCATGGTTTTTCCATCAACTTGTAGGCCAGAGGTTACTTCCGGCGGTACAAAATCGGGCGGCATCGGGCTCCCCAATTCCGTTACCGTTGGACCCTCTGCAGGCTTTACATCAATAATATCAAGCGGAGCATATCCCAATTCATCCAGAATCATTTGGGCGGATGCTTCCGAATCTGCGGATAGGACATCCTTAAGGCCGGACGCCAACAGTCCGGGATCTCCATCCGGCGCTATGGCCAGGGCTAGTTCACGCGCTATCGAGGTCCAGGGAATAGTTCCATTCCTTCGGACAAAATATAGAAGCGCTTCATTTCTGTCGCAGAAAGCGGGGACGCTTTCAGGGGGGCTGAACTTATGGGTGTTGAATGCGGCGAGAACGAATTGTATCTTCAGGTCTGTCGTCCGTCGACATTCCAGTATGCTGAACAGGTCTCTATGGATGATTATTTCTTTATGGGGTTCGAGGACCCTTTCTATTAAATGTTTTCTGTTGGCGAACCTGCTTTCCATCTCCTCATCACGGCAGGGATCGGCCGATTCGAGCAGACGAACCTGAACCGCTTCACTCAACGGTCGCACACCGGCCGCCGCCATGGCCTGCCATGCGCCTTGCGTACGGGGAATCGTATTATACTTCAGAAATTCACCGAACTTAGCACCTATACCGGCCCGGTCTTCAAAAAAGATATGTTCAGGGGGATTCAGAAGATCACGGGCATCGGGAATGAGTCGCTTTTTTTCCGCAAAATCGTGAATCTCCTGCTGAGTCACAATCTCCGTCGTCAATGCTTCGGTCAGCATCTTCCAACAGGCAAGGCAGACGGTCTTTACGTCGCTATCCAAGACTCTATTGCCGCTCCCGAATTCTGTCGATATTTCTTGTAAGACCAGCATGGCATCCTTGGGACCGGGTGCCTCCCGAACGCCCAACTTCCCCAAGAACTCGTTATATTTTCTCAATTCAGATGACAATTCATGGCGATATCGGCCGAATGGGTGACAGCTCCAATATACTTTATCGGGGCTGACATACCGTCCTCCACCAAGACTCAAGCAGGATTTGTCCCGCAATCGATTGATGATCTGTTCAGTCGCCCTGTCCATCAGGTAGCTGTAAACCTCGCGGTTGACGTCTATTCCTTCGGAGGAGCAATTGAGCAAGTGCTTGACGACGAGTTCCGGCGTGGGCTCTGTTTTAACGCCGATAAGAGCAAAAAAAGCAACCGCAGACTGTTGAATTGGCAAAGGAAGATTAAGAAAATTAGCCTGTGTAGCAAAGAGGTACTCACGGAAAACGGTGAATGTTTCTTTTGGCTGGCACCACTGTGCTCTTTGACCTTTGACCGGAAGCCAACGAATCGACCTGAGATCTTCGATTAACGCGTCAGGCTCCGTTTCATTCTTATATTTTTCACCGAGAAACTGACACACATCTGCAATGGTCTTGATGGACGCCTCTACAGGCGGTTCATGGATCAAATGGCGGACGACCTTCATAATGTCCATCGATCGCGGTTGTCGTGCTACACCCGCCCATTCATAAAAGTCTGTAACAGTTGATTTGTTCTCAGCCGGCAACAGAGCAATAGGGGCAGCATCCCCAAGAATCTTCCGGACCGCTTCTTCAGCGAAATAAACGAGGGTGGGCCTCCGGAATTCTTGATCAGCGCATTCCACAAATGGAAGCGGTTGCAACGCGCTGAGGATTTCGTGGTTATCCTCCTTGAGTTTAGCAAGTTCCCGACTAAGCAGTTTTACCAGCAGCCTTTTTTGTTCTGGCGAAGGCTCATTGGCACTGAAGGCACGAGGTACATGATCACGAGCATAGATAGAGAGGGTCAAGCGATTCGCGCCGATCGCTTCCAGGAAGTCCCGTAGGTGACCGAGCAGTCTTAGATCGACAAAGCTGGAAAAGCCGAGAGGGTCCTCAAAATCGCCAGGCAAGGCCAGTTGAGTTAACGGATGCAAGCCATCTGCACCTGCATAAATAGGAAGGGCTACGAGATCCATCTTCAATGTCGGCGATGCCAGTATTTCAATCTTGCGGGTTTCAAACCACTCGATGAATCGGACGGATACCTCCCTTGGAAGCAATGGCGGTTCTGGTTGAGTGAACATAGATTTTAAATACTGTATAGCTGCGGTGCAGGTAAAGCGCGGACAAAGCCGGAGGATCTGAGAGTAGTCTTCTCCGAAATCCTCGGCAAAGGGGACGGCTCCACCAAAATGATCAAAAAGGGCAACCGTCTCCACATCGGTATAAAATATCTGATGCACAGGCCAAAGCGCTTTATCTCTTCCGAAAATGACCGCGCACTTGCGAAGATCCTGCTCAAGCTCTCGTTTCTTGTCTTTCGATTGTTGCCGGTTCAACAGGCGAAGAATTTCGTTATAGAGCAAGAACAGACCTGACTCCTGTTGAAGCAGTTCCGGAAGAGAGGAATATTCTACCCTTTCGTCGAATCCGTGATCTTGCAGAGCATCTACGAGATGATCCAATTCCAATCTGTTGATCTTCAGATCTTCAGCATATTTGACCCGATAAACCAGAGATCGTATGTCATGATGGATAATCTCCATATCGAGCATTTCAAAAAGGGGAAGTGCTTCTTCCTCATTATCACTGACGAGGAGGAAGACCTCACCTGGCCGGGTCCAAATGCCACTTTCGGTAAATACCACTGGGGAATCGCACAAGGCAGGATGCAGATCGTCCCAAAAGGATCTGAACGAGCCGTCTCGTTCACCCTTTTGCGCTGACTGCGATACAGTGAAAACGGAGACAATCATTTCCCAAAGATATTTATGGCCGCACTGATCTGGCAGAACGTCGAAGGATTCCGCCAAGCATTTCGATGCTCCCTCGATAGCAGCACGATTCCAATCCGACTGATAATCATTTGCCATAATGATCTTCTTGCGGTCGGATGAGGTATAGAAATCAGCGTTGATGTGAAAAGGCAATCCGGTGTTTTGTTCTGTCGGTAAACACGCACATAACAAGCCATTTGCAATCAGCTTATCCGGGACGGCAATCTTAACAACATGGGATCGTTTCTCCTCAATCATCCCTTCATTCTGATTCCGAATCCTGGTGGCAGCTTCCTCGAAATCCCCTTCCAGGATGGTCCAGCGAACTTCCTTGCGAGAGTCGACGTCTCTTATAGTCAGTCTGCCTTGATCGAAAAAACGCTCAAGCCGTTTTAGTAATCGGCCATTCTTTTTGATTTCGATGCTGTTTATTTTTTTCAGAAAAATCATGGCTACTGGCAGACTTTTCTGAAGTTCTTCAATCAATGCATCCTTCATTCTTGGCGTGACGATTTCCGCACGCAATGCCTTGCGGATGGCGCTCTTCTTGTCTGTTGCCCATGGAAGAATAAAGCGCGTCCCGGGAAGAGCTGAACGGGTGCAGCGATTACAGCCTGGACATTCCTCGATTCTTTCGTTTTCGCTTGCCTCTTCTTGCAAGATCCAGTGGCGTTTATTGGAGATCAATTCGGGATGGTCTGTGATTTGATAGACGGCGATAAAGCCAATTCCGAAAGCACCAGTGGTATCTTCCTCAATTCTTTTATCGGCACTGGCGATATCCTGGAAACGATGAAAGTCACAGTAATGGTTTTTCTCGGGATCTTGCTTCCATTGGCATGTATCCTCATCAACAGAACCACAATCTGAAAATACCCCGTTGTTATCAACAATTAAGGCGTCTTCACGGATATCGAACACGATGGTCGTGGCATCATGCGCATCATCAGCATTTTGGATCAACTCGTGAGCAAGGGTGGCAAACCCTCTGAGGTCACGAAGCTTGGCTTCCATAAAACCAAGGTGATTGATGCCTCTACGTCGGTATTTTTTGCCAGTTTTGGTCGCAGTCGCCATCAGCGGTTCTTACCTCCCTCTTTGGTACAGAGCGACTTTAGATCACATTCCTTACAGACCTTCTGTTCAGGCTTGCGTTTGACGGCAAAATCCCTATTCAGAATGGACTGAACGACCCCGTCAAAGTGTTTTCCGGCATCCACAACGACCCCATGCTCATAGGGGAACATCATGATGGCGTTTTCCCGTTTCTTTTCAGCCGTCCAATAGATCATCAGACGGTCTGGCCGTTTTTGATCCCGTGTTTCGAGAATATGAGCGTAGATGCAGAGCTGCTTGTAGTAAGAGGCAACGGCATCTTGTTCAGCAGGTCGCGGCTGTGATTTGAAGTCCAAGAGTTCCAGCCCGCCGTCTCCTCCCAAGAGAAGATCGATCTTGCCCGTCAGGATGTATTCATCCTTTTCAACGGAAACGTCAACCTCTGTTTCTAAGATGCGTTTGAAATCGCGTTTGTTCTGGAGAAAATAGTTCATGACCTGGCAGTAGGCTTGATCTTTTTGAACTGGACCGATGGGCCGGAATCCTCTGACCAAAAGGTTCTGATAATTCTGATTGAAAAGATCGCCAATCTTATGCTCGCTCAGCTTGGCCGACTGGCCGTCCAGTGCCCAACGGTGAATGTCCTCAATCGTCTGATGGACCAGGCTTCCAAAGAAGTATTCTGCGGATCGGGAAGGCGTAAATTGATAGAATCTGAAAAATTCGTACTGGCGGGGACACGTTTCGTACACTTTAAGATCACTGGTAAAGCTGAAGCTCTTTCTCACTTCCATGCGCTGCCGTAGTGAGAAAGAAAGAGAGTTCAAGAGATTTTGCTGAACGTAAGGCCACTGCGGCAAACCTTGCCAAATAGGGTTAAAGTATGTTTTCGGCGTGCTGGCAGTTGTGAGGGCCAGGATCTTCTCTGCCCTGGAAAAAGCCACATAGTGTAGACGCATACGGTCAAATCCCGTGACCATGGCTTGCGGCTCAAAGGGCGGCCTCCTGTAGTATGGGCCGAGATTTTGATCCAGGTCTTTTGGGGACGAGAGCTGCACATCCAGCGAGCCCACGACGACGACGGGGAATTCCAGCCCTTTCGCCTGATGAATCGTCATCACCTGGACATATCCCTTCGGTATGGGGTTGTCCGGATCTTCGTATTCATTGATGCCACCGGCATGGAGCAGCCGCATAAAGCTATGAAAGAAGTGGAATCGCAAGGGCTCACGGTTTCTGGCGGTGATGACGGTGTAGTGATAGTAGGTTTGAAAGACATTCAGTAGCTGTGAAAAAATGGCCAAGTTTCGCGCAGAATTCTCGTTTGTCACCAATTGGGAGAATGGTGGTTCTGAGAGGAAATGATAAAAATAGTCGGATAGCCGTTCATTGAGGGTTTCTTTGCCCTTGAGGTTGTTGATTTCCCAGGCATACCTTTGGAGGCGTTTTGCGAGGGGATGGGGATCAGGGTAGTTCCGGGCCAGCGCCGTTATGCAATCGTCGATGTATGAAGCAAGTTCCTTCAGGATCTTCCCTGAAATATTCCCTCTTCCTTTGTCATAATAGCCGAGCAAGATGGCGTAACAAGCCGCCATATAACGGACTTCGTCGTTTTCAAAGTAGGCACGGGCTCTCGGACAAAATACGGGAATCCCTTTCTCCTGGAGGGCTTCGATGAAATGCCCGCTATGATCCTGACGAACACTGTGCAGAAGGACGGCGACCTGGCTCTCATCCTCGATGATCTTATGTTTCTTCAGGTAAGAGACAAAATCGGCAAACCGCCGTGCCTGATCCATCCTGTTCTTCCCCCAGATAGCCAACATGGATGGATACCCAGGAAACTTAGTGCGGGGATCAGGAATGATTTTCTTCTTGTAACGAAATCTCTTACCGGTTTGAGATTCCACCCATTCCCATGATCGCATGTATTTGTCATAGGCCTTGATGATGTTTTCGTGAGACCGGTAGTTTATAGATAGAATGACAATATGGCACTTCTTGAAGTGCCGTTCGAATTCCAGAATGTTCCGGACGGTACCTCCCCGGAATCGGTACAGGGCCTGGTCTTCATCGCCCACTACAGCGATGTTCTCGTCCTTGTTTGCTAAGAGAAGTAGGAGCTGTTCCTGAACGTAATTGGTGTCTTGGTACTCGTCCACCATGACATAGCGTACCTTGGCGCGGATTTCCCGGCCGATATCGGTATGATCCAGGAGATCGAGGAAGATCTTCTGTTGATGGGGAAAATCGATGCGATTATATTCGAAAAGCTTCTGGACATATCTTTCATAGGCGCTGCCGATCATCTGAATGAAAGGCTCGTCAGAGTCCGCCAGGTTGGGAACATCGATCAATTCTTCCGTGATCTTGTTGAAATAGTCCCGACACCCTCTGATAGCGGTCCATTTTGACTCCCAGCGGTCAAAATATTTTTCATCTGTCTCCGGTCCGACAATCTCGGCAAAATGGTCGAATAAGAAAAGCAGTTGCGTCAGATCATCCAGAACTTCGTAATTGTTTCCGAGCGTGGTGCGGTGC
>Ga0209718_1005290_pt1 | contig 10280 bp, 10 predicted proteins | sample AD_JPNAS1_MetaG_FD_184420 | JGI IMG/M metagenome (GOLD analysis project Ga0209718, IMG submission 184420) | Active sludge microbial communities of municipal wastewater-treating anaerobic digesters from Japan - AD_JPNAS1_MetaG (SPAdes) (version 2) | ecosystem: Engineered > Bioreactor > Anaerobic...
GGCGCCCCGCCGACATGCAGGCAAACCCCACATACGAAGACGTAGTTCACGATGTATGCGAATTCCTCAGGCAGCGAGTGGCATACGCGTGCGAGCACGGCGTGTCGGTGTGTAACACTATCGTTGACCCGGGAATAGGCTTTGGTAAGACGCCGCAGCACAACCTGGAGATCCTGAGGCGTCTTCGCGAGCTTAAGAGCCTGGGAAGGCCGATCCTGGTGGGAACATCGCGCAAGTCTACTATCGGCCGGGTTCTGGGCAGGCCCGCGCATGACAGGGCATGGGGTACGGCGGCAACTGTCGCGCTGGCAATTGCATCCGGCGCCGACATAGTGAGAGTGCATGACGTCGCCGAAATGGCGATGGTTGCCCGAATGACGGACGCGATCACTCGGGGATGGCGCGGAGAGGAGGACGGCAATGCAGGCTGACAGGATCACACTGAAGAACCTGGTGTTCTATGCCTACCACGGTGTATTTGCGGCCGAGAAGGAACTGGGGCAAAGGTTCGAGGTGGATATCGACATGTACGGCGACTTCCAGACTGCAGCACGTGCCGACGACATCGACATGACGGTGAGTTACGCAGACGTGTACGCGCTCGTTAAGGAGATTGTCGAGGAACGTGAGTTCGACCTCATCGAAGCGCTGGCTGCTACTATCGGTGACGAAGTGCTGGCAGGCTACCCTGTAAGCCGCGTGACGGTTCGGGTACGAAAGCCCAATGCGCCTCTGGGAGGGCCTGCCGACTACGTCGAGTGCGAGATCAGCCGCAGCGCGTTCGGGGGAGGGCAGCCGGGGCCCGGATGTGAGGATGACGGTTGTGAAGGTGAAGCCGGCTTTTAGTATCGTGCGAGTGGATGAGACTGATTCTACGAACCGAATGGCTCGGAGGCTCGCCGAAAGCGGAGCGTGTGACGGCACTGTGGTCGTTGCAGAGCGGCAGACGGCGGGCCGCGGGCGACTCGGGCGGTCCTGGCTGTCGGGGGGCAATTTCGGGCTGTGGTTTTCTGTGTTGCTCAGGCCCCAGTTTGAGCCCAACCTCGGGGGTCTCCTGGGTATTGGAGCGGCTGTTGCCGTTGTCCGTGCTGTAGACAAGCTCACCGGGGTGCACGCCGATCTCAAGTGGCCAAACGATGTGCTTATAGGCGGGCGCAAGGTCTGCGGCGTGCTGGCGGAGGCGTCGACGGTGGCTGGGCGCCTTGAGTGGGCTGTGGTGGGCGTGGGGCTCAATCTGTTCGCTCCCGAGAGAGGATTTCCGCCGGAGCTTTCGCAGGTGGCTACCTCGCTCTCCGAACACCTGGGCCCTGATGCCGTGATCGACCGTGAGCGCCTGCTGGCGACGGTCCTGGATGAGCTGGCCGACTGCGTCTCGCTGCTTGAGCGGGGCGCGGGCGGCGCCCGGGCGCTCGCGGGCGAGGCTGAGCGCCTCATGCAGGCCATGATGGGCCGTCGGATAACGGTCAAGGCCGCGTCAGGCGAGTACGAGGCGGCGGCGGCGCGTCTGGACGATGAGGGCGGCCTGGTGGTGCTGCTCGACAGCGGCGAGTCGGTCAGAGTCACGTCTGCAGACGTATCGATAGGACTGGGCTCGGCGCGAACGGCCGAACCGGCAGAAGGGGTGTCTGTTCGATGAACAAAGCAATTGCTCTGGCTGTGGCCGCGCTGATGGTCAGCATGTCGTGTAGGGCGCCGGCGGTAGCTGCGGCTCCTACTGTCCCGTCGGCCAGTATCGCCGGGACGCCCGCACCCCTGAGCCTCGAGCCGGGCTGGACCGACATCGCTCGAATCATCACGCACCTCGGGGGCGCCGGTGCATCGGTTGCGCTCTCCGCGGCATTTCTGGCATACGACGCGCCTACCGGTGAGATGATGCTTAACGCTACGGCCTGCACTGCGGGGATCGTGGAGGCGCTCAAGATCGGTCTTGGTCGCGCGCGACCGTACGTGCCCGGCGACAGCGGACGGTTTACGGGCCCGAGCCTGTCGCCGGATTACCACTCCATGCCGTCTGGCCATACGGCCAATGCGTTCGCCATGGCGACTGTGCTGTCAGGTAAGCACCCTGACTGGGCTCCGGTACTGTATGGGCTTGCGCTGGCAGTGGGCCTAAGCCGGATCGAACTGGGTGTACACTGGCCGAGCGATGTCGTGATCGGGGCCGGCATAGGGCTCTTGGTGGGCATGCAAGTCACTCAGGGCCGCCTGCGCCTGTTTGCCTTCGATAACGACTAACGCTGATCGCTGAGAACAGTTGAACCGTGGCGACGCCTGATCTCAGGCCACCACGGTTCGCATGTCTTGCTGGTCTGGCGTCTCAGCCGTCATTCCTCACTTCGCGTAGGTATGCATCCCAGGCACGGCCCGCCAGGCGGCTGAGGCGCGGGCGCGGGCGGCGTCTCAGGGAACTCGGGGATTGGCGGCATGGGGTACGGCCCCGGCATTGTCGGGCACGGAGGCTGCTGGTAGTATGGCGGACAAGGGGCCGGCGTTGGCATCGGGCACGGCGTTGGCATCGGGCACGGCATAGGCATTGGGCACGGCATAGGCATTGGGCAAGGCATCGGTGTCGGCCATGGCCCGGGGCACGGCGCAGGAGTAGGCGTCGGCTGCGGCATAGGAACGGGGCCAGGGCATGGCATCGGAGTAGGGTACTGCGAAAGCGTAGGCATTATCAACCCCGGGCATGGCGCCGGTTGTGGCATCACCGGCATGGGCTGTGCCGGCGGCCACATCATCTCGGGCGGATACGCCGGGCACGGCGAAGGGGTCGGCGCAGTGATCGGCATTGGCATCGGCATAGGCGCCGGCGTCGGTTGAATGGACTCCATCGGCGAACAGCAAAGAATGGTATCGAAGAACGACGCGTGCCGGAGCTCGTCGCCGCAGATATCGAGGATCGCCCGTTTCAGGCACTCTGTGGGAGCCAGTTGCGCCATCCTGCTGTAGGAGTGAACTCCTTCGATTTCGTCTGCGTAGGCATCCTGTACCATCGAGAAGAAGTCGTTGGAAGGCAGCACGTGATATCACCTCGTCATGTGGGTTCTCGCTTCTTCAGTGGCAGTATATTGCTTGAGTCCCCGTCAAGTTCCCATGCCTTAGTCACTTCTGCACGCTTACGGCAGCAAACACACAACGCGGAGGTGTACCCCGTGGCGGATGACACGCGATCAGTGGACCTGTCGATTGACGGAATGTCGTGCGCAGCCTGTGCCGCGCGCATCGAGCGGGCGTTGAAAGACGAGCCCGGGGTGAAGCAGGCCAGTGTGAATCTGGCGTCCGAGACTGCCCGCGTACTATACGATCCGGGCGTGGGCGATGTAGGCCGGATACTCCGGGCCGTGGAAAGCGTCGGCTACGGCGCGCGCGAACTCGTCCGCGACCGGCGCGAAGATGATGAGCGCAAGGCTTCGGTGCGGCGGCGGATGGCCAGGAACTGGGGCTTGTTCTGGGTCGGCGCGGTTCTCAGTCTCCCTATGGTCATAGGGATGCTGGCAGAACTCGTCGGCGCACATTCGCTCATGTTCCTGATCGACCCCTTGCTTGGGTTTGTACTGGCGACGCCCGTCGTGCTGCTGTCCGGTTCGCGCTTTTACATCAGCGCCTACAAAACCGTAGCGCACGGCGGCGCCAACATGGACGTGCTCGTGGCTCTGGGCACGGGCGCGGCCTACGCGCTCAGCGTGGTCAACACATTCTTCGTGCAAGGCCCAGTCTACTATGAAGCGGCTGCAGTGGTGATCACTCTGGTGCTTCTGGGCAAGAACCTTGAGCACGGCGCGAAAGGAAAAGCCAGCGAGGCCATTCGGAAGCTTGCCTCTCTCACCCCGCGCACTGCGACGATCGTTCGGGGAAACACTGAGGAGACAGTCCCGGTAGAGCAGGTCATGCCGGGCGATATCGTCATTGTCAGGCCCGGAGAGCGTGTGCCTGTGGACGGAGAGATCACAGAAGGCTATACGTCCATCGATGAATCCATGCTTACCGGGGAGAGCATCCCGCGCGACAAGGGCGTCGGCGACTTGGCGGTGGGAGGAACGGTGAACCAGCATGGCATGTTCAAGATGCGCGCCACTCACGTGGGGGCAGACACTGCACTGGCCCAGATAGTTCGCTTGGTCGAGGAGGCCCAGGGGAGTAAGGCTCCGATACAGCGGCTTGCAGACGTGGTAGCGTCCCGCTTTGTTCCGGCGGTTATGGCGATAGCGGTCATCACATTCGTCGGCTGGCGCTTGGCGGGGGCAGGCATTCCGCAGGCTCTGGTGAGCGCGACGTCCGTACTGGTTATCGCCTGCCCGTGCGCGCTCGGATTGGCCACGCCTACTGGGATAATGGTGGCCACAGGGCGCGGGGCCGAACTGGGAGTGCTCATCCGCGGCGGCGAACACCTTGAGAGGCTGAGCCGGGTCAACGCGGTGGTCCTCGACAAGACCGGTACGCTCACACGAGGCAAGCCGTCAGTAGTTGACTCCAGGGTGTTCTCGTCGCTCGGGCCTGGCCAAGCGCTGAGGCTGGCCGCTGCGGCTGAGCGCGCGTCAGAGCACCCACTGGGCAGGGCGATTGTAGAGGAGGCTGAGCTTCAGGGGCTGGACGTGCCGATGCCCGCCGACTTTCGCAGTGTGCCCGGCCGCGGAATCACGGCACAGGTAGACGGGCATCAAGTGGCAGTGGGCACGCTCAGATTCCTGTCTGATCTCGGAATCGACGCGGCGGACGAAGTGGTGCGAGCCCTGGAGCACATGGAGGAGAAGGGAGAGACCGCAGTCCTTCAGGCCGCGGACGGCGCCGTGGCGGCTGTGTACGGAATCGCTGACCAGCTGCGCCCGGAGTCGGCCGGCGTAATCGCGGAGCTGTTCGGGCTGGGCCTCGAAGTCTACATGATCACCGGCGACAATGCCCGCACTGCTGCGGCCATAGCCCGTCAGGTGGGGATACCCGATGGAAATGTCATGGCCGAAGTGCTGCCCGACGGCAAGGCTGAACAGGTGGAGAAGATGAAGCGGCGCGGTCTGGGCGTCGCCATGGTAGGAGACGGCATTAACGACGCTCCCGCCCTGGCCACTGCGGATGTTGGGATCGCCATGAGCGCGGGCACTGACATCGCCATGGAGGCCGCTGACATCACAATAGTGGGAGGCCTCTACAGGCTTCCGGATGCGATCAAGCTGTCAAGAGCCACTCTCGGTATCATTAAGCAGAATCTCTTCTGGGCCTTCGTATACAATGCCGTGGGCATTCCGCTGGCTGCATTTGGCATTATGCCGCCCGTATACGCAGGCGCAGCCATGGCTGCGAGTTCAGTATCGGTCGTATCCAACTCGCTCAGGTTGAAGCGGTTCGATGCCGCTTACAGGGCGGCCGAGAGGTAATTCCGGGTTCATGTTGAATACCACATAAGGTTGTCTGCCTATCTCAAAGGGGGGGATTATCACATTGAACCAGGGGGATCTGAAGAGCGAGTATGGTGGCTGGAAGAGCGGTCCGTATGCGAAAACTTGCGCTAGGTTCCCTGAGCGCAAGGAGAGATTCGAAGGCAGCTCAGGGATAGAGGTCAAGCCGCTGTACACGCCGCTCGACATCGAACAAACCGATTACCTCAATGATCTAGGGTTCCCAGGTGAGTTTCCGTACACCCGCGGCGTCCAGCCCACGATGTACCGTGGCCGATTCTGGACCATGAGGCAGTACGCGGGGTTTGCGACAGCCGAGGAGTCAAACAGACGCTACAAGTACCTTCTGGAACAGGGGCAGACAGGCCTATCGGTCGCGTTCGACCTGCCCACGCAGATTGGGTACGACTCTGACCATGAGCTGTCCGCAGGCGAGGTAGGGAAGGTGGGCGTGGCCATCGACTCTCTGGCCGATATGGAGACGCTGTTTGAAGGGATACCTCTCGACAGAGTCTCTACATCAATGACGATCAACGCCCCGGCTTCCATGCTCCTCGCCATGTACATCGCCGTTGCCGAAAAGCAGGGCGTGTCTGCCGACAAGCTGAACGGCACCATTCAAAATGACATTCTCAAGGAATACGCTGCCCGGGGCACCTACATATTCCCGCCGAAGCCGTCCATGAGGCTAATCACGAACATCTTCGAGTACTGCTCCACAGCTGTGCCCAGGTGGAACACGATCAGTATCAGCGGCTACCACATCAGGGAGGCCGGCGCCACCGCAGTCCAGGAAGTGGCGTTCACTTTGGCTGACGGCATCGCTTACGTGAAGGCTGCAGTCGATGCAGGCCTAGATGTGGACGACTTTGGGCCCAGGCTTTCGTTCTTCTTCAACGCCCACAACGACCTGCTGGAGGAAGTGGCCAAGTTCAGAGCGGCCAGGAGGCTGTGGGCGCGGATCATGCGCGACAGGTTCGGAGCCCGGGACCCCAAGTCTACGCAACTTCGTTTCCACACTCAGACTGCCGGATGCACTCTCACCGCGCAGCAGCCCGACAACAACATTGTCAGGGTGACCCTGCAGGCGCTGGCTGCGGTACTAGGAGGCACGCAGTCGCTCCACACCAACTCGCGCGATGAGGCATTGGCGCTCCCGTCGCAGGACTCCGTGCGAATCGCTCTCAGGACCCAGCAGATCATCGCGTATGAAAGCGGCGTGGCCGACACGATCGATCCTCTTGCGGGCTCTTACTACATCGAGGCGCTGACTGACGAGATCGAGCGGGCGGCGGCGGATTATATACGCAGGATCGACGAGATCGGCGGCGCGCCGGCGGCCATCGAACGCGGGTTCATCCAGGCCGAGATCGAAGAGAGTGCGTACCGCTACCAGATGGAGATAGAGTCGGGCGATCGAACGATAGTTGGGCTCAACGATTTCCAGATCGAAGAGGCGCGTCCAAGCGGCCTTCTCAAAGTCGATCCAGCCGTGGGTGACCTGCAATGCAGGAAGCTCGCGGAGCTCAGGGCAAAGCGCGACAATGCGGCGGTGGAGGCCAACCTTGCGGCGCTTGGGCGCGCGGCCGAGGGGCCCGACAATCTGATGCCGTACATTCTGGACGCTGCGAAGGCATACGCGACACTGGGTGAGATGTGCGGAGTGCTCCGGGGAGTCTTCGGCGAGTATAAGCCTACGGTGGCCTACTAGGAAGGGGGAAAGCGACACGATGGATGAGGGAAGGAAGATCAGAGTCCTCGTCGCCAAGCCCGGCCTTGACGGGCATGACCGGGGCGCGAAGGTGGTCGCGCGCGCCCTGCGCGACGCTGGTATGGAAGTGATATATACGGGGCTTCGTCAGACGCCGGAGCAGATTGTGGCGGCCGCCATTCAGGAAGACGTGGATGTTGTGGCTATGTCCATTCTCTCGGGAGCCCATAGCTACCTGTTCCCCAGAGTGATGCAGCTTCTGCGCGAGCGGGGAGTAGATGATGTGCTCGTGGTAGGCGGCGGCATTATACCCGATGAGGATATCCCAGGCCTCAAGGAGTGCGGCATCGCCGAGGTTTTCACTCCCGGGGCCTCGACCGCCGACACGGTGAAGTTCATACGCGAGAACATCAAGAGGTAGGCATCGGAATGGATTGGCAGGAGATCGTGAGCCGGGCGCTGGCACGCGACATCCGCGCGGTGTCCCGGCTCATATCGATCGTAGAGGACCGTCGGCTTGGGTTTGAGGCCGCGTACGCCGCGATATACCCCCACACGGGCCGGGCCCACGTGATCGGCATCACCGGTCCTCCCGGATCGGGCAAGAGCACGCTTGTTGACAAGATTGCGGCAGAGTACCGTGGGCGAGGAAAGACGGTCGGGATCGTGGCAGTGGACCCCAGCAGTCCCTTCACAGGCGGCGCGCTCCTGGGCGACAGGCTGCGCATGCAACGCCACTCGTTGGATGACGGTGTGTTCATCAGGAGCATGGGCACGCGCGGGCATCTGGGAGGCGTGGCGCGAGCCACATCGGGCGTGGTGGACGTGCTCGACGCCACGGGCTACGACTACGTGCTCATCGAGACCGTGGGAGTGGGCCAGTCGGAGGTGGAGATCGCGTCACTTGCCGATACGGTGGCTCTTGTGCAGGTGCCCGGGCTCGGCGACGACATCCAGGTGATCAAGGCCGGCGTCATGGAGATCGGCGACATATTCGTGGTGAACAAGAAGGACCGGCCCGGCGTTGAGAGAGTGGTTGCCGAGATACGCATGGCGCTCGACTTGGCGGGAAACGGGTTGGGGCGTGGCCGGGCTTACCTAGGGCATCATGGCCCAACGGACGCGGCGACGGGGTCGGTTGACGCCGCTGAAGTCGCTCCGTGGCGTCCGCCCATACTGCAGACCATGGCGGAGTCAGCGGAAGGCGTTGCGGAAGTGTGCGACACGTGCGACGCGCACATGGGCCGCCTTGCCCAAGACGGTGCGCTGGTTGAACGGCGGTTCAGGCGCGCCAAGTCGGAGACCATGCAGATCGCGTCGGATCTGATCTGGCGAGGGCTGGCCGATGACCCGTGCACGCTCGAGGCAGCCGAAGGGTTGGCCTGGAAGGTGGCTCGAAGGGAGATGGACCCGTACGCCGCCGGCCGGAACCTGCGCGAACTGATCGTAAACTAGTATCTGGTCACTAGAGGAGGGGATATCTGTGGTCCGTAAGGTCGACCATATCGGGGTGGCCGTATCCAACCTCGAGGAAGCGCTGAAGGTATACACCGACGTCCTCGGGCTCAAACTGCACGGCACCGAGGTCGTAGAGGAGCAGAAGGTGCGAGTGGCGTTCATGCCCGTGGGCGACACCGAGATTGAGCTTCTGGAATCGACAGATCCGGAAGGCCCCATTGCCAAGTTCATCGAAAAGCGCGGCGAAGGCATACAGCACATCGCCTTCAGAGTAGACGACATCGAGGAAGCGCTCGAGCAGATGAGGCAGAAGGGAGTGCGCCTCATCGATGAGAAACCTCGGTACGGAGCCGGAGGAGCGCGCATCGCCTTCCTTCATCCCAAGAGCACAGGCGGGGTCCTGGTTGAGCTGTGTGAACGCGAACAATAGAGGAGTGCGATCGTAAATGAGGTCAAGGCGACTTTGCATGTTGGCTGTGGCGACCGTCGTGGCCGTGACGGTGCTCGGAGGAGTCTGCTCTGCGCAGTCAGGCGGAGGAGGGAACTCCGTCGGATACCTCTTCCTTAGGCTTGACGATCTCAACGAGAAGCTCGCAGAGGCCGGATTTGGCCAGATGCCGACAGGCATGTTGGCATGGGGCGGGTACGGCCTCGGCGAGATCGGCGACGGCAAGTGGTCCATCGGTGGAGTGGGCATGGGCGGATCTGCCAAGTCGCCTGCAACTGACGACGATGATCCCAAAACGGCCACCCTCGACATCGGCTACGGAGGCATTCTGGTTCAGTACAATGCCTGGAGCTCCGACAAGGCCAGCCTGGGGCTTGGCGCTGTTTTGGGCGCAGGGACCGCTACGCTTACGACGAGGCGTGGATCCATTGACGATTTCGATGAGCTGTTGGGCGGTACAGGCAACACCGCTTCGCTTTGGCGTCCGTATCTAGTGGTTCAGCCTCAGGCGTCGATTACGTTCCCGGTATCTGTGTTTGCGGACGTCCGGATAACGGGAGGGTACGCCTACTTCTATGCCCCCGTAGGCTGGATAGACGGGACGAACTTCAAGAATCCAATCGACAAGGGCCCGCTCAAGGCGATGGGCATGCCGTTCATTGGGGTCGGCATCGCCTTCGGGGGGCCGACGATCTAGCGCCTGCTTGGGCCGGCGAATAGAGAAAACACCCTCGGCCTTGCCACGATGGGCAGCGCCGGGGGTGTTCTGCAATACTCCGAATGCGTGCGCCCGTATGTGGGCCATGTATCGCGGCCCAGCCCTATCCGAAGCGCGACAGGAGCACGCCGGCAACGATTGCGGAGCCTATGACGCCTGCAACGTTCGGCCCCATGGCGTGCATGAGCAGGAAGTTGCCGGGCTTCTCTTCCTGCGCCACTACCTGCACGACGCGGGCTGCCATCGGCACTGCCGACACCCCCGCCGAGCCGATCAACGGGTTGACCTTGCGCCCGGACAGCCAACACATGAGGTTTCCGAGAAGCACGCCGCCGGCAGTGCCGCCCGAGAACGCTATCAGGCCGAGCACAATTATCCCAATAGTCTGCCACGTAAGGAACGTCGAGGCCTTGGCCGTCGCGCCCACTGTGGTGCCAAGGAAGATAGTGATTATGTTGATCAGGTCGTTCTGGGCGGTCTTCGACAGACGATCCACCACTCCCGACTCGCGCAGGAGATTGCCCATCATCAGCATCCCGACTAGCGCTACCGCGG
>Ga0209718_1005310_pt1 | contig 10256 bp, 8 predicted proteins | sample AD_JPNAS1_MetaG_FD_184420 | JGI IMG/M metagenome (GOLD analysis project Ga0209718, IMG submission 184420) | Active sludge microbial communities of municipal wastewater-treating anaerobic digesters from Japan - AD_JPNAS1_MetaG (SPAdes) (version 2) | ecosystem: Engineered > Bioreactor > Anaerobic >...
TGATCGCCGCAATGGAGCCACCGGTTTGGTGAGAGGTTTTTTATGGGAGGGTTTTAAAAAGGTCTCGGGCCATGTGATCAACTTCAGTATACTTCCGGCAACAATACTATGCCGGGAGGGGCTGACATGAGCAACAGGAGGTTCGAGATGTACGAATATCGTCAAGTTATCCATAGGATGCGGATGGGAGAGAGTGACCGGTCCATAGCGGGGGCAAGGCTGATGGGGCGGATAAAATGTGGGCAGGTTCGGACCATTGCCCGGCGGAGGGGCTGGCTTGACCGGGGGACGCCCCTTCCCGACGACGAGGTTCTGGTGGAGGCATTCGAGCGAAAGCAGGAGCGTGACGACAACCCCACCCATCAGTCTTTGAGTCGTGAGTATGAGGAGCAGATTCGCAAGTGGGTGGAGGGGAATGTTTGCATGACCACGATTCACCAGGCCCTGGTGGATCAATTCGGATTCACCGGAAGCTATTCTTCCGTGCGCCGTCTGGTGCGGCGGCTGGATCTTCGTAAACCCCAGGCGACCTGCGTTTTGGATTTCGCCCCGGGCGAGGCGGCACAGGTGGACTTCGGCAGGGGGCCGGACATCACCGACGCCCACACCGGCAAGACTGTCAAGACCTGGATCTTCGTCATGACCCTGTGCTTCAGCCGTCATTTTTACGCCGAGATTGTCACCGACCAAAAGGTTTCCACCTGGCTTTCCTGCCACCGGCGGGCCTTCGAGTTCTTCAACGGCGTGCCCGCCAAGGTGATCATCGACAACCCCAAGTGCGCCATCACCAGGGCCTGTTTCCGGGATCCGGAAGTGCAAAGATCCTACGGGGAGCTGGCCGAGGGATACGGCTTTATCATTTCCCCCTGCCCGCCGCGGGACCCCAAGAAAAAGGGGCGCGTGGAGTCCGGTGTGAAGTATGTCAAGAATCGCTTTGTTCCCCTGCGCCGGTTTCGCTCCCTGGTCGATGCCAACGGGCAGTTGCGTCAATGGATTCTGGAGACGGCGGGGAACCGGATCCACGGTACCACGAGGCAGAAACCGCTGACCCTCTTTGCCGAATCTGAAAGGCAGCTGCTGAAACCTCTACCCGATGTCCCCGTGGAAATCGCCGCCTGGTGCCAGGTCAAGCTGCAGAGCAACTGCCATGTTCAGTTTGAAAAGGCGTATTACTCCGCGCCGTTCACCCTGATCCACCAGACCATGTGGCTCAAGGCCACGGACAGCTCCGTAAAGATTTACCATAATCTGAAGCTGGTTGCCGTTCATCCCCGCCTTAGGGAACCCGGTGCCCGTGCCACCGTCGATGAGCATATGCCGCCGGAGGCGATCGCTTACAAGCTTCGAGACCCCCAGTGGTGTCTGCGCCAGGCGGAAGCGATCGGTCCCGCCTGCCATCGGTTGATCCAGACTCTCTTTGCCGACCGGGTTTTGGACAATCTGCGCGCCGCTCAGGGGATTGTCGGTCTGGGAAAGAAGTATGGGGCTGTGCGTCTGGAATCCGCCTGCAACCGGGCGCTGCACTTTGAAAACCCCCGGTACAGAACGGTCAAGACCATTTTGGAAAAGGGCCTGGATCAAACGTCCTTCCCAGAGGTTCCATGTGCCACCGTTCCTCTTTCCTCCGTCTACACCGGCAGTGGTCGTTTCCTCCGCCAACCCGGTGTGATGCGATTACATTGAGAAAGGAGGTAGCGATCATGAACCCCATGCCCGAGTTGATCCCAATGCTCAAGCAATTGCGACTGTCCGGCATTCTGGATTCCATCGAGTCCCGAAACCGGCAAGCCATCGAGAATAAGTTCTCCTATATGGACTTTCTGGCCACCATCGTCCAGGACGAGATCGCCCGCAGGGCTCAGAAGCGACTGGCCTCGGCGGTCCGCCGCGCCAACTTCCGCAATCAGAAGACCCTGGAGGAGTTCGATTTCACCTTCAACCCCAACATCAACCGCGCCCTGATCACGGAGCTGGCCTCCTGCCGGTTCATGGCGGAAAAGGTCTCTGTTCTGATCGTCGGTCCCTGCGGAACGGGGAAGAGCCATCTCGCCCAGGCCCTCGGACACAGTGCCATCCGGGCCGGACATGACGTCTTTTTTACCAGCGCCTCCCGGATGCTCGCCCAGATCAACGCCGCCCGGGCCACGAACAGCTTCGAAAGACAGTTCGCCAAACTCGTCGGTATCGATCTGCTGATCATCGACGACTTCGGACTCAAACCCTTAACCGGTATCCAGGATGAGGACTTCCACGAGGTGATCTCCGAACGCTACGAACGCAAGAGCACCATCGTTACCTCCAACCTGGACATCGCGGAATGGCCCGACGCCTTCCCCAATCGTATCCTGGGGGCGGCAACCATCGACCGCCTACTCCACGGCGCCTACAAGATCGTCCTGGATGGAAAGAGCTACCGCTCTTTCCATCCAGGATCAAGTTGTCAAAGATCAGAAAAACAACCTAAAAAAGGAGGACAAATCGCCTGATTGAAAGGGGGGTCCGAAGACCCTTTTTCAACCCTTTACACTGGCTCCATTACGGCGAAAATCGGTGGCTCCATTATGCCGATCATTGACAGCCAGGACCGGGGCGATTTCCAACGCTAGATTGGTATGTACATTGGCGCCAAAAGGGACTAGGACGGTGCGGATGTTGTCCCCGGAAAAAGCATCATGCATGACGGCCATTTCGGTCGGTACCTTCTGGAGCACGTTGTCAACGAGAGATGAAAATACCCGCTCCGATAAATTAGGGTGCTTTTGCCTCCCCATAACAACAAAATTGCAGTTCTCCTCCACGGCAGTGTCTATTATTCCCTGTGAAATCCTATGGGTTAGACGAACAATTGATCGCGCCGGGATGCCGGCTTCCCTCGCCAGCTTTTCCATGTCTTCAAGATCCAGCTCTTTACCTGCCATCTCGCCAAATCCCGCCCGAAGTTTCTGCCCTTCCCGTACCTCGACAATGTGGAGCAGGATTATCTCCGCGTTGTGCTTTTTCGCCATGGCCAAGGCAATACTGGTTAGGGTGCGCGCCGTCCTCGGGCTGGATAGACAGACCAGAATACGATATTCTTTCCGTTCAATCCGCTCCAGGGCTTTCACTTTCTGAACATGGAGAATTTCACGGTGGAAGGCATAACCCCTGTAAACCAGCAGCCCGGCTCCGATCCACAGGGCAGTTACAGACCACGCTACCAGACTGTAGTTTAACATATAAACAGCGAGAAATAGCAGCATCATAATGGCCGCCATGGAAAGATAGGGGTAGAGGGGAACAGAAAAACCACGGTCAAGATCGGGACGTTTCTTGCGGAGCATGATCATGGCCATGTTGACCTGGAGAAAAAGCAGCAAGAACATAATATCGGCGGCGCTCGCTACATCTTCAATCGGTAAAGATATTGACATGATAATCACAATCACAACAGAAACCATAATCGACCAATGGGGGGTAAAGTTTTTTTCATGGACTTTGCTGAAGAAAGAGGGAAAATTGCGGTCCCGACCCATGGCAAAAGCTACACGGGAGGAAGAGTAAATCGTGGCATTGAGGGCTGACATCGTTGAGATCAAACCCCCGAAAAGGATCATCACCCCGCCCCCGATAAAGAAATGCCGCGCCACTTCCACCAGGGCGAGCTCCTTTTGTTTGGCAAGATAATCCCAGGCTGTCAACGAACCTGACTGTACTGACCCTAGGGCTGTAAAAGCTACAAGTATATAGATGGGGATTACGATCATAAGGGAAAAAAATACCGCGCGAGGAATGTTTTTTTTGGGATTCTTGATCTCCTCGGAACTTTGAGCTATGACTTCAAATCCCTGGAAAGCAATGAACGTAAGACCCATGGCCTTGAAAACACCGCCGACGCCATTAGCAAAGAAGGGGCTTAAGGATGACTCCCAGTCTTGTTTACCGAAGATCATATACATCCCGAAACCGACAAAAATGAAAAGGATGACAATTTTTGCCGTCGTTACCATGTTTCCAATCTTTCCCGTCTCCGAGGCGCCGCGAAAATTGATGTAGGCGAAAAGTACAGCGGCGAAGACTGCCAGGAACTTCTGTGGCGAAATAAAACCACAGTGCGGCAGTACCATGCCGATTTCACGGAAGACATGCTCAAAATAGGCGCCGAACCCGAGGGCGTAGAGGCTGCATGCCACGGCATGGGCAAACCAGCTCATCCATCCGGACAGGAAGCCATTCCACTTGGGAAGCCCTTCCTTTACCCATAGATAGCCACCTCCGGCGTCATGGTAACAGGAACCCAGTTCGGCATAGGACATGGCCGTCAAAAACGCTACTATCCCATTTAGGACAAAGGCGATAATCAAGGCCGGACCGGCAACACCGGCGGCAATCCCGATCAGGACAAAGATGCCCGCACCGATCATGGCGCCAACCCCGATCATCGTAGCATCCAGCAGGCTCATCTCCCGGCTCAGCCGGAGTTCGGTTTCAAATTTTTTCATCGGTTTTGTTCTTTAGGTTAGAAATTTGGGGAGAATTTAACAATTACTGCAACCAAGGTAATCTTCACGAACTGTCTCCGCAAACTTCACCCTGAATTTCAGGATATATTCGATCCGCCAGCCTGCCCAGAGTCATGCCTTGTATGACGATTGAAAATACAACGATGATGTAGGTGATGGTAATAATGGTAGTTCGTTCTGCCACCGCCGGTATCGACAGGGCCAATGCCACCGAAATCCCTCCGCGTAATCCTCCCCAAGTCAGGATTCTGACCGCCCCGGGACTGAATGACTTGAACGGCCATAGGAGAAGTACTGCTCCTCCTACGCTGGCCCAGCGGGCAAACAGGGTTATGGCTATTGCCAGCAGGCCGGCAATGAACAGGGTGCGCGTAAAGGGCATAACCAGTACTTCCAGACCGATCAGCATGAAAAGCAAGGCATTAAGGATCTCGTCCATCAGCTCCCAGAAGTCATCGAGGCGCTGGCGGGTAATCTCCGACATGGCAAAGGCACGGCCGTGGTTACCAATCAGCAAACCTGCAACTACAATGGCAATCGGTCCGGAAGTGTGGATCTTATCCGCCAAGGCGTAGCCTCCCATGACCAGGGCCAAGGTGATGATCACTTCCACTTGGTAGTTGTTGACCCGTTTCAGCATCTGGTAGGCAAACACTCCGATCAATAGTCCCAGCAAGACTCCTCCCATCGCCTCGATCAGGAAGAGGCGTGCCACCCTGCTTACGGTAACTTCGCCACCCACGAGCGCAAGTTCAAGAATGATCAGAAAAACCACCACCCCGATACCATCGTTGAAGAGGGATTCCCCGGCGATCTTGGTTCCAAGACTTTTGGGTACTCCCGCCGTCTTGAGAATGCCGATGACCGACACGGGATCGGTCGGCGAGATGAGCGCCCCGAACAGCAGGCAGTATATGAACGAAGCCGGGATGTTCAGCAAATCCAGCACGATCCAGGTAAGGCCGCCCACGATGAAGGTGGAGGCAACGACCCCCACCGTAGCCAGTATGCTTATGAACCATTTCTGGCTGGCCAGATCATCGAGCCTGATATGCATGGCCCCGGCAAAGAGGAGAAACGATAACATGCCGTGCAGCAGCGTCTGGTTGAAGTCGATTGTTTCCAAAATCCGCGCCACGTGGAGTTGTCCGATATCCACATCCAGCCAGCCGAGTATAACAATCCCAAGAGAAAATGCCAGAGCGACAAACATCACCCCGATGGTGGTCGGCATACGGAGGACACGGTAGTTTATATAGCTGAACAGCGCTGTCAGTACCATAAGTACGGCTGTTATTTCGAACAGGTTCATGGTCCGCCCATCAGATTTTCACACATTACAATACGATCCATCGGTAGCACCTCATTGATTACCGGTCATTCGCACATTCAGGACCGGCGCTTCCACCAGGTGGAAGGTGGCCGAGGCGAGAGAAACTTTGCCGTCCGTTGCATCAAATTCCTCCATAATCCGGGTAAACAAAATGTCTTTGGTTAAACGGCGACGCTTGAAATCTGTTACATAGCGAATGGTGAATTCCAGCCAGTTGTCATTGGCAATGAGCGTGACTATCGGCTCGATCCGGGCATCTTCGATCCGGTATTTGATCACCATCTCATGCCAGGTCTTCTTAGCGCCAGGCACGATGCCGCCCAACGCGTCATCCGCAATTTTCTGCAAAATTTCACGGGCAAGCTTGTAGTCGCTGCCGTATTTGACGGGAACGGTTATCTCATCCCATAGGAAGGGGAAATCACCGGAGTAATTGAATACCGGTTCTTTGAAAACGAAGCTGTTGGCGACCCTGACAATGCGGCCGTTATAGAGGTCGGCCTTCACCCACTGTCCCGTTTCCATCAGTGTGGTCCGTAACACGCCGATATCAATAACGTCACCGGTGATGCCTCCCAACTGCACCCGGTCTCCCACCGAATAAAAATTGCCGAAGGAGACCGCGATCCAACCGGCAATACTGGCGATGACCTCCTGCAACGCAAAGGCAATACCGGCACCGGCCACGCCGAAGGCAACAGTCAGGTTACCCAGCTTGTTGCTGAATACGACGGTAATCAGGATGATTGCTGCCAGTGTGCCGGCTGCATTGACAAGCTTTCTTAAACGGTAACGGGTGTCTATGCTATCAATTCGCGCAAGAAGAACCGTGCCAACCATGCGTGTCATCAAGGTGATCACGAGTACGCCCGCAATGACGGCAACAATTTTTCCGACCGTGGGATCATAAAGCCAAGCCGTAAATGTTTTCCATTGTGTTTCGATCATTGGGTACCTTCAGACCGTTGTGAAAAGACAGGATCTCCCATCATTAATTCTCGTAGAATACTTTTACATTTTTCGCATCGAGCCTTGACTCCAGCCAGCGACTGATTTTTTGCCTGTCCGCCCTTTTCAGTGAAGCCCTTTTGATTTTGAAGACGATAACATCAGTTCTTTCCGGATCTTTGACACCATCTCTAAAGGTGGAAGCTTCAGAATACGTACAAGCAAGGATCTTCGGATAAAGCGGCTTGATCTCCGTCAGAAGTTGCTTGCCCATGGCGGCTCGCCGTGCCACGGCTTCCTGAAGTTTGTCCCTTTCTTTCAACATCATATTGAGGCGATTTATTTCCCCTTTCAGAGTGTCCACCTGACTGCCCTGGCTTTTTAGGACATCTTTCAAAGTGTCCACTTGACTGTCTCGCTTTTTTACGTCATCAATGGAAAAGCCCTGCTTAAAAACCACTTTTGCATCATCCAAGGAAAAATCCTTCGCTTTTTCCTTGATGGTGCTCTTTTGCATTTCACTCAGGGTGCTGCCGCCGTAAATCAGGGTTATCGTCCTATCATCGGCATCAACTTCGTCCTTCAAGAGGTAATTGCCTTCAACAATGCTCACATTCCTGGTAAATTTAGATGCCTTCTCCAGGAAGGCCTCCTTTTGAACCAGTCCATAACCAAAGTAGATGCTGGGGATAGTCGTGATAAGAATCACTATCATTATCATCCGGTTTATCCTGCTTTTTTTGGCATCATCCACGAGCGTCCGGATCGGAAAGTTAAGAACCTGGGATACGGCAACAGAAGAAAGGGCAATAAATACCGTATTGATCGTGAACAGGTAGAAAGCGCCGAAGAAGTAGGGGAATTGTCCGGTTCCCAATCCATATCCTGCCGTACATAGCGGAGGCATCAGCGCGGTGGCGATGGCGACTCCGGGAATGACGTTGCCCTTGGATTTGCTACTGATGGCCACGATTCCGGCAAGCCCGCCGAACAGGGCGATAAGCACATCGTATATGGTTGGACTGGTTCGTGCCAACAGTTCGGAATGAGCAGATGAAACAGGACTGATTGTAAAGTAGACTGTCGAAGCGATCAGGCCGGCCGCGACGGCAAACGCAAAATTTCTTGCGGATCTTCGAAAAAGCGGGAAGTTATATGTGGCGAGACTGTACCCCATCCCGTTTATCGGCCCCATAAGCGGGGAAATGAGCATGGCGCCGATAATGACCGCTGTCGAATTCACGTTCAGGCCGACGCAGGCCACAATGATGGCGAATGCCAGAATCCAGAGGTTTGTGCCCTTGAAGATGATATCCTTTTCGATCGTGGCATGGATCTTTTCACAATCGTCAATATCACTGTCCAGGCTAAGGGAATGAAGTAGTTTTCTAATCATGGCTCATTCTTCCTATAATCCTTTTGGCATCTCTTTAATATAAATCTCACGTTGGGGGAATGGTATTTCTATGCCCGCCTCCTTGAACCTGTGGGAGATCGCATAATAAAGCTGACTTTTCAGTACCCCGGGACGATTTATATAATCGCTCGTCCAGACACGCAGGCTGAACATCAGGGCATTGTCTCCATATTCCGTAAAAAGCACTTCCGGTTGGGGGTCCGTCAAGATGCCCGGATTGTCGAGGGCAATTTCCGTCAGTATTTTCTCGATTTCCGGGGGATCTTCCCTGTACGAAACCCCAATGGGAAAGCTGAAGCGGACGTTTCGATCCATATGGCTCCAGTTTGTAACAGTTGATGAGATGAACTGCGAATTCGGAACGATAATGGAAATATTGTCGTTTGTGACAATTGTGGTTGCCCGCATGGAAATATTAACCACGTCGCCGGCAACACCAGACATCTCGATCCTGTCGCCTACCTTTATGGGTCTTTCAAACAGGATTATCAAACCACTTACAAAGTTATTGGTCACATTCTGAAGACCGAATCCGATGCCGACGCCGAGGGCTCCGAACAGGATTGAAATGCTGCTCATGTCGATTCCCGCTGTTTGTAGAATGATAATGAATCCAATTGTCAGCATGGCGTACTCCAAGATGGAGCCGATGGCGATACGGATGCCGAGATCAATCTGCCTTCTCGCCAGGATTTGATACACTATGATTTTATTGATTTTTGCAGCCAGATAGACGAGGATAAACAAAAAGAAGATCGTGTAGACAAGCATCCAGAGGGTAAACGTCGAACTTCCCAGGGAGAACAGAGGAACGCTGAGATATTCGATAACGTGTTTCGCCATATGGATGACCTTATCCATGGGTCCCCTTAAAATAGAAAGAATACGGAGCGATAATCATAGTATTGATGAACACCGTAACAGCCCCGTTTTTTGAGCTAGGCAAACATAATGATCAAAAAAGCAACCGTGAAGATATTAGATCATTGGGTTCTTTCAAGATTTTTTTGTAATCCTCAATATTACTGACCAAAAAATATATATTTTTTGTCTTGCATAATTAAATAGCTAGCCAAACTGCCAACGAAGAAATCCAAAAGAACTCTTCTTGAATGCATCCCTAAAACGAACAAATCTGTCCACTCCATATAATTATCTTCAAGGTCCTTAATGATTTCGTTTCTTGTGTAGCATGTGCGGACTCTGCTGAAACCATGACAAATTAAAAATTCTTTTGCATCAGACAGATAGTGCTCCGCATATTTCTCATGACTATGTGACATCAATATCTGGATATCCGCGAATTCAGAAACGGGTAATTGCGCAAAACGCTGTATGGCTCTGCAGGACGGCAAACTTCCGTCAAATGCTATCAGTACATTTATTGATTTTGTTTTTGATATTTCCGGTAAAGTATAATTCTTGGGCACAACCAGTATGGGTGTAATAGAATGATCCATAATCTCAATGAATGAATTTCCAGGTTTCCCTTCTATATTATATTTATAATATGTTTTCATTCCAATAACAATCAAATCATGGAAAAGAGATTGCTCAAGGATTTTTTCACTGGGTAATCCTTGACGCTTATGCTCGCGATGTCTGACACCTTCCTGACTACAGATAGATTTAAAACATTTTAATAACTGATCGATTTTCTCTTTTTCTTTTTCCGTTTTTGATTCTTCTAACTTTTTGCCATAATAAGCGCCGCCAAGAGGTATTGGTCCCACTGATTTTGAAATTCCAATTGTATCGATGACAACAAGGCCGGTTACTTCGGAATCGTGAATCTTAGCAATTTGACACGCAGTTTTTACAGCATTCTCTGAATATTTAGACTCATCAAGAGGCACTATAATTCTTTTAATCATTTTTATCTCTCTTTCTCTTGAAGAATAACTTTCAAGAAATCAATATGCAGAGCCTTTCTCACTCTTGTCCAAATTAACTTTTTTGACTTTAGGAAGGAAAGTTGAGCCCTGATTTGGTATAAGAAATTTTGCCAAATCTAAAATACGCAAAGGAGGGCTCAACCATGAAATTCAGTAGCATATTT
>Ga0209718_1005334_pt1 | contig 10228 bp, 10 predicted proteins | sample AD_JPNAS1_MetaG_FD_184420 | JGI IMG/M metagenome (GOLD analysis project Ga0209718, IMG submission 184420) | Active sludge microbial communities of municipal wastewater-treating anaerobic digesters from Japan - AD_JPNAS1_MetaG (SPAdes) (version 2) | ecosystem: Engineered > Bioreactor > Anaerobic...
CCTTCAGGACGCAAGGGGCTGATCACGATCAGATGCCGATATATTGAGCGCCTCAAAGCGGTGGTGGTGGATGTTGAGGACAACGGCAAGGGGATTGAACGCAAAAATCTTGAACATATTTTCGATCCTTTTTTTACCACCCGCCGTGAGCTTGACGGTACAGGACTGGGTCTTTCGATTTCCTACGGACTGGTGAAGGAGCACCAGGGTTTAATCAGTGTTTTGTCGCGCCCCGGGCAGGGGAGCCGTTTTTCCGTTTATCTTCCCGTGGACAAAGGGCGGGCGTTAAATTTATGTCCCGCTCTGCTCTGTATTGATCACAATGTAAAATACCTCAAAGAGCTCAAGGCGAATTTTGTTGACGCGGTCATCTGGCGTTCCGAACCGCAGGACCGCGTGGAAGATATTCTCGCTTTTCTGTCGGAAAATCCGGAAGTGGACATGATCGCCTCAGAGGTTCGTCTCAAAGGGTTCGATGGCTGGGAGCTTCTGGAAAAGATTAAGCGTAAGTACCCGTTGCTGCCGGTGATATTTTACTGTGCCGACCGTAAAGCTCTAAAACCGCCGGCCGGCAGCGACCTGCAGCCTGACTATACGCTGCACAAACCCTTTCACATCGAAAAACTTCAAAAGGCAATTCATGAACTGGGAAGGCAGCAATTATGAAAATTCTTATTGTCGATGACGAGGAGCTTTCTTTAACTTCCGTGCGTCGCGTGCTCAAATGGCGCGGCATGAGAAATGTCGAAATCTGCGATGCCGGTCGTGAAGCGATCAAAAAAATCCGCGAGGGTAATTTTGACGTTGTGCTCCTGGATCTGCTCATGCCGGAAGTTGATGGTATGCAGGTGCTGGAAGCAGTCAGACCTTTCTGTCCGCGCACGGAATTCATTATTCTGACCGCGGTCGATGATGTTGCCACCACGGTTAAAGCAATGCGTCGAGGAGCATATGATTATCTGGTCAAACCGGTGGACAACGAACTGCTTTTTTTGTCCATAGAAAGGGCCTATGAACACAAGGGGCTCCTGGCGGGGCTTTCCGCCAATGCAGGTTTTGACGCAGGTGGAATTCCGCCTGCCTTTGCCGATACGATCACACAAAGCGCGCAGATGAAGTCGCTCATCTCCTACGCCCAGGTGATGGCAACAAGCGGCAATCCTGTTCTGATTACCGGTGAGTCAGGAACGGGCAAGGAACTCATGGCGCGCGGTATTCATCGGGCTGGTCCCGCGCCCGATGGTCCCTTTGTACCGGTCAATGTCTCAGCCATTCCTGCCACGATGTTCGAAAGCCAGTTTTTTGGGCACGCCAAGGGAGCTTTCACCGGCGCGGAGGCCAATCACGCAGGTTTTTTTGAACAGGCGGACGGGGGTACTCTTTTTCTAGATGAAATTGGTGAGCTGCCTGTGGGGCTGCAGTCCAAGCTTCTGCGCGTCCTGGAAGATAAAACATTCACGCCGCTGGGAGCGAACTGCCCGGTACGCGTCGATGTGCGGCTTGTCTCCGCCACGAACAAGGATCTTGACCGTGCCTGCCGGGAGGAAAAATTCCGCGTTGATCTGCTCTACCGTCTCAAATCAGCCTATATCTGCCTGCCGCCCATCAGGGAGAGAAGAGGCGATATCCCGCTTTTGGCAGAATATTTTTTGCGTAATGCCTGCCGGAAGCACAAAAAAAATATTGAAGGATTTGTACCTGAAACAATGACTATTCTGACTCGTAAAGATTATCCGGGCAATATCCGTGAGCTGGCGCAGATTGTCGAAAACGCCGTTCTGCTTGCTGATGGGCCGATGGTGCTGCCCGCCGACCTGCCGGATGGACAGGAGGCGCAAAGCGTACCGCCGCTTTCTTGCCGCACACTTTGTACACTCAAAGAAAATGACGCAGCGCATGTGCGGTTTGTTCTCGACGCCGTAGGAGCCAATCGTACCGAGGCTGCCCGCATTTTGGGCATTACTCTCAGACAATTACAGCGCAAGCTTGCGGAGTACAAATGAAACGTTTGTCAGCATTTATGTTTCTGGCCTGCATGCTGTTATCATCCTGTGCGGGGGCCGGGCATTATAGTCCGCCATCCGGGGATGGCAGGCTCGTTTTGATGATTTCCGGCAAAAGCGGCCCCTTTTTTTACGTCGAGCACGCCCGCCGGCTGTCCGCTTTGGGATATACTGTGCTGCTTCACGACGGCAACGACTTTCCGCTCGATCAGCTTGAGCCGTGTCGCGCCAGGATACGGGACATTTTACACGAGCCCGGCCTGCCTTCCGTCGCACAAAAGGGGAAGGCGGCGATAATCGGATATTCTCTGGGAGGCGCGGTGGCTTTGGCTTGTGCATCATCAATGGAAGAGGAGATCGCCGGTGTAATCGCTTATTATCCGGCAACCGCTTTCTTCAAGGACCATGACGGCTGTGTGGAAAGGATGAATGTGCCTGTCCTGGTGATCCAGGGAGAGGATGACCATTTTTTCAATTGCTGTACAGTGGGCCCCATACGGAAGATATGCGACGAGGCCGCCGGTCAGGGCAGACTGGTGGAGCTTGTCGTTTACCCCGGCGCGGGGCATGGATTTAATTTAGGCCCTTTCAAAGATACAAAGCTCAATGAGGATTCCTGGGCGAGAACAACGAAGATGCTCGAATTGTATTTTTCTCCATAAAGATGCAATGGCAAATGGGAAGAAACATTATGCGCGCCGGTATTTTGTCATGACGTTTTAGATCCCTCACACGGTAAAGAGCCTCACCGGCCGGGCCGGCATTTTAGTCCCTGACAATGATTACAGGCACGTTTTTGTCATGATGGAGTACGCCGTAAGAGACGGAGCCCAACACGGTGGCCGAAAGAGCGCTGCGGCCACGCGATCCCATCACGATCAGGTCCGCGCCGGCACGCCTGGCTTCCTTGACGATTTCCGTCACCGGATATCCCATTTTGCTTATGGTTTTGAATGCCACTTTATTTTTTTTACAAAGCTCCCGGACATCCCCCAGATAATCCTCGGCCACCTCCTTCAGGTGCTCTTCAACCGACTGTGTTAGCTTTTTGCCGGTCTTCGCCGACACGGCTGTACCTTCCATGAAAAGCCGTTTGTCGATGACGCTCAAAGCGATGATGGATGCTCCCAGTTGCCGGGCAAGGTCAACTGCAAAAGCCGCCGCCTTCAGAGATGTTTTTGATCCGTCAACCGCCACGAGGATTTCTTTTATCATACTCTTCCCTCCTTGATTAAGATACTTGATGGACAACAATATGATCTTTGCTCCGGCGGATACATGCCCGGCTCATCCGGGCCGGTGCGTCATATGGTGGAGCAGACGGCCCGGCCGACTTCAGTAATCCGCTGTTGGCAATATAGAGATATCATTCACGAAGGTCAATGAGATATTAGGTAGTTACCTGTATTTCAGCGGCGGCGTAGGATTCCATCTTGACAAAAATTGCAAAAAGCTAAATACATAATCAACTCAAAAGGGAGTCTTTGCGGAAACAGATGGACGCGCCAGACCCTGATGATATGAAAAAAGGATGAGGTGAAAAAGCCCGGAAAACAAAATGACCCCAACGAGATCGGACGTAAACAATTCAAAGTGCCAGCGGAGAATCAATCCCTGGGCCCCCGTTGGAGGACAAAAAGAAAGGAAATTTCAAGAAAAACAAGAATTGCCCCGGCAATGAGCTTCAGGATAAAAACATGCGGGAGTTGTCGACGATTTTAGCGTCCTGAGCGAATAAAATTGGAAAAGCTTGATTTGGACCGGCTTATCAGAAGGCATTTGCGGCGTTGAAAAGGCGGTTGGAAAACCCCGACTGCGTGATCATCCAGCAAGACAGATAAAGATGCGTGTCTGTAGTGTTGGGAAAACAACAGCGATACCCTCAAATATTTTAGCTTCCCGCTTTCGGGGGAGCTCCGGAACTCCAGTTACATTAGCCTTCCTGGCGTCTGAACAAAGCAAAAAGTGTGCAATTATTCCCATAGAACGAATATTTGCGCTCATCTTCACCAGGATCATCAACACGACACCCCACAGCTTGTTGTCATGATTTTATGACAGACAAGACCTCGTTTTTTATTTTGCTGTTAAAAGAAAGCAAGTTCTTACCGAGTAATTCTCACGAATTTCCGCGATAAAGATGGCTTTGTGCCGGACACGTCCACGTAAGAAAGGATCAACTGAATTCATTTCGGGTTTACTGAGAGCTTTAGAGCTCCATACCCGGCAAAATAAAGAACAGGAGGAAGAAAATTTGAGCAAATTTCAACAGATGTACAAGGAAAAACTGGTGACCGCAGAAGAGGCGGTCAAGAAAGTGAAGCCAGGTGACTGGATTGACTGGGCGATGTTCAACGGCAAGCCGGTTGAGCTTGATAAGGCGCTCGCGGCGCGGAAGGATGAGCTCTCCGACATCAAAATCATGGCTGCCGTGACTGTGCCGCCGGTCCCGGAGGTTGTTCAAAAAGATCCCAAGGGAGAAGTTTTTACATATAACGATCAGCATTTCAGTTTGCTGACCCGCATGCTTCAGGAGATGTGCAGCGGTGTTTTTTACCAGCCGACGCTGTACGGCGAATCGGAACTTTACGTCGTAAACGGCATGAACGATCCGAAAAAAGCCGGCACACCGTTGCGCGATCATTTTATGGCACAGGTTACCCCCATGGACAAGGATGGATATTTCAACTGGGGGCTGCATAATTCCTGCTGCTATTTACAGGCGGTAAGCGCGAAGAATATCATTTTGGAAGTCAACGAGAATATCCCCTATGCTTACGGGGGCAATATGGAACGCATCCACATTTCCCAGGTTCATGCAGTGGTTGAAGGTAACAATGCGCCGCTGGCCGAGCTGCCCATCGTCACCCCGACGGAAACAGACCGGAAAATTGCACAGAACGTTTTGGCGCATTTGAAGGATGGCGACTGTATCCAGCTGGGTATCGGCGGAATGCCCAATATTCTGGGGCAGATGATCAGCCAGTCTGATTTAAAGAATCTGGGCGGCTGGACGGAGATGCTGGTCGATGCCTACCATGACATGTGGCATGAAAAAAACCTTCGACCAGGGGAAAATCAACTACACATTCGCGCTCGGCGGAAAGAAACTTTATGACTGGATCGACCGTAACCCGGCGCTCGCGTCCTGCAGCGTGGGATACGTGAACCACCCCACCAGGCTTGCCCAGATAGATAATCTGATTTCCATCAATCAAGCCCTGCAGGTTGACCTCTATGGACAGGTCAACGCGGAGAGTGCCGGGTTCAAGCAAATTTCCGGCAACGGCGGTATGTCGGACTTTGTTTTGGGTTCGTACTGGTCCAAGGGCGGTCGCAGCTTCATTTGCCTGCCTTCCACTTATAAGAAAAAGGACGGCACGATCGTGTCGCGCATTGTCCCGAACTTTGAAGTCGGAAGCATCACAACCGTTACCCGTCAGATGGTCAACTTTATTGTCACCGAATATGGTGCGGTAGCGCTTAAAACCTGTCCGACCTGGTACCGGGCCGAAAAACTGATTTCCATTGCCCATCCGGATTTCCGTGAAGAGCTGATCAAGGAAGCCGAAAAGAGAAAAATCTGGAGACAATCGAACAAGAAGTAACCCCTCAGCGAAAAACAACCACAGCCGCAGCGTCCGACCGCGGCTGTGGTTGTTTATTATCGGCGAATCTTTCCTGCCGCCATGTTTTTCCATCCGCCCATGTTTTGCAAAAACTGCGGCCTTTGCCTGCAGGGGGTAACGCCTCGGTGTTATCTGCCGGATAGGCTTCATTTGTGGGAGAAAGATGTCATCAGCCGTATTATCCGTCCCCGGCAAGCTTATAAATCAGGAGGATTCATCGAGATTGCCGTCCCAGAGAAAATGTTTTGTTTCACTTATGATCACCTTATTGAGAACGAGCAATGAAATGAGATTGGGGACCGCCATCAGTCCATTGGCAATATCCGCGAAGGTCCAGACAATGGGAAGGCTCAGCACGGAACCGAGCATTACCGCGCCCACCCAAAGATACCTGTACGGGCGAATGGCTTTGGCCCCCAGAAGATACTCCGCGGCTTTTTCACCATAGTAGGACCAGCCCAGAATGGTTGAAAAAACAAACGTCATAAGACCTATGGAAAGAACGGCCGGACCAACAAACGGCAGAGCCGAAAAAGCCGCCTTGGTGAGGGCGGCACCTTTATAGCCGTGAATCCACTGACCGGAATTCACCAGAACCAGACCGGTCATTGCGCACACCACAACCGTGTCCCAGAAGGTTGCCGTTGAAGAAACCAGCGCCTGACGAATTGCATTTTTGGTCTGTGCCGCCGCCGCGACAATCGGCGCGCTGCCCATGCCGGATTCATTGGAAAACAGACCGCGTGCGACGCCGTAGCGAATTGCCTCTTTCATGCCTGCGCCCAGAAATCCGCCGATGACGGCATGGCCGGAAAAAGCGCTTTGAAAAATAAGCCTGATGGTTGCCGGTATCGTTTCATACTGCACAGCCAATAAAACCGCGCAGCCGAAGACATAAAACACCGCCATAAAAGGCACCAGTTTTTCGCAGACCCTCGCTATGGATTTAATACCGCCGAGGATGACGACGGCGGTAAGCACGGTCAGCGTCAGTCCGGTAATCCATGGTGAAATATTGAAGGTTTCCTCGACCAGCGACGCGATCGAATTGGCCTGCACGGTGTTACCGATCCCGAATGCCGCCACTGCGGTAAACGCCGCAAAAATCAACCCCAGCCACCGGGTATTCATGCCTCGTTCCAGGACGTACATCGGTCCGCCCGCCATCAGTCCTTCTTTGTTGGTAATGCGATATTTCAGCGATAAAACCGCCTCACCGTATTTTGTCGCAATGCCGAAGAAACCGGTCAGCCACATCCACAAAACGGCGCCGGGGCCTCCCGCGGCAACCGCTGTAGCCACGCCGACAATATTGCCAGTGCCTATTGTTGCCGCCAGGGCTGTGGCCAGAGCACCAAACTGGCTGATATCCCCTTTGCCTTCGCGCTTGCGTGAAAAGGAAATTTTTATGGCTCTGAACATATATCTTTGAATGAACTTGAGGCGAATCGTCAGAAAAATATGTGTTCCGACGAGAAGCACAATCAGAGGCCAGCCCCAGAGCACATCGCTAATTTGCTGAAGAAAAGATTCAATGGCCTGCATGAAACCTCCAAATATTTATGAGCCTCAAATATGGGATTGATATTGAGTCCCGGCAGTTTATAAAGGACGGGTTTCTGGGTGTCAATATAAAGTTCAATGTTCAACTGTCCGGCCGGTCACACTTAAAATCATGAAAACAAAAAGAGGGATCGCCAGCGACGACATTCATTGGAACGAGGATGACTGATGTTTTTAGTCCTACATTTCTTTGAGGAGTCTGTTTTCCGGCAGTTTTTCCAAGGCTTTGCCGAAAGCCTCCAAAGATGACGAAAGCACGGTGAATTCAGGCGCGTGGGCAAAAGGCATATCGTTCAAGCCTCTTTGTTCCAGAGCAAGAATAACGTCCTGAATGGTGAGCCGGCTTATATCCCGTGCCGGCTGATAGGCCTGCTCGCCGTTGCCTTCGGCTTCCGCTCTTGTAAGAATGTTACTTTTATTTAACTCAAAGAGAATTTCATTGGCAAAACGAATAGGAATTTCCAGCCGTGCGGAGATTTCGCGGGCGGTGGAAGGCGGTTCGGCGCGGACGAAGTTTTTAACCAGATGATGGGCGATCTGAAGCGCCAGCAGGGTTTTAACCCTGTGGCTGGCCTGGAGGGCGTCCGGTTCAAATTCATAGGTGTCGACATTCTGGAGAGCAAAGGAAAGCTCCGCCCCGTATAAGACGATAAACCAGCTCAGCTGAAGCCAGACCAGAAAAAGCGGCAACGCCGCGAAGCTTCCATAAATGGCATTGTATTTTGCAACGCCGATCTGAAAAGTGATGTAGGTCCACTGGACAAGCTGAAATATCGTGCCGGCAACAATCCCGGCGTAAAGGCCGGAGGAAAACCGCACCTTTGTGTTAGGCATGAAAATATATATAAAAGTGAAAACACCCCATAAAAGAGCGTAGGGCAGAAACTTCAGAAAAGTGAAAACAGCCGGTCCGATAACTCCCAGGAAGGTGAACTTTTCCACAATAGCCGTTATCTGCGAGGTGAAAAAAATGGTCAGGCCGCTGGACAAAATAATCAAGACCGGACATACCAGCATCAGAGACAAATAATCGCCGAACATGCGCCCCAGCGATCTTTTTTCCTTCACTCCCCAGATGTCATTGAAGGAAACTTCAATTTGCCCCAGAACCTTCAGCACCGCCCACATCAGGACAAGCAGACCTGCGCCGGCAATCAGCCCTCCTTGGGTATTGGCCAGAAGCGCGTTGGAAAATTCGAGCACTTTTTGCAAAATATCTTCATGTCCGGCCAGCTTGTCGCGCAGCTGCTCCTCCATTAATTTTTCAAAGCCGAAGCCTTTGGCAATGCCGAAGGCCATCGCCATGACCGGTACGATGGAAATCATCGAATAAAAAGTCAGAGCAGATGCCCGCAGGCGGCATTGGTCTTCGTCAAAGCCCCTTACCGACAAAACTAACACCCGCAGCAGGTTCAGAAAGAAAGACTTCCCGGGAGGAAGCGAGGTGCGGCGCACTCGCCAGACGTCATGGCGTAAAAAATTGATGATTTTTTGTACAGGGTTTTGATTTTTGTTCATATGTTTTCCTTCCCGGGGCACAAAAAAGCCCAAACGACATGAGTTGCTGCGGTAGTTTATCAGTATGCAGTGCCGTCTTTATTTGCCCGTGTTTTCGAGTGCGACGAAGTATAAAAAGAACATCGCCACCTGTCAACATAAAAGGACACTTCTATGTGATTTGATTGTATTTTATTGAGGAGGCGGTAATGTCGGCCAAGGAAGGGAATAAAGATGTGGTCCCCACAAACCGATAACGAGTTTTGAGGAGAGTTATGTTTTTACCTGGATGGAAGATATTTTTCTGCCGGATACAGATTGCATAAATGTCAAAAAATGACGGAGCTTCCCGTTAAAAATGATCAGGTCATTTTAGGCATGTTTTGTTTAAATGACTTATCGATTTTGACTCCCGGCTGCTTGTTTATGTCCATTTTTTAAATTGCTTAAAAAATCGGATAAAATTTAGCAACCCAATCACGACCAGGTATTGTGAACGAAGTAAGTAAGTTGGGTGGTCAGGCGCCGCGGAAATTAACCGGCGGGCCGTCTGATTCGTCAAAGATAGTGAAAACAAACAAAAAATATGGCGATGGTACATATATTGCTTTGTCTTACATTGCTGGATATGCTAGTAAAGGGGCAAGAATATTGATGAATATTTCAGAAAGCGTGGGACGGGAAAATGATTAAGAACAGGACGACACAAAAAGAAGAACCTTATAAGCCCAGGACAGCCGCTCCGGGAAATCCGGAGACCACCCATGCCAGCTCACATGCTCAATTGACGAGCGCGCTCAATAGCCTCACAGTTGCTTTGAAAACCCTTGAATCAAAAATTAAAGAGGCTGAATCGACGACGAAAAAAATCGGGCAGATACTTGTGGCCAAGAAAATTATCGAACCATCCGATCTGGAAGAGGCGATGAAGAGGAAAAACAAAGAGCCGCACAAGTATCTGGGGCAGATTCTTTGCGAGATGGGTTTCCCTCAGTCCATCATTATGAAGAATATTTATTTCAGCAATAAGAGGAAGAAGCTTGGTGAGATTCTTCTGGAGTTGCAGATGATCACCCCCCGTCAGCTCGAAGACATTCTGGAGCTGCAGCAGAGTCAAAAAAATTATGGCCGGCATCAGTATCTGGGGGACCTGCTGGCACGTAAAAGGATAATCAATGAAGATGAATATATGAAAGCGCTTTCCGCCCATTTCAGCATGCCAATCGTTTCCCTGAAGGGATTCCGGGTTTATCCGACAATGCAAAAAGCCATTGGAGAGCAATATGCGCTGAAAAACCGCCTTGTTGTTTTGAGCAACAGCCCTCAGAAGGTAGGAGTAGCGATGGCGGAGCCGCATTTGTCGATCTTCGAGCACCTGGAAAAAGCAATGCCGAAAGGCAAATACATTCTGTTTTGTATTGCCAGGTCCTCTGAAATAGAAACTTGTCTCGATGTCGCCTATGACCCTTTCAACCATCTGACTTATTAACTCCGCCGTCACAAGGCCCAACGACATTCGTCCTCCGGAGCAAGGGC
>Ga0209718_1005336_pt1 | contig 10228 bp, 13 predicted proteins | sample AD_JPNAS1_MetaG_FD_184420 | JGI IMG/M metagenome (GOLD analysis project Ga0209718, IMG submission 184420) | Active sludge microbial communities of municipal wastewater-treating anaerobic digesters from Japan - AD_JPNAS1_MetaG (SPAdes) (version 2) | ecosystem: Engineered > Bioreactor > Anaerobic...
GCTGTGGCTTTTGCCTCTTGTTACGGCAGTCTCGTCGGAAGCGCTGAATACGTTCTCTCGAAAGTCCCTGAGCGAGCGTCTGCGTCGCTTCGGCAGATGGCCGTGTGGCGGAATGACCCCTTCATGGCCGAGGTGGCGGATGCCTTTCCGTTTCTCTGGGACGAAGCGCTTCGTTCGTTCAGGGGGCTAAACAAGAGGGGCCATTCGACCGATAGATAATGCGGATGGAACGGAGGGCGAGGTATGAAGGCGGAATTCGTGAACCCTTTTGCGTCTGCAGTGGTGATGGTGTTCCAGAAGGAATTCGGGATGAATGTCATGCGCGATTCGCTTGCGCTCCACCAGGGACCGCTCAGGGGCGCGGACGTAAATACGATCATAGGTGTTACCGGCCAGCTCGAAGGTCAGGTCATATACACCTTCGACGAACGAGTAGCCTTGCGCATCGCTTCCGCGCTAATGGGCGAGGCAGTGGAGGAGCTAGACGAACTGGCGAAGAGCGCGGTGGCTGAACTGGGGAACATCATCACTGGTAATGCTGCTATCGGGCTGTCGGAGAATGGGTACAACTGCATACTGACTCCGCCGACCCTGCTTACTGGCAAAGAGCTTATTGTAACAACTTTTACGCCGGTTCTGAATATTCCTTTCTCCACCGATTTCGGAAGCGTGATAGTCCATGTGGCGCTTCGAGAAAGACCATAGGCCTCACCACTGAGAAAATCTTGCCCGGTTCGGGAAACAAATGCACCTATCGATGAAAGACGCTCCACGGAGGGAGCGTCTTTCGTCTGCTTCGGCTGGGTGTCCACCAATGCGAAGACTGCGATCGACAGGCATCGAACCCAGCTACGCCTGGGTATGATGGTCGGGGCCGGCCAATGGAGCGCCTTGGCATACATCTTGCTTCAAGTAGACAGCGGGCGCATGTTACTCGCGAGTCACCGGTAGCTGTTCGCTGTTCGCTGTTCGTTGTTCGTTGTTCGTTGCCTTCGCCGCAAGTAGTTGCGGACGCACGATTCCACACGGGAGAAGGGAGGGTAGGTGTTGATACGAGGGATCTATATTGCTGCGTCGGGCATGGTGGCGCAGGAAGCAAAGCAATCGGCGATTTCAAACAATCTCGCCAATGCGTCGACTCCGGGGTTCAAGCGCGACATCGCGGTTGGGGAGTCGTTTTCCGACATAGTCTCCGGGCTTGCCAGGTCGCCCGTAGGTCGCCTGGGCATGTCGACTGCGATTACGGCAGTATACTCCGACCTCTCGCCAGGCTCGATGGCCAGCACGGAGAACCCGTTTGACCTAGCGATAGAGGGCGACGGGATGTTCGAGATCCAAACGGACACAGGCATCAGGTACACACGGACCGGCAACTTCAAGCTGGATGCAGAATCATACTTGGTTACCCGGGACGGGCACAGGGTAATGGGCGTCGATGGCCCAATCAGGGTGGATGGATCTTTGGTAGTGCAGGACGACGGTGGAGTCTACTCGGGCGGGGAGTTCCGTGGACAGCTGAGGGTCATGATCCCAGCGGCCGACGATGTGCTGGTCAAGGTGGGAGGAGGACTCTTCCGAGAGCGGGACGGCATAGCAGGCGCGGCAGGCATGGTTCAGGCGCAACCGGGGGAGGCCAGGGTGATTCAGGGTGCGCTGGAGTCGGCCAACGTGAATGTGGTACGCGAGATGGTCGACATGATTGCGGGCTACAGGACGTACGAAGCGGCGCAGCGCGCGTTGCTTTCGCACGACGCTTTGCTGGACAAGGCAGTCAATGAGGTAGGCCGGGTAGGGTAGGGCAGAGCAGTGCAGGCAAGGTGAGGTAGGGTAAGGCAAGGTAGCGCAGGCAAGATAGGGCAGGGCGGAGCCGAAAACCGTAGGAAGTGCAGATCAGGGCAACAAGGGGCTACACGATTTCAAATGCGGCCGGACCGCGCACGCGGGGGCCGCGGGCTGCTGATTGACTGACGCAGCCCACAAAATGAGGAGGTCTGTATCGCCATGATGAGGGCGTTATGGAGCGCGGCCACCGGAATGCTTGCTAAGCAGCTTGATATGGATGTCATCGCGAACAACCTGGCCAACGTGAACAGCGCGGGTTTCAAGAAGAGCAGGGTGGATTTCCAGGATCTCATGTACCAGACCATCAGAACGGCAGGCAGCACCGTCGCCCAGGGGTCCAAGGTGCCCACCGGTATCCAGGTGGGCCTGGGAACTAGGGCTGCCGCAATTCAGAAAGTCTTCTCCCAGGGCGACTTCATTCAGACAGAGAACCCCCTCGATCTCGTTATCGAAGGAGACGGTTTCTTCCAGGTGCTCTTGCCCGACGGTTCGACGGCATACACTCGCACGGGCGCATTCAAGGTCGACTCCGACGGGCGAGTAGTGACCTCGGACGGATTCGTCATGGAGCCTGAACTAGCTGTGCCGGCCAACGCTGTCGACATATCCATCGGCACTGACGGCACGGTCACAATCCAGGTTGCAGGTGAAAATACGCCTACCGAGCTCGGGCAGATCCAGCTAGCTCGTTTTCTAAACCCGGGCGGGTTGATGTCTATCGGTCGTAATCTCTACAAGCCGACCGCTGCCTCCGGTGACCCTGCGGTGGGCACCCCGGGGCTCGAGGGCATAGGCACTATCGCTCAGAAGTTCCTCGAGATGTCCAACGTGAAGGTAGTAGAAGAGATGGTCAACATGATCATCGCGCAGAGGGCCTATGAGGTGAACTCCAAGGCCATCCAGACTTCAGACGAGATGCTCGCTGCTGCTAACAATCTGAGGAGATAATGCAAGGCTGGATCGGCAGATGGTGGGATGAGAGATGAGGCGCGCTGGATTGTTGCCGGTACTGCGGCGTGTGTGGACATGTTGTGTGCAGCTGTGCCGTGTGCAGCTGTGCCGTGTGCAGCCATGCCATGCGCAGCCATGCCGTGTGCGGCCATGCCATGCGCAGCCATGCCGTGTGCGGCCATGCCATGTGCAGCCAGGTTGTGCTGGACTGCTTTGGATCGGGCTATGCTGTATCGGGCTATGCTGTATGGGGCTGTGCTGGGCTGCGCCATGCCAAGCTGCGGAGCAGGCTGAGCCGCCTGTCGACTTAACCATTGAGTTCGCAAGCCCGGCCTATAGCGCGGGCCCTCAGATACTCCTAGGCGACATAGCCCGCGTCCATGTGCTCGACGATGCCTTGCGGGCCAGGCTCGTTCAGTTGGAAGTGGGCGCGGCGCCGATTCCGGGCGGCACGCGCAAGGTCAGTATAGGCCAGGTGCAGGTGAGGATGAGGCAGCAGCGAATCGACCCGACTGCGTTCAGCTTCCAAGGTCCTGCGGAGGTTTCGGTGACGGCAGTGGCTGAGCGGGTTTCTGCGAGCAGTATTGAGCAGGCGGCGATCGAATCGGTGTGCGCTGATGCCGGGTACGCCCTGGAGCCGGATGGTGTGAAGGTGATCCGATTCGATTTTCCGCAGGGAATGACAGTGCCTCCCGGCCCGGTGGCCTTGGCGGCGTCGGTAGTGCCGCCCGGGGCCGACGCGGCGCTCGTGAGGGCCAATGTCAAGGTAGCAGTAGGCGGGGTCGCTATCCGCACTGTGCCGGTGTGGATGGAAATCATCGCCCCGCCGGTAGTATCGCGAGGAAGTAGTGTCCTGCTTGTGGCGGCCGGCCCAGGGGTGCACGTGACTGTGCATGCCACAGCACTGGAAGATGGCCGTCCGGGGCAGCGGATACGCGTGAAGAACACTGCTTCCGGCGTTGAGGCGGTTGGCCGGGTCGTGGGCCCGGGCACGGTGCAGGCGCCGTTGAGCGCCATGGGGGGAGTGCTATGAAGAGCAATGCGAGAACGACAACTGCCGCCCGGCTGATTGCGACAGCTATCGCAATAGCCGCGGCGACCTGCTGCTCGGCTACGGTCATGGCCACGTCTCTGTACGAGGCGGGATCGACGCAGCAGGGTCTTCTCGGCATGTACTGTGATCACAAAGCCAGGCAAGTCGGAGACTTGCTTACCATAATGGTTACCGAGGTATCGTATGCGCAGAACAAGACGGACACTCAAACCGAGAAGGGCTTGGGGGCCGAGCTCAGTCCGAGCGGCGCTGTGTTTGACTTTCTCAAGACCGTCAAACTGGACGCTGGCGCAGGGCTCAATTTGGGCAACTCGTCCAAGGGCGGAACTTCGACATCGAGGTCGGGCAAGCTGATCGGCACGATTACGGCCCAGGTAGTCGAGGTACTGCCCAACGGAGATCTGAGGATCCGCGGAGTGCGCGAGGTATCGGTCAATCGCGAGAAGGAGCAGATGATCGTGACAGGCATTGTCCGGCAACGCGACATATCGCCCGGTAACACGATTCCGTCTACCATGGTCGCCGATGCGCAGATTGCCTTCTCGGGCGGTATATACACAGGCGAGAAGGGCGGCATCTTCAAGACGCTCTGGGACGGGTTGGTCTACCTGTGGAACTGGATCTTTTAGCGGCAGCGGGGGTGACAGCATGGAATCGTTTCCGATCATGTCAGGTAGCGAGCTCAAGCGTTCGCCGGGGCGGTTGACCAATCAGGCAGTTGCCAACGTCCTGGCAATCCTGCTGGCGCTGGTATTGATGATCCTGACTGCGTTGATGATGGCTTCAGGAAGGGCGTGCGCCGCGGAGGCGCAGCCCGAAGCCTCGGGCGTGACGGTGCGCATCAAGGATATTACGCGCGTCTATGGTGTTCGTGGGAATCAGCTTATCGGATACGGGCTTGTCGTGGGGCTCAAGGGAACAGGGGATAGTCGAAATGCCCCGTATACAGCGCGCAGTATCGCAAACATGTTGGACAAGTTCATGATCACTGTGGACCCGGCGGAGATCAAGTCCAAGAACATCGCGGCAGTCATGGTTACGGCCGTTCTCCCGCCGTTTGCGAAACCAGGAGATGTGCTCGACATTGTTGCTTCCTCAATTGGTGATTCAAAGAGCCTGTTAGGCGGCACATTACTCCTTACGGAGCTGGCAGGATTGGACAGCAAGGTCTACGCAGTGGCACAGGGGCAGATCGTTCAGGGCGCAGATGGCATGACGACGGTGGGCCGCATTCCATCAGGCGCCACAGTCGAGGGTTACGTGCCCATGGAGATGGTCTCTCCAGAGGGGTACATGGTTCTTTCGTTGATTAACCCGGACTACACCACTGCTACGAGGATCGCCGACGCAGTATGCGCCCGATTTGGAAGCGGCAGCGCCGTTGCGGTCGATGGTGGTTCAGTGCGCGTGACCGTGCCCGAGAGCCTCCGCCAAACGCCAACGCCGTTCGCCGCTGAACTGGGCGAGCTCCAGGTCAAGCCGGATGCGCCGGCGCGGGTGGTCATCAACTCTCGCACAGGAGTAGTCGTAGTCGGCGCTAACGTGAGGATTAGCCCGGCGGCGGTGTCGTACAACGGTTTCAGTGTGCAGGTGGGATCAGCGGCTGATGCGGCAGCCGGCAGCACAGTCGTGCTAGAAGCCGGCTCCACGATTCAGACGTTGGTAGCGGCGCTAAACGCAGTGGGCGCGCGCCCACGGGACATCATGAGCATCATGGAAGCCTTGAAGGCCTGCGGCGCTCTTCAGGCGGAGCTTGAAGTGATGTGAGAGGGAGGCGCCTGAGGTGGTTCAGATGACAGGGGATATTGTGACGGTCCATGACGTGGGCAAAGGACTGGCCGGTGTTGGCCGCGGCGACCCCAGAGGCGCGGTCAGTTCAGGCGTTTCCGGCGGCGCGGGAGACTGCGCTGACGACCCAAGGCTGACTCAGGCCTGCCGGGACTTCGAAGCGATATTCATAGAGACGGTTCTCAAGTCGGCCCGAGCCGGGCTGCCCAACGACGGGCTGTTCTCCTCTCACGAGCAGGAGATCGTGAGTGGAATGCTCGATGCGGAGTTGGCTCGGGCTATGTCGCAGGGCCGCGGTATCGGGCTCGCCGAGTTCATCCTGAACGACGTCACGGGAAGAGAGAAGCGGGTGAAGACGAATGCCGCTGGATAACTGCGTAAGGTGCGGGAAGCTGTTCAACAGGCTGTCGCGGCCTATCTGCCCGGATTGCGCCAGGGAGGAGGAACGCCAGGCCAGCGTGGTCATGGGCTTTCTCAAAGACAATCCGAGCGCCACTATTGAGGAGATATCCGAGTTTACGGGAGTTGACAGCCAAGTCATACTGCGACTCATCCGCGACAACCGGCTGCGGGCCGCCACTGCCTGCTCCCTGCCTCGGAACTGCAAGGCATGTGGCGCTCCCATAGACGCTGGTCAGTACTGCGGCCACTGCCTGAGGAAATTCGGCCAGGCTTTGACGGGGAAGGGCTCCGGAGGCAGCGGCGACCTCCGCAGTGAATTGAGCGATGCTGATCGGGCCAGAATCTCGCGGATGGTGACCCCCGAGCGTAGGCGCAGCGGCAAGAAACCGTGAGCACGCAACATGCGCATTCGCCACATACAAGACGGTCTAAACTAACCGAAGCGCCATGCCGATAACAAGGTTAGAACTTCGGTGAGGTGATAGCCTTGAAGGTTACCGGGAGTCGGGGATTTGACCCGGTGAAGCTATATTCCCAGACCGCAGGCAAAGCGAACAGGGCTGAACGGCAGGGCGAGGCCAGGCCCGACGAGGTGTCAATATCCGACGAGGGCAAAGTGATGAACCGCGCCATGCAGGCCCTGTCCTCCATTCCTGAGGTGCGGGAGGAGAAGGTCCAGTCGGTCCGCCAACAAGTTGAGGCGGGCACTTACGAGGCTTCCGGCAGGGAGATAGTGTCAAAGATCTTCAGCCGGGCTGTGCGGCGGGGTGACCTAGGTGGAACACGCAACAGAACTGATGAGAATACTTGAGGAGGAGCTGAGCCTGTGCTCAGATCTCCTCTATGTGACGCGGGCGCAGAGGCCCGCGATTGTCTCTGGCGACGTTGTCAGCCTTGCGGAGCTGGTATCCAGGGCGGAAGAGATGATCCGGAAACTGCGAAACGTTGAGATCTCTCTGGTGGAGCAGGCTCTTGGGTTTGTGGCTCAATCCCAAGGCAAGCCCGCGGACGACCCGGAGAAGGCCGTAGCCGCCCTTATCGCGTCGCTTGATGACACACACAAGGCGGAGTTTCAAAAGACCAAGGCCAGGATCGCAGGGCTGCTGGGCGACATCTCGACGGCCAACGCTGTGAACGAGGGACTTCTGCGTGATGCTCTCAGTTACATCGACAATACTGTCAGACTGATAGCGGGAGCCGAAGGCGACAACTCCATCTACAGCCGTCTTGGCATGCTCGACAAGAAAGCTTCGCTGGCAGCTGTAGATGAGACGGCGTGACGGCTAGGGGGTGGAGCGCGGATGCTGAGGTCTTCTTTCACCGGCCTGGAGACTGCCCGCCGGGCGCTTTTTGCTCAGCGGATGGCCATCGATGTGACCGGGCATAACATCGCCAATGCCAATACGCCGGGCTATCGCAGGCAGCGTGCGGAGATGGTCGCGACGCCCCCTGCACCCGGCCCGATGCAACCGGGAACGGGGGTCAGGGTAGCCACTATCGAACGCATGCGCGACCATTTCGTCGACATGCAGATTCGCCATTCCCGCGCGTCGCTGGGGCGCTTTGAGGCCAGGAACGATTGCCTAGAGCAGTTGCAGGAGGTATTCAAGGAACCCAGCGAAATCGGGCTTTCTGCCATGATGGACCGCTTCTGGATCGCGTGGCAAGAGCTGTCGGGAGGCGCGACTGATCCAGGCCGGCGAACGGCGGTCGTTCAGGAGGCGACCACTCTTGCATCCGCCTTCGGCCTGATATCAAGGCAGCTCAAGGAGGCGTCCGACGACATACAGGTGAATATCGACTCGCTTGTGCACAGTGTGAACACCACAGCCGAGAGCATCGCGCGGCTGAACCACGAGATCGTGCGCGGCGGTGTGGTGGGCGAGAATGTCAGCGACCTGATGGACCAGCGCGATCTGCTCCTGGATCAGCTGGCTCACGATGTCAACATAAGCGTCGTGGAGACTCTCGAGGGCCAGGTCAACGTGTCGGTGGGGAGCAGGTTGCTCGTATCCGGCGTGACGGCCTTCAAGATGGACGCGAACGGATCGTTCACCGGTGGGCGCATTCAGGGCCTGCTGGAGGCGAAGAATGAGATAATCCCGTCTTATCAGGAAAGACTGGATCGGCTTGCGCAGGCTTTGAGAGACACGGTAAATGCCCAGCATAATGCGGGCGTCGACATGTACGGCGCCGCCGGCCTCGACTTCTTCGCGGGAACCGGAGCGGCCGACCTTGCGGTCGTCGATGCCCTGAACGCCGATCCGAACAAGATAGCCGCCAGCCGGAGCGCGACAGGGCCGGGCGACGGGAGCAATGCGCTGGCCATAGCTCAGCTCAAGGACGCGCTCACCATCGGGACGCCTCCAACTGCGTCGTTCCGCGACTTCTACGGGAGTATCATCACAGAGCTGGGGCTTGCGACTCAGGAATCGTCCAGGGCTGCCGATGTATATAATGGCGTTTTGGAGCAGCAACAGATGAGGCGGGATGCAGTGTCGGGCGTATCGCTCGATGAGGAGCTGATGCAGCTCGTCAGGTATCAGGCAGCGTACGACGCCGCGTCCAGGCTGGTCAGCGTGATGGACGAGATGCTTGACACGCTTATCAACCGCACTGGGATCGTAGGTAGGTAGCCGAATTGCCGGGAGTGTTGTGGAATGCGCGTGACCAACAGCACCATGATCAACAAGGCGATACGCAACGTGGACGGGGCCTTCCGCCGCTACATCGAGCATCAGGAGAAGGTAGCGTCAGGGCGCAGTATCAACCATCTCTCAGACGACCCTCACGGAGCGGCGAGGGCTGTGCGGTTGCGTTCGGTTCTCCGCGGTGTGGAGCAGTACAAGCGGAACGCGGAGAATGCGGACATATCGGTACGCACTTACGACGACAACCTTGATAAGGTAGGCAGCATTCTCAACCGCGTGCGCGAGCTGGTGGTGCGGGGGGCGACTGACAGCGCCACTCCGACAGAGCGCGAGGCCATGGCGGTTGAGGTGCGTGAATTGTTCGACGAGCTTGTGCACGCGGGGAACGCGTCGCACCTTGGGGTATACATGTACGCGGGGTACAAGACAGGCCGGAGCCCCTTCGAAGCTGTCGACGACATAGGCGATGTGAACTGGCCCGTCAGGTACTTCGGCGACTCCGGAGTCAATCGGACGGAGGTGGGGCCGGGCCTTACGCTGGAGATAAACATCACAGGCGAGCAGGTGTTCATGGGCGAGGGCGGCGGCGTGAACGTGTTCAAAGCTGTACGTCAGATCGAACAGCACCTCGCGGGAAGCGATGTTCCGGAGCTTACGGGCTCGGACCTGGCTAACCTGGACGGCGCGATAAACCAAGTGCTGAAGTGCCGCGCTGAGCTGGGCGGCAGGGGTAGCCGTTTGGAGCTCGTTACCAACCGACTGGAGAGCGATAGCGTGTCAATCACTGAGCTTCTCAGCAAGACTGAGGATGTGGACCTGGCAGAGGCCATAATGCGCCTGGCCGAGCAGGAGGTAGTGTACCAGGCGGCACTGGCGGCAGCGGCCAGATCGGTGCAGGCCGGGCTGCTTCAATACTTGAAGTAGATCGAAACTTGGGGGGAGATGCGAGTGGAACATGCGATCGCCGGCGCCGAGATGCAGTTAGTCGTGTTCGAGCTGGGCGACGAGTCCTACGGGGTGGACATATCCCGGGTACAGGATATCAACAGAATGCAGGAGATAACTGAGATACCACATGCGCCTGAATCAGTAGTAGGTGTGATCAACCTGCGGGGACGAGTGATACCCGTAATCGACCTGAGAAAGAGGTTTGGTCTTCCCGAAGCCGTGCACACCAAGGATACCAGAATCGTCGTAGTACACCTGGAGGGCAACCTGATCGGCGTGATTGTCGATGCAGTCTCACAGGTGCTGCGCATACCGGCCGACATAGTCGAACCACCGTCTCCTGTGCTTGCCGGTGTGGACTCCAAGTACCTCCGGGGCATAGCCAAGCTCGACGATAAGCTAGTGATACTGCTTGATCTGGACTTTGTTCTGTCCCGCCGCGAGCAGGAAGCGATCAGCGAGGTCTTGGCTGAAGAGGTTTAGGAGGAAGTTCGATGCTTCAGTTTCCCGGCATGACAGAGGAAGACATAAAGGTATTCCTGGCTGAGGCCGATGAGCAACTGCAGTACCTCGAAGACGGGCTGCTCGACCT
>Ga0209718_1005344_pt1 | contig 10217 bp, 10 predicted proteins | sample AD_JPNAS1_MetaG_FD_184420 | JGI IMG/M metagenome (GOLD analysis project Ga0209718, IMG submission 184420) | Active sludge microbial communities of municipal wastewater-treating anaerobic digesters from Japan - AD_JPNAS1_MetaG (SPAdes) (version 2) | ecosystem: Engineered > Bioreactor > Anaerobic...
CGCCGGCCCGGACTCGCGCGGGCTCTTCCAGCAGCGGGCCAACGGAGCCTGGGGGACCCTGGCCGACCGAATGAACCCCACCATCGCCTCGACCAACTTCTTCAAGGCACTCATCGCCGTCCCCGGCTACCTGCAGATGGAACCCACCCTGGCCGCGCACAAGGCGCAGCGCAACGCCGACCCCTACCACTACCAGCCGTACTGGGCCGATGCCGTGCTCATGGTGTCCACGCTGACCGCCGACCCCTCCCTGCTGGAGAGCCTGCCCGCCGGCGGCTTCCTCGAGGGCTGCGAGGGCGGCGGCCCAGGAGAACCGCTGAACCCCGGCGACGGTTCCGGCGCGGCCATCGTCTCGGCCGCCAAGCACTACCAGGGCACCCCCTACAGCTGGGGCGGCGGCAACTACCAAGGCCCAAGCCTGGGCATCTACTCCAGCCCCAGCCTCGACGGCACCAAGACGGTCGGCTTCGACTGCTCAGGCCTGGTCATGTTCGCCGTCTACAACTCCACCGGGATCCAGCTGCCGCACAGCGCCGAGGACCAGGGAATGGACGCCAGGGGGACTACCGTGCCCAGAGACTGGACGAAGATGCAGCCTGGCGACGTGATCGCTTTCAGCGGGAACGGGTCGGGCTCACCAGGCAGCTTCGGGCACGTCGGCATCTACATCGGCAACGGGCAGATGATCCACGCACCCCGCCCCGGCAAGACCGTGGAGATCGTCCAGCTGAAGGGCTCCAGCTACTACGAGCCGATGGCCTGGTCCATCAAGCGGTACGCCAAGACCGGTGCCACGGCCTGACTCACGCACTCGCTGCCCGCAACCGGTCCGCGGGCAGCCACTCCTGAACCGTCACGTCCCCCCGGCCTGCTCGAGCACGAACACCACCAGGGCAACCCACCCTCGCTGATCCTGCGCCCACTGCAACACCAGCCCCTGCGCCAGACCATGCACCGGATGGTTCACCACGCACCACCGCTGCCTCGCCGGAGCGTCAGCCGGAGCAGGCTCCTCCCGCGCGACCCCGTTGACCGGGCGGTCCTTCAACGGAATCTCGGCCCGGACCGGTGGCCCGGCCTGGCCCGACATCGACATGCGATCGAGCGTAGATCGCCGCACTGACCCCCGTCACAGACCGCCCCGAAATGACCTTTCCCAGAACGCACACCCACCCGCATCCTCAAGCAGAACGGAACGCCGTCGTGACCCAAACGCCGCCCCGCCAGACCGGCCGGATGACTGCCATCCTGGGCGTGGCCACGGTGGCCGCCACCGCCGCAGTGATCTCCTTTTCCCACGTGCAGGCACTCGCCCGCACAGCCGGAGAACCCGAGCTGACCGCCTGGCTTCTCCCGCTCAGCATCGACGGGGCGATCGCCGCCGCGGCCGCGGTCGTCCTGGCCGACTCCAAGGCCAGCCGGCGGACCACCTTCTTGACCTGGCTCATGCTCGCCCTCGGCCTGGCCGCCAGTCTGGCCGCCAACATCGCCAGCGCCCAACCGACATGGACCGCCCGCGCCGTCGCCGCCTGGCCCCCGATCGCACTGGCCCTAGGCATCGAGGTGCTGGCCTCGATGTCCCGCCGGTCCGCCGCCCCAGTCGCCCCTGCCCGGCCCGGGACGCCCGAGACCATCACCTCCGAGCAGACCGAGCCCAGCCAGGCATCGCCCCACACCTCATCCCGGAGCGTCTCGACGTCCGCGCCGCTCCCCGCGAGCGGACCGTCCACCACCGCCCATGCCGGCGGGAAGCCCGGACCGGCCCGCCCGTCGACGAGCGAGCAGCTGCACCTGGTCGACAAGCCCGCCCCGGGCAAGCCACCCCGTCCGGTCACGGAAAGAACCGAGGACGCCCTCGCCATCGAGGTCATCCGCCGCCTGGACCAGGCCGCCGGCGGGCAAGCCTCACGCCGGACCATCCAGGACGAACTGGGCTGCGGAGCCTCACGGGCAACCCGACTGGCAACCCTTGCCCGGACCGATGCCCAGTCCGGGCAGATGGGCCAACGATCGGCCTGATCGGGGTCATGCTGCGAGGTGGCTCGACGCTCTTGCCCGGAGTGTTCAGGGCAAGAGGGTGCGGCCCGCCGCCGATAGGGCACAACTCCTCGCGCGGGGGTCGCTCTCCGCCTACGTTGGGCTGCTGTGAGACCTTCATTCGGAGTGCTCCGCGACCGCCGGGGCGAGAGTGCGCAATCGGCCACCGTGCTCGCCGATCTTCGGGCGAGCATTCAGCCGGCTACACAGACACGCTGTATGGCGCCGAACTGCCCCGGCAGTTGCGAGTGGCCGGCATCCGGCGGTCGTCCAGCGCGGTTCTGCTCGCGCGGGTGCCAAGAGCGGTTCGATCGTGAACGCGCCCGGCTGCTGGAGGAGGTCGCCGCTATTGAGGACACGTTGGCGAGAGCGCCTGGCCCGGTCGATCGGAAGTACCTTGAGAACCAACGCAGTCGACGACTGTGGCTGCTGGAGCGGTATCCCATGCCGTACAGGGAGCAGGCGAGATTGATGGTCCTTGACCATGCGGCAGACGCTCAGCAGTGACGCGCAGCCACCGATGGACCTCTATAACGGCTTGGTCGATTCCCACTCCTGCATCTCGACGACATCTCGACAACAAGAGTTGTCGAGATGCGGTAGAAGTTGCGCGTCGTCGTGCGGGGTATCTTGCACGCCGTGGCCCGTCGTGCGTCGTCGTGCAGGTTGCGGTGCGCCGGCCACCTCCGCACCCCCGAACCGCGAGGGCTACGGTCGCCGCCTAAGGGCTGCCCGGCCTCCGAAGGGGTCCGTTTCCCCTGGTCGCCGCGACTCGTCATAGCTTCTCGGTCGTATGGGTCGCGGGCGGGGGGCATTGGGCAGCTGTGGCGAGTCGCGGTGAGGGCTCCCTCCCTCGTCGCGGTCGATCCGCGCCGCGGCGATGCGCCGGGCTCGTCGATACTCGGTGTGCGCGGTCCGGCAGTCGTCGGATCGGCAACCTCGAGGCGTCTCCTGGCGCTCTGGCGGTGAGCCCTTGCCCACGAACTTGGGGCAAGACATCCTCGCCCCCGTCTGCTGCGTCTTAGCGCCGCCCATGCTGTGCCCTCCGGCGCTCCTCTACGGTAAGGCCTCATGAGGCCGACCTATGGGCTGCTGCGTGAGCGTCGTGGTGCCGCCGCCACGCTGGACACCGTTGCCGATGACCTGCGGTTTGCGCTGGCGCCGGCGGCTTCGGCTCGGTGTATGAACCCCGAGTGTTCGGAGGTGTGCGTGTGGTCGCCGCGTCGTGGTCGCCCGTCCCTGTTCCACGATCGGCTCTGTCACGAGCGGTACCACCTAGTGCGTCGTCGGCTCGTGGCGGAGCGAGAGGACATCCTCGGAGCTTTGGCCCGCGAGCCGCGGCCGTCCACGACTGAGCGGATCTACCTTGAGAACCAGTTGGCTCGCCGGCGGTGGTTGCTGGAGCGTTATCCGGAGTTGCGGCCCCAAGGCCCTCGCCGGGGAGGAGGGTGACCGGCATAAGCGGAGGCCGGTGAGAAGAAGCCGCTACGCATAACGCGGCGTTTATGTTACGTAGGTCGCCAGTTGCGCAAGAGTTCAATCTTGAGTGCATCTCGACAAGGGGGGGCGCACCCCCGCGAAAAGTGAGCTGGAGGTGCGCACTGAACTCGGATCTCGGACAGAACCTCTTCGAGAACCGTGCCCGAGGCCGAGTTTAGGGGGCGCGTCAAGCGGCCAACTGACCCCTCGCTTGGGCAAGACTGACCCCTCACTGCTGACCCACACCTCATCCATGGCCCGTCCGCTGCCACTCCGCTGACCCGACAACGCACCACCAGTTGACGGGCAACAACCCCCCACCACTGCCACACCACTTCCACACCTGCCCGGCGTCACAGCCCACTGGGCGCGCGCACCTTCCTGATCGAGGACGAAAGATCCGATCAGAAGGAGGCCGGTATGCCGGCAGCTCGAACACTTCAGCGCCGCCCAAGTCCGCCGCGGCCTTCGGCTGCGGCGCCGGCGCCGGCCGCGAAGGTCCCGTCGCGGCCGACCACGCACCTACGAGATGCGGCCCTGCTCACCGCCGCGGGCGTCGCTGGTTTCGGAGCCGCGCCGCTGGTCGGGTACCCGGGGCTGGATGTTCCGTCGTTGCTGCTCGGTGTCGGCGGGGGAGCAGCCCTAGCGGTGACCGGCCAACGCACCAAGTTGCGCCGCGAGCTCGAGGACAAGGTGCTCGAGGCGCTGGCCCCGTTGCTGGGTGTGCGCCACCTGGACAGGCGCATCGTGAAGATGACCAAGTGGACCAACCGGTGGCCCGGCCTGCCGGCGAAGGTGCGGATCCACTACGCACCTGGCGCGCCCGACAGCGACCCGATGTGGAAGAGCGAGATCCTCGCGGTCCTGGACTCCCGAATGCTGGCCCGCTACGAGGTCGCCAGGCACGAGCCCCGCCGATGCACGCTCTGGCTCACCTTGGTGACCAAGGAGCAGACCGGGCACGAGGAGCCGCCCTACTCCCAGGTGCGCGCCGAGCGGGCCATCACCGAACTGATCGGCCCGACCGCGAAGGTCACCGGCGTCGAGCTGGACGGTGAGGAGCTGCGCTCCCTCACGGTCACCCACCAGGCCGGCGCGAAGCTGGCCGCCTCCGGGTACCGCAACCGGATCGAGCGGGTGATCTCGACGATGATGCCCGGACGATGGCGAGCGGTCTGGGACTTGGAAGGAGATGAGGTCCGCTTCGAGGTGCGCCCCACGCTGCCGTCCAGCGTCTGGCTCCCACCTCGCGCACCCGAGGACACCGAGGACCTGCTGCGCAACTACCGCCAGGTCAAGATCCCGTGCGCCATCGACGAGGACGGCCGCGAGATCCTCTGGTACCCGGCCCGGGTTCCCCAGGCGATGCTCACCGGCGGCACCGGCACCGGCAAGACCTCGACCGCACACGCGCTGCTGGGGCAGATCACGCAGTACGGGTGGCCGGTCTGGGTGCTCGATGCCAAGCGGGTGGAGTTCCTGGACTTCCGCACGTGGCCCAACGTGCAGATCGTCGCCGGCAGCATCCCCCAGCAGGTGGCGCTGATCCGTCGAGTCTGGGAGCTGATGGAGTACCGCTACCAGCTGATCGAGGAGGGGAAGGCGACCGTCAACGACTTCGAGCCGCTGGTGGTCTTCCTCGACGAGTTCGCCGAGTTCCGCTCCAATCTCTTCGAGTGGTACGCCCAGATCAAGGTCAAGGGCGACCCCACCAAGCCCCCGACCTTGGCCGAGGTGGCCTCTCTGGCCCGCAAGGCGCGCACCGCCCGGATCCACCTGGTGCTGTCCACCCAGCGACCTGACGCCGAGTTCCTCGGCGGTGAGATGAGGGACAACTTCGGCTTCCGGATCTCCATGGGCCGGCTCAGCCCCCAGGGCGCGATGATGATGTGGGAGAACCCCGCCGTCGGGGTCAGCCTGCCTCGAGCCCGCACTGGTCGGGCCACCTCCACCCACGAGGACGGCAAGCCCGTCGAGGTGCAGTGCTACCGCTTCCCCGACATCAACGCCGACGAGGACAGCGAGGAGCGGCAGCTGCTCGAGTCGATCCGACCCGCCGAAGCCCGCTGGCCCCGTCTGGTCATCGTGCCGCCCGAGGCGCAGGTCGACCTCGACGGTGGAGAACCGACCCCGCCGACGTTCCGGGACTACGCCCGCGCCGTGTGGGACTTGGCCGAGAACCGCCCCGACCTCGACCCGCTCTCCGGCGCCGCCGGCGAGGACGCCGTTGACGGCCGCGAGCTCTCCTCGACGATGGCCTCGCTCGGGATCAGCACCAGCGACCACCCCGGTCCCTGCTCTCGCCCGCACCTGCGGTTGGTCGACGCGCTCGAGCAGGACGCAGCCGAGGACGAGCAGGGCGGCGGCATGACCTGGGAGCTCGACGAGTACGTCGGTTACGCACCCCCGGTCAGCTGCGCCGCCCGCGACCTGGTCGTCGGTGACCTCATCCAGATCGAGGACGGAGCAGGGGAGTGGGTCGTGGTCGACGAACCGCCGGAGGAAGACCTCGCCGCCCCCGGCATGATCGCCGTCTCCTGGCGCGGTGACGGCGACGAGTCCGGATCCATCTCCCTGCCCGACGACAACTACATCGAGGTTCGCCGACCCGAGGAGGACGCATGAGCAACACCCCCTACCGAGGCAACGGCCTGGCTGACACCCCTGAGGAAGAGGTGCTGCTGATCCACGTCGGCCTGGCCCTGCTCGGGATCGTGGCGGCATCGGCTGGCGCGTTCTGGCTCAAGGGCACCACCTGGCTGGTCGAGCACCAGGTCTTGGTCGCCGCCGAGTCCGATCCACTCGTGCAGATCCCCGGGGCGGCCGGCGCTGGGCTGGACGTCCCCCGCCTGGCGATCCTCGCCGCGATCCTGGTGGCCACCTTGGTCACCGCAGTCAGCTCGGCCCGCCGTGCGATCGCACGCCGCCGAGAGGACCTGGCGTGAGCGCCCGCCGCAAGGAAGCCCTGGCGCAGGCGGCCTCGGTCCGGCTGGTCGCGGCCGCTTGCGCCGGTCAGGGCAAGATGTGGAACCGCCAGGAGCAGCTGCACTCGGCCGCCGGCTCCCAGTCCAAGGCCTGGGCGGCGGCTGAGCCGCTGGTCAAGATCTGTGCCGGCTGCCCGATCGTGGCCGAGTGCCGAGCCTGGGCTGAAGCCGACGAATACACCGGGATCGCCGCCGGATCCGCGTGGGTGAAGGGGACCGAGAAACCGGCCCACTGGATCCACCGCCATCCGATGAAGAAGCTGGCCAGCTGACCGACCAGTCTCACGCGGGCCGCCGTGCCCCGACCGTCGAGATCAGGAACATCTCACCGTCCCGGGTCGCCGCAGTGGAGTAGTCCCTCCACTGCGGCGACCCGACACTGTCCGGGCGCTGCTCCTCGGCGCGAGCGAAGGCGAGCTGGCGGTCCAGCTGCTGCCGCTCGAGGGCCCGCCGGCTCCGCCACTCGGTCAGCTCGGCCTCGACCCGGCGCAGGTTGTCCTCGTGCCGTGCGATCCTCGCCGGCGCGTGATGGGCCCGGTGCGCGGCCAGGAGCTCGTCGACGTCGGCACGCTCGAGGAATGCCTCGACCAGGCGGGCCACGATGTAGGCCACTCGTTCCTTGGTCTTCCACGGGACCTGCTCACTCCAGCTGGTGTTACGGCGGAAGACGGTCAACCAGCCACACCAGTCGTGCTCGGTCTCCCGCAGGTGCGCCAGCGCCTGGTCAGGGTCGAAGACCGAGCCGCCGGCCAGGCGGATCCCGTTGATGACCGGAGCCCCGTCCAGCTCGCGGGCACGACCGAAGAGCTGGTCGTCGGTCCATCGCCCGTAGACGACCTCGAGCCGCTCGGTGTCGCAGTCGTGGGGATACCCGTTGGCCCCGAACGCCACCGTGAACGCACCGACCTGCTCGACGTCGAACTCCACCCGCCCCCACTGGGTCGCGGTGGCGGTGAAGGTGATGGGCCGGCGTGCGTGGCGGTTCATCGCAGGTCTCCTCTGGTCGCTTGCTGCGAACCGTAAACCGGTCCCGAGAGGTGATGGCGACCCACACCGGGTGGACGGGTCGCAGCAAGCCGTGCCAGGTTGGGGGCAACCAACCAACGAGCCTGACCAGCTCGACCCGAGGGAGCGATCCTGATGGCAACGACCAGCCCGACCCCCGTCCTGACCGACGATCACATCGACCTGCTCATCACCGCCGCCGCAGACTGGCGACTGCTGGCATCCCCGACGACGGCGGCCTTCGCCCAGTCGGCACTGGAGCGCCACGTCGTCGTCGCCTCGAGCACCGAGGCCGGCCGGATGCTGCGCGCCGAGAACGCCGCCTCGGTGCGGTGGCTCTCCGACCACGGCCGCAACCGGCTGGTCGACCGAGCTCCGGCCGGTGCCTACACGCACACCCGGGTCGAGACCATCGACCCGGTCGAGGTGATCAAGGCCGCGCATAGCGCTCAGGCTGCCTGCAAGGACAGCCCGGCCTGGTCGAGCAGCCCGACCTCGCGGCTCATGGCTGCCCTGATCACCGCCGCCACCCACCGCCTGCCCGGCTACGCGGACGCGCCTTGGTTCTGGACCCGCCCTCAGTTGCGCTCGGGCACCAGCATCGGCGTGGCCCTGACCCACTCCACCCCGCCTGTGGTCCCCGGCCTGACCTGGGTCGCCCCCGATCAGGCACGTGAGCACTGGGACGAGGCGCCGCTGGTGGTGATCCGCTGCGACGCCGCGGCCGCGCTGCCGGCCGATCTGCCCGCCCGCAGCGGAGTCTTCGTCCTCTCCTTCGACGGCCAGGAGGACGCCAACCTGGTGTGGGAGGCCGTCAGCGGACTGAACATGCCCGCCCTGGCACTGCTCTGGCCCTCCTGTCAGCCGTGGCTGCAGCAGCAGCTGCGCGACCCCGCCCCGGAGTTCGTCGAGCACCGGAGCCAGTCGTGACCCACAAGCAGCCGGGTACCGTCCCCGGTCCCATCTACACTGGGCCCGGCCGGACTTCGTCTGGCCCCCAGGCCGGGAAACGCGGGGTGGTACCCGCTCTCGGTCTGTCATCCGCGGCGGCCGGGAACCGCGCTGGGTTGGTCCCCAGCGCCCCGGCCCCGCGGATGTCCGGGTCGTCATCGACCCCGTCACAGCCTTCTGCCCTCGCGCACCTTCCTTCGGGTATCAGCACCCGGCTGGAAGGCGGCACCGAGATGGCACCCCACGGCGTCCTCGACACCTACGTCAACCATGGCTGCCGTTGCGCGGCATGCACCAAGGCATCCCGCGAGTACGGCCGCCGCCGGGCCCGGTTGCGTGCATACGGTCAGCTTGAAGAACTCGTCCCGCTCGAGCAGGTCGCCGCTCACATCGCTTGGCTGTCGACACAGGGAGTTGGCTCCCGGCAGATCGCCCAGCTCGCCAACATCGGTCGGATGACCGTCGAACAGGTCACCCGTCCTAGCAGTTACCGCCGCGGCGTGACCCCCCGTGTCGCCGCGGCGATCCTGGCGGTTCGCCCCACCCTGGATGCTCTGGCCGACTCCGCGCTGACCACATCTGCCGGCACCCAGCGTCGACTTCAGGCGCTGATGGTCCTGGGCTGGTCCCTCAGCCAGATCCAGCGCGCAACGGGCACCTCAGCCCTGCACCGCTGCCTCACTCGCGAGACGGTCACCGCGAAGCTGGCCCGCGAGGTCCGCGACTTCTACGACGCCCACTGGACCAGCTCACCGAAGGCAGACCGGCCCCACGCCCAGACCGCGATCACCCGCACCAGGCTGCGCGCCGAGAAGGCCGGCTGGCTGCCGCCACTGGCCTGGGACGACGACACGATCGACGACCCCAACCTGCCCGCCCCAGTCCACGCCCGCCGCCCCGCCAAGTCCTGGCAGCGCATCTACGTCGACGACGTCGCCGAGCTCGCCGCCCTGGGCGCCACCTGGGCCGAGCTGGAGCACCGGGTCGGCGCCTGCCGCAACAGCATCGAGATAGCTCTGACGCGCGCCGGCCGCACCGAGCTGATCGGCCGGATCACCAGCAACCGGTGGGTGGCGGCATGAGCATCCAGACTCCCGCCACCCACCGGACTCCATCATCGCGGTCACCGCGACGGGCCCGCACCGCCCACATGCACGTCTACCGGGTCGCGGAGCGCTGCTGGCTGTGGGACTGCCCGTGCGGGGGAGGCGTGCACGGAGCCACCCAGTCCCTGCCCACCCAGCGAGCCGCGTTCGTCGCGGCCCTGGACCACTCCACCCGAAACCCTGGGAGCTGACCCCGATGGCCACCACCGCGACTCCCCGCCCTCCTCGAGGCCGCTGGCAGCAGGCCAACGTCTGGGCCGGGTACTTGATCTTCGGGTTCCCCGCCGTCGCCGCCGTCCCCGCCCTGATCGCGACCATCGCCCGCTTCGGCCTGCTCGACAGCATCCTCAACGCCGGCCCTGCCGCCCTGGCCGCCTGCCTCCCGCTGGCCCTGTGGATCCGCTACACCCACCGCCGGCCCGGGACCTACACCGGCAAGTTCACCTGGTTCGTCATAGCGGTCATCGGCATCGGGGCGCTGGCCTTCTCCCCGCTCTTCTTCTGGGCCGGCCCAGCCACCTTGGTCCTGCTCTCGGAGATCCTGCGCCTGCTCACCGGCCCCGCCCTGTCCTCGGCCACCCACCGCCTGCGCGCCGGCAGGCGCGTCCTGACCACCCGGAGCGAGCAGTGACCCCCACCCCCCGGCCCCACCAGC
>Ga0209718_1005348_pt1 | contig 10211 bp, 8 predicted proteins | sample AD_JPNAS1_MetaG_FD_184420 | JGI IMG/M metagenome (GOLD analysis project Ga0209718, IMG submission 184420) | Active sludge microbial communities of municipal wastewater-treating anaerobic digesters from Japan - AD_JPNAS1_MetaG (SPAdes) (version 2) | ecosystem: Engineered > Bioreactor > Anaerobic >...
CCTCCACGGTGTGATGGTAATCCACATGCACATCGCCCTTGACACGAACCTCGATGTCCACGAGCGCGTGCCGCGCGAAAAGTTCCAACATGTGATCGAAAAAGCCGATACCGGTTTCAATGCGACTGACGCCGCTACCGTCCAGATTGAGCGTCACCGCGATATCTGTTTCGCGTGTGGTGCGTGTGCGTGCCGCCGTACGTGCCATGACGTGCCTCCCAGGTTCTCAGTCCGCGTCGTTATCTGGCGCGGAAGGTTCATCGTCTTTTTTGTCCCCCCGCGCCAATTCACGCAGGCGGATGACCCAGATGCAGGCCTCGTACAGCGCGCACATCGGCAACGCCATCAAGATCTGCGAAACCGGATCGGGCGGGGTCAAGATCATCGCGATCACGAAAATGATTACGATAGCAATGCGGCGTCGCGAACGGAGCGCTTCAGACGGAACCACACCAATCCAACCCAACGCCAGCAGCAGCAACGGAAGTTGGAAGGCCAGTCCGAAGGCGATAATCGTTTTGATGACAATATCGACGTGCTCATCAAGCCGCACGATATCGACTTTAATACCCACCCACGCATTGATTTTCTGCAAGACCTGGATGGCGATATCAAGGGTCGCCGCATAGGCCATCCAAACGCCGACGCCGAAGAGCAGCGTCGACGCAAACAGACAGAAGATAATGATCGAACGTTCACTGCGTCTCAATCCGGGAAAAACGAAACGCATGATAAAGAAGAGCAGGAACGGCATGCTGAGGGCCGTGCCGCCCCACAGCATGATCTTGATAAGAATGCTGAAGCCCGCGGTCCAGCCAAGTCCCTGCACCTTATCTGTCGAGAGCCCGGCGGGGGCGATGATCCACTCCGTGATCTTCGGCGCGAACGGGATGATGATGATTTCGCAGAGAACCCACGCGATCACGCAATGCAGCAGGCAGTCGCGCAGATCGATCAGGTGTTCCAAAAACGGGCGCGGCGGATCATTGTAGTCATCGGCCGCCCCGTCTTTTTTGATCAAGAACCGTCCTACCTTCATGTGGTGCGCTCCGTGGGCGTCTCGGAGGCTTCGGACACCTCCGGCGTTTCAGACGTCTCGGACTGCGCCCCCGTCACGCCTTGCGACTCGGCCGGCACATCCGACGATCCCGCCGACCATTCGGCGACATGGTCCTCATTGCCGGGGTAGTCCGCAGTATCGGGGTAGGGGTTGTCGTCGTTGTACGACTCAGCGGGATCGGACGGCACGCCGTCGCCATCATACGACGTATCCGGATGTGACGAATACGAGTCGGACGACGACGGCTGGTCCATGTTCATCAACTGATCTTTGAACTCGTCAGCCGCACGACGGAACATCTCCATCGTGCGGCCCAGTTTGCGGGCAACCTCGGGCAGGCGTTTGGGGCCAACCACAATCAGGATGACCACAAACAACACCACCCATTCGCCCGCGCCCACGGAGCCGCCGAGGAACGCTAAGCTGGGAAAACACAACATGCCCGGAAGCCCCTGCGCGCCCGCTTATTTCTGGAACAGCGAAAACTCGCCGCGACGATTCAGGCGCCAAGCCTCTTCACCAGAACCCGCCACCGCCGGCTTTTCCTCGCCATAGCTGCGGGTCTGGATGCGGTCGCCCTGGACACCCAGTTGCACCAAGCGCGTACGCACCGAAATGGCGCGATTCTCGCCCAGCGACAGGTTATACTCGTTGCTACCGCGCTCGTCGCAGTGCCCTTCGACCACCAGCACATGGTTCGCATTCTGCTGGAGATGCATGGCAACCTGCTCAATCTTGGTGATTTCGGAAGGAGCCAGCGAGTAGCTATCGAAAGCGAAGTAGACCGGCGCGAAGGTCACACCCTGCACAGGCGCAAGCGTATCCTCGAAACGCGCACCGCTAACCAGATTACCAACGCCGTCATAAACCGAAGGAATGTCCGTGGCCTCCAACAGCGTCGGGTCATCCAACCCCAAACCGCCGCCGGCACCAGCGCCGCCCGCACCACCCTTTTTAGACCACGGCATACGACAACCCGCTGCAAGAAGGAGCAGGCTGACCATTGCGACATTGACAAAGACGACCGAACGAATATGCATATGTGAACTCCTCACTCGTGAACCGTTATTAGCGCTCTGACCAATCCGGAGACATCCAATTACCGGCAATGTTGATTAAACGTACCGCAGGATCCCCCAGAGTGTCAAGAATGTAGAGCGCGCCCCTGTTCGAGCAGACCACATGCCGCCCGTTCGCCGCCCAGGAGGGGTGCTCGTAGGTGCCGGGCTGCGTCACCATGGTCGCCGACTGCTCACCCTCCTGTGGGTTGAGCACCGCGATCTGATAGCCCCCGCCGCGCTTAGTGGCATAAACAATCCCACCCTCGGCGTGCCAGTCGGGATTGACATTTTCCGAACCTTTGTAAGTCAAGCGGCGCGAGCGGCGTGTTGCCACATCCACCAGATAGAGTTGCGGCGAACGGTCGATGTCGCTTACATAGACAATACTGCGTCCATCGGGCGACCAGCAGGGGCTGGCCTCGGCACCGTGGGGCGTCTGCGTCAGTCGCGTCAGACTACCGCCTGAGAGCGTCAACACATACAGCTCCGGATTGCCCTGATAAGAAAGGATCAGCGCGGCGCGCGAACCGTCCGGCGAAATTGCCGCCCCGGTGTTCAGTCCCTTAAACGCCGCCAGCGCCTTGCGCTCGGCACCCACCACCATGCGGTAGACCGCCGGATATCCTTTCAGAAAGCTCGTGTAGTAGATGTCACGTCCGTTCGGCGCCCAGCGCGGACCGACGGCCGCCACGTTGTCATGGGTGATCTGCATGACGTTCTGGCCGTCAGCGTCGCAGACGTAGAGATCCGCGTTGTTGCGACCACGACGATTAACAAAGACGATGCGCGTCTGGGCTATACCGACCTCACCGGCGATCAGCTTAACCATCTCATCCGCGAGCTGATGCGCCTGACGCCTCACCTCGGCCTGTCCCAGCGAGGTACGCGCCCAATTGAAGGCCTTGCCGGGCCACTCCACGCGGCAAGCGCTCTGCACACCCGAACCCGCATCCGCCACCGAACCCTTTACGGTCACCGCGCCCGACGGAGCGACCTTGAACCAACCCGAAAGCTCCAGGTCACGCGTCAAGGTTTTCACGAAAAGCTGTCCGTACGGTCCCGGCGCCTGCAAGCCAGACAGCGAAACGGTGTTTTTGTCCGCCCCCTTTTTGACCACCGAAATCAGCGGCGGCTGCGCCGCCGACTGTGCACACGTCGTCGGCGGCATAACCCCGACCGTCGTAAAAAATAAAACCGCCAAAAAAAATCGATGCATAATGACTCCAAAAAACGTGGGGACAGTATAGCCTGCCCCGGCCTTCTCCGCAAGTGCAGACAATTTCAAAGATGTAATCGGCAATCACGTGAAAGTCCGTGAAAATGTTTACGGTTTCGGTATAATGATGATGTTCTCTGGGTGGTGTCCGTGGTTCGCCAAAAAAGGAAGTTTTCCGAGTGAAAAGAAGTTCGACTGTTGTTGTGGCCTGTCTCGGTTTCGTCAGTGTGATTTGCGCAGCGGAGACGCCTGCGGTTCATGTGCCCCCCAACGCGGTCAAGACGCGGCCGATCACGGCGACGGCCGACGCGATTCTCGCCAAGGGGTTCACTGTGACGCTCGCAGTCGACTTTGACGGCGTGAAGAATGACGAAACGCTTTACGAGGCAGGCGCCGTGAAACTCGCGTTCCGTCTGGCGGGAAAAACAAAAGGGCTGGAAGGGTATGACAGCCGAGGCGGCAATTATTTGAATTTTCCGATGTCGGACGGTTCGTGCCCGGTGATCGAGGCGACAATCTGCAACCATACGGGACGCGTGGGAATCCCGCTCGGCTTTTTGGCGCGGAAGGACGGTGTCCACACCGTGATACTCAACTTCTCCCCGGTCCACTGGTCAATTTGTGTGGATGAGCACGTGGACAACGACATGCCAATACCGCAAGAGCCGGTAACATGGCCGGCGCAGGCGCAGGAACGTGTTTTCTCGCCGCGCGTACGATCCGCAGTATTTGTCGCGCCAGCGAAACCGGATGCGTTGCCACAAGCGGTGGACGCGAAGCGCGTAACGCGTCCGATCCAATACTGGACACCGGACGATCACAATGCGTGGGTCGGCGACGTGGCGGTGGGAACCTGGAAAGGGTGCTTCCATGTGTCCTATCTCTTCGACCGCCGTCATCACGGGTCAGGCGCGGGTAAGGGGCGCCACTATTTCGCGCATCTTTCGTCCGGCGACCTCGCGAACTGGGATGAGCATCCCCTCGCGGTGCCGATTGATGACTGGTGGGAGTGCATCGGCACGGGCACGCCGTTTGAACTGGACGGTAAGTACTGCCTCGCGTACGGGCTCCATACGGAGCGGATGATGCCGCAAGGGAAAGACTGTCCCGTGGGCGGCACCTACGCCGTGTCGGAGGACGGCATCCACTTCCGGAAAACGGGTGTGATGTTCACATCCGATCGCAACCCGAGTGTCTACAACCGCGCAGACGGTCGCCTCGGCATGGGCACGAAAAACGGACAGCTTTATTACCGAGAGGGCGACGCTTGGGATTGGAAACCCGCCGGCAAGCGCGCACCTGTGAGCGGAGATTGTCCCGCGCCGTTCACATGGGGTGGACAAGATTATCTCATCCAAGGGTTCTTCCACATGGCGTCGCGTCCGAACGAGTCCGGCGACTGGGAAGACTGGGCGGCCTCGGGCGACGACGTCTACGAAGGGCTCTCCGTGCCGATGGTCGCCCCTTGGTCGGGCGACCGCCGCATCATGGTCGGCTGGCTCCGACATCTCTACGGTTGGGGCGGCTGGCTTGTCTTCCGTGAACTCGTGCGCTATCCCGACGGCAAACTCGGCGTGAAATGGCTAGCGGAAACGCCAGCGCCGGTACCGCCGCAGACCTTCGCCGTGGCCGATGTCACGAAGCCGTTCGTTGTGCGGGCGGTAGCAAAGGCGGGCGACACGGACTTTGAATTCCGCATCGATCCTGCCGAAGCGCGGGCGCAATTCCATTTCCCGCGCAAGGGCGAATCCGGTGCACGAGTTTTGACTACGGCAGAGTTTTTGAAAGTTCCCACGGACAAGCACTCGACCGTCATCGGTGGCCACGCATCATCTGGGGGAGCGTTCGCGCTCGGCAAGATCCGCGGGCTCGACAAGCCATTCACCGTAAAGCTTGTGCAGTACTACGACGCGAAATCCGACGCGACGATTTTCGACGTGGAAATCGCTGGCACCCAAACGATGATCACATGCCGCGCGGGCCGCTTCGCGCCCGCCGCCCGCAGGGGCGACTAGTGCTCTAACCCTACACGATTTCCCAGCCTGGGCGGTAATCTCGCGTCAGATATGGGGCCGCTTCAGGGCGGTTGGTGACGGCGAGTTTCGCCGAATCCCAGAGCAGACGCTTGCCGCCGAGACGCAACGACACCGCCGCCAAGTTGAAGGCTTCGGAGATCGGTCCGGCGTGCTGAAAATCGCCGTACGTGGGCGCGCCACCTTTAAAGGCTTTGACCCAGTTGAGGTTGACCGGCTCGACCGCCGGTAGCGGCGCTTGCGTGTCGCCCGAGAGTATACGCGGATTCTGACCGAGGAACCCGGCCAAGATCTTGCCGCGGTCACCGACGAACAGCATGCCTTCCGGCGGTAACTCGCCGTTCTCGCGCTCCAACTCCTCGGGGGTCGGCGGACGCATGCCGCCATCGTACCACCACAGGTCGAGCGTGGGGCGCGCGCCTTTGGCGGCGAAGCCGAAGCGCACGGTGCAAGCGGCAGGGAAGGACCACGTGTTTGTGATCTTCACGCTCACGCGGTCGCGCAACGTGCAGACATGGCTGGGCGTGGACTCGACGCATATCGGCGCATCGAGGTCAAATTCCCGGAAGACGCGCCAGAGGCTGTAGTGTCCCATGTCAGCGATGGCCCCGCCACCGAACTCGTACCAGCCGCGAAAAACGGTGTGGGTGTAGTGCGGATGGTAGGGACAGTCGCGCGACGGACCGAGCCACAGCGCCCAGTCGAAATCTTTGGGCACCGGCGGCGTGTCGGAAGGACGCTCCGGGTATTGCGGCCAGACCGGCCGGTTGGACCAGTTGTGGATCTCGCGCAGGCGGCCGATCACGCCGTTGCGGATGAGCTGTGCCGAGATCGAAATATCGCCGCCCGAACTGGCGGGGATGAAGTGAGTCGCGACCCCGGTTTCCCGTGCGGTCTCGATCACGCGACGCACTTCGATCACACGGTTGGCCAGCGGCTTGTGCAACATGACATGCCGACCCGCCCGCATCGCGGCGATAGCGACCGACGCGTGCAGATGGTCGGGCGTCATGATTTTGACCGCGTGCACCCCCCGCTCTTTCTCCAGCAACTCTCTGAAGTCTGCGTAGCGCGCGCAGGGCTTCGCCGTTTCGCCGGCGCGGTGGCGGGCGTAGTAGGCGTCAACCACCTCCGCCGCGACATCGCGACCGCCGGGGATCGCCTGGCCTGCGCGCCAGTCAGCAACGCCGATGGCGTTAGCCAGACCTTTGCGCAGACCTTGGCGTGACCAATCCACATAATCGTCGCTGTCCTTGTTCGGATCGCACACAGCCACCACCCGAACGCCCGGCGTGGCCAGCAGGCCGGGCAGTTCGCGAAGCCCCTGCGTACCGCAGCCGATAAGGGCCACGTTCAGCGTATCAGCAGGAGCCGCCTGCCCCGACGCACTAGGCGTGAAGGCAGGCAAGACGTTGAGCGCCGCAGCCGAGACACCGGCTGACTTCAAGAACGCGCGACGATTCATACGATTACTCGCCGTACACGACGGTGGTGGTCTCGTTGTACAGCCAGAGGATGTTCTTCACGTGGTAGTCAACGTGATGCACCTTGCGGATACCGCCATTGCGCATCGCCTCGCCGATCGTCGCGTCGCCGCTACCGAGGAAGAGGACACCGCCGCTCCACGCTTCACCGCGCTTGAGCGGGCGCACGCTGTTATCCACAATGGGATCCGAGACAGCGTGATTGAAGACCAGAGCGGACTGTATGGTGCCTTTGTTCGGGATAATACAGCCGGACAGAACAAGCGCACCGACACAGACGGCGCTCAGAGCGAACAACTTTTTCATGTGAAGTCTCCTGTTGTAAGGCCACGGAATTGTAGCCATCTTTCTGCAAATGATCGTCGCACGTTTGGGCGCGAAAAGCAAGCGTGCAATCGTACAATCGGCTAACGCATTGCGGCGCGCTTCGGCGGCCGCGCCATCAGTTCGTCGATCACCTTGCCCACGTCTTCTTTGGACATTTTCACTGTAAGACGGCAGTTGGGGCTTGACTCGTCCGCGACCCACTCATTCTCGCCCTTTATTCCCACCATGCGATATGTACCGCGCTCAGTGTTGAAGTAGCGATCCAGTTCCCGTACGGCAACGAGGATCGCCGTCTGATCCCAACTCGGATGCCCCGCGAGGCGATCATAGGTGGTGTCATTCACCTTGTCGCGCGGCGGCAAACGATACGCATAAGCGTCGCGCACCGGATTGCGCGTGTCGGGAAGTTCGGAGACAACGCGTCCGGTGAAGATATAGCGCCCATACTGCCAATCCGAGAACATGATCGGCGTGGGCCATTGATCGAATGTAATCTTGGAGGCCTCCCAATCGCCGGCGGAATTGTGTTCCTTGCCGGTGGGATAGGAACACGCCATGATCACGGCTTTCTTCACTTTCTTCGCCACGAGAGCACGGCCGTCGAGCGGAGAATACTGGTCGCCCTTTGATTCGAGCAGCCGGCGGAGGTTTGTCATAAAGCCCACGGCACACACCACCACGCTGCCGTCCGGCTGGGCGGCGAGCGTCTTACGGAAAACCTCCGTAGCATCCGGCGCCTGCGAACTATCTGCGTATTTGTACCAGCCTTCGTATTTCTGCAGGAGATTGAAGCCGCGCGCGCCGGGCCCGCATACGCCCGTATCATGTAACGCGCCTACCAACAAGTCCGGACGTCCGTAGTAGCGGTTCACGATCTCCACCACCGCGAGCCCGGTGTTTCCGCGCGTGCTCTGCACCACCGCCAGCAACTCACATTCGCCCGCGTCCGCAAGCGCATGCAGCATCGCCAACGCTCCGATGTCATCGTAGTCGGTGTACATGTCCGTGTCGAAAATCACCTTGACGGGATCAGCGGCCACCTTCAGCGCGGCACACACCGCCACAGCCATAAGAAAGTTTTTCATCATTCCTACTCCTAGCTTTTTTCTTTTCTTCCGTCGTCTCTCAACCGATGCGGTCTTGGGGCTACACATCAAATACAAAGCGTACACGCATTCACGACGTGCTTCAGCATACGCCCGTCATTGGATAAAGACCGCGAAACCGCGCTTCGTAAACTTCGCGGAAATCGTCGTCATCGCTGCACCGCCGAACGCAGATTCCTGCGCCACGATTTCACTCCGATAAGTCGGCATTTCAGCGAGGACGAGCTTGTCCATGACCGTAGCCGCCGCATCCGTCCACACCGTGAAAAGCGGCTGGATGAAAGCAGACGGCGCGGGACCTGTCAGGCTCACCGTCACCGGCAGCGACGTACCCTCAATCGTGAGGGGCTCGTTGACGACGAGACCATACGTCGAACGTTCGTCTTCCGGATCAGCGACATAGTCGACCTCGAACTTTGCATCGGCGGCGAAGGTGAGGGACGCGCCCACCAGCGGACGCGCGCTCCCGGCCCTAAGCGTACCGTTCGAAACGACCAGCAACGGTCCGTCGGAAGCCGCACGCGCCGTGCCGCCGAGATCCCAGACACCGTCACCGATTTTACTGCTCGTGCCGATCCAAGTCATCGGCAGGCGCGTTGAGAGCGTCACGCCCGGATCTGTCCATATCTGTCCGCCATCTTGAAGGGCCATGCCACGGTTTTCATCGTCGAGTGTAAGCGAACAACCTGGGCGAAAGATGCCCCTCGTCTGTATGGCTAGGGCGTCCGCCGTGAAGGTCGCAGGGTTACCGCCGAGGTTGCACTCGTTCGTAACAACGAGCGTGCTCAATCCCAAAATGCTTCCCTCCCGGTAGCCGTTCACATGCAGGGAACCGAGGTAGGCGGAATTGTCCGCGACGAACTTGTAGGTCGTCCGGCCCATACAGAAGAGTCGTCCATAGCCGGAAACCGATGCTTCCACGAGGTTGACTCTGAATGCGTCGCCGTTGAAACGGAAATACCCCGTCGGCTGTGTCTTCACCGTGAGATGACCGGCGAAGGTCTGTTCCGTACCAGCCGCGTTTCCGCCGCCGAAGGCGATGCCGCCCCCATCGTAGCCTTGGAGGTCGTTGCAAATAAAGAGGGTCTGCTTAATCACGTACTGCTTGGCGTTGTCGACAGTCTGATACGGATTGAAGAGCGTGAGGGATTCACCCGGAAAGTCGTAGGTCCCGCCATCTGGGCCGCCGCGGCGCACGTCGCGTCCCTGCACACAATAGTGCTCACCGGCGTGGACTTCTTGCCCGTCCGACCAGTGTGACGCTGTCAGACAGAAAGCCGGACTGCCGTCCACGGCGTGTACATACGGTACCGTCTTCAGATACACCGTCTGCATCCCGTCCACCGTCTGCACCTCAACACCCTCTACACCGATACCATGCCAAAAGTCCGCGATTTCGAAATCGTCCGCCGTCACCGTCCCGGATGCGACGGGAATCGTGGCCACAGCGAGCCGATTCGTGGCGACAGGATTATTCAGAAAGATCGACATCTTTCCTTCGAGTGCGAAAGTGCCGCGGAAATCCACGCAACCCGTCGCCCCGGAAATCGACGCATTAATGAGCAGCTTCCCGCTCTTGCCGGTGAAGTTGTAGACGGCAGGACGGAAATCGGGTGCAGCCACTTCGAGCGTGGCATCACGGTTTAGCGTGAACGTGGAGGTTTCCGCCATGGCGAACCCATTCGTGAGCGAGAGCTTGCCGTTCACGATGAGCCCGGGAGCCGAGAACGCGCCACCGTAGCGCAACGTAGAACCGCCGGTGATAGTAAGAAGCCCGTTACCGGTGATCGGCGCAAGGATCGTACTCGTGCGGCCGATCAAAAATGTCGCGCCGTTAGGATCCTCCATCGTGATGCCACGTGTAGCGGGAATGCACAGGTCGGAAGTGATAACAAATCTGGCCCCGTTCACGAGCCTGATCGAG
>Ga0209718_1005352_pt1 | contig 10203 bp, 10 predicted proteins | sample AD_JPNAS1_MetaG_FD_184420 | JGI IMG/M metagenome (GOLD analysis project Ga0209718, IMG submission 184420) | Active sludge microbial communities of municipal wastewater-treating anaerobic digesters from Japan - AD_JPNAS1_MetaG (SPAdes) (version 2) | ecosystem: Engineered > Bioreactor > Anaerobic...
GGCGATGAGCATGGCGGTGACGGCGGAGAGCGTAAGGAGCACGATCATGCTCTGGTCGGCCGTGCCCACGACAACGACGAGGAGGATGGAGGTCAGGGGCGCACCGAGAGCAAAGGTGAGGGCGGCAGCCTCGATGCAGAGGACCAGGATCGCGACGGGGATGCCCGGGAAGACGAGGCTCAGGGCAAGCCCTACAAGCGTGGATGAGAAGATGATGGGAAAGAGCGGGCCGCCGATGTACCCGCTCTTGAACGAGAGGGCAAGCAGGAGAATCTTGGCGATAGCCATGCCAAGGAGCATGACGGCCCCGAACCGGGCCGGGTCGGTGATGATCCCGTGGATCTGGGCTTCCCCGGAGAAGAGCAGTTCGGGGATGGCGTAACCGACGGCCGCAACCACCACCCCGGCGGCGAGAACGCGGGTGACGACTGCGCCGCCAAATACCCGGTCCATGATCTTCTCGGCCGCCTGCATGGAGACCCCCGCAAAGACCGCGAGCAACGATCCGGCGATGCCGAGGGCGACCGCGTAGAGGATATAAACTGGCAGGAACTCGCCCATCGGCTCGAACGGGATGCTCCGGGCAAAGGATGGGAAGCCGATGAGCAGGTAGAAGCCGAAACCGATGGTGCCGGCGAGGAGGTTCCAGGTGAGGAGCCGGAGGGCGTTCTTATTGCCGCCGACCTGAAACTCGGTGGCGAAGACCCCGGTGAAGAGCACGCTGCCGATGACGCCGTTGAACGCCGAGGCAAGGGCGGCGACATCGAACCCGAGCGCGGCCGAAGGCGATTCGATCCTGAGTCTCTTCCGGACAAACGAGGAGACATACATGAGGAGAAGGGTGATGGTCCCTTCCGGGCCGATGCTTGCCCCGGAGAGGAGCGAGAAGAGCGATGAAAGGAGGGCGCCGGGAAAGGTTCGATGATCGGGTTTCCCTCCCTCCCCGCCCTTGAGCGAGTCTGCAAACCCCTCGTGGATCACGTCGGGAGCGTGCAGGTACTTGCGGGAGAGGCCGACGAGCAGCGAGAAGAAGACCACCGCGGCCGGGATTGCCCAGGGGGTGACCACCAGGAGACTGTCCTCACCCCAGATGGTCTTGTTGAGCTGTGCATAAAGGCTCAGGTACGCTACCGTGAAGACGATGGCGATTACGGCTATGAAGACGACCTGCCACACCCTGAGATCCACGGTGCTGCCCGGTACTTCCGGCGGCGCCGGGCCTTCTGCGGATGCTGGCACGGGAGACACGACATAATGAGCTCGCCTTTTTGACTAATCTGTCTTGTGGTTTGCTTATCCCGGCATCACGCCGCCGACCGGGTTTAAAAAAAGTTTTTGTGCCCGGAACAGGCGCTGTTCCGGGTTACTTCTGCCGGGGCCGCGTCTCGATCGTCTCTTTCTTCACAACTTCCGCCGGTGGTGGCACCTCCCGCCGCATGGCCTCCGCCTCCTCCCGCGTCGGGGGTGTTATGGCCCCCGATGACTGGATCAGGCTGGTGTCCGCTTCCTGAGGCCAATTATCCTTATCAAAGCCCGGTCTGTCATCCAGCTGCTGCTTGTCGATGTTCACGACGAAGTTGTCGTCGCCCGAACGGTAGATCACGGCCTCGGGTGGGATAGCAAAATGCTTTGCCCCCATGCCGAGCGTGCCCCCGTGCTTGAGCACCAGGTACTTCACCCGGCCCTCGGGAAAAGAGACCCGCATATCCGATATACTTCCGATATCGTCGCCCCGGGAGTTGATCACCTTCTTGTTCATGATGTCGTCGGCCGACATGTGCCATTCTTCCCCTGTCGTCCGCGTCCTTCGCTCCAGAACCGTTCCTGAACGTTCCTGCACCTTCTTCACCTCCATTGCCTCCACCTCAGGGAGACATGCCTCCTGAAGCGGGGTGCACTGAGTGCCGGGCGTCCATAAAATGGTTTTGCATCCGGATGGCCCGGGAGTCTCTCCTGAACCGGCAGCCCGGGAGCCCGGGATATGCGCCATCAGGGAAAAATGGGCCATAATGTGCGCCATTCTGGGAGGAGAGGCCGGGATGCGGCTCGGGTTTAAATAGATGGAGTTATGTACTGCATACGCCAATCCCCTCTTCATGGAGTCCACTATCAGACTCAATCTCACCAGGGTCCTGGAGGTGACAGGCGAGCTAAAGCACTTCCTCGATCTGGGCGCCATCCGCCTGCAGGCGGCGGGGCAGTTATCACAGGAAGCATCCGAGGCGCTGATCTTTGCGATGGCCGACGAGCTTGAGGATCATATCCGGGCGATGCGCGACCGGCAGGGAACCGCTACCATCCGCGACATCCGCACCTGGATCCGGGCCTGGATAGACGAGCAGGAAGCGGCACTCGGGGTAAAGCCTCCGGGAAACGGGGACCGGGGGTGAGCGCCTCGCACCTGAAGGGCGTTTAGGGCTCCGCGCAGGAGGGTTCAACCCCGGCACCGGAAGAACACTCGCGCGGCGACCCACGGTCGGTTCCTGTTCGCGCTGTGTCGGTCAATCCTCGGCAAACCGGCGCGGGAAGTGCATTGTTCCCCTTCGGCAATTATATGGGGCTGGCCTATCCGCATCGTCGCGCGAGTGTTCTCTCTGCCGTATCCGGGTCTGATGCCGCGCAGCCGCGCACACACGTGGATCCGGCGGTCTGGCATACAGGTATTCATGGGAGAAAAGCCTCTCACCGGGGGTTCAACGGCCGGGGCAGGATGTTTCGTATCGGTTTGTATGCCTTTATATCCGGCACGATCTTCGCTTCTCCTCTATGATGCATCCACCATCATCGGGACGAACGGGCCTGCCGGCAACGGTACCCACGATCTGAAAATTTATCACCACCCACCACCCATGCAGCCCCGATGCCTCACTTCGACCTCTTCTTCAAGACCGAAGAGTTGCGGCGGAGGCTTGAGCCGCACCTTCACCTCATCCCGCCGTACTTCCGGTTCACCGTCCGGGTAGGGACACCGGAGGTCCGCTATTTCGATCCTAAGGATCCGATGTGGAAGGGGTTCCCCTTCCCGGTCCCGGAAAGAACCGTCTACGTCTTCGACGATGCGATACCCGCACGGGCGCTCGGGGGCGGTATGGATATGCGGGCGAGCGTCCGGGTCACGCGCGGAGATACCGACGACGAGGCGATCGTCCTCCGCATCTGGCACGAGATCCTGCACGCGATCGGGCAGCCGGCGGATGATATGGTCCGGCGGGCGGCCGAGTGGCAGAGTGTCTCCGAACGGCTCGTGTGGGCGGCCTGGCAGTCGCTCTCCCGGCCGGTGGATGTGCCGTTCTGGCACCGGAAGTTCTACGCCTGGCTGACGGAGCGAGCGGAGAGTGGTGCAGGGGGAAGATAGGGCACGGTGCCCGGCATCCTCTGGCGAAACCGGTGGCGGGCTGTCGCTCCTGTGGCTATCAGAGGCTACGCCTTGCCAGTAAATCATATCTACCGGCAAACCCAATCTGACAGTATGCGGTCTCTTGCAATTTCACTCGTTGTCATGCTTGCTCTCGGCCTGGCTTTGATCTCGTCCGGTTGTATGCAGAACGGGCCTGCTCCCGACACATCGGCGCCGGAAGACGGCAGTTCTGTAGAACGGGGGAACTACACGTCAAATGAGACACTCGTTGCCTTCGTCGAGAGTGCGGCCGCTTATGTCAGGGAAAATGGGAAGGAGAAGGCGCTTGCCGAATTCAGCGACCTAAACGGCTCGTTCATCCAGGGCGAACTCTACATCTACGCGTATGACTTCAACGGCACCACCCTCGCCCATCCGGTCAACCCGGAAAAGATCGGTGTCAACCGCCTGAACGAGACCGAAGGGGATGTGGGGATCTTCCTTCGGAAGATGAACGATGCTGTCAGATACGGGGACGGTTTCGGCCGGATTGCCTACATCAACCCCATGCGTGACCGGGTGCTTGAGTCGAAACTGGCGTACGGGGTGCAGATAGACGAGACCTGGTGGCTTGGTTCCGGGGTCTATACCGGTTCGGTGGACCCGGATACATCCGGGTGAGGCGGAAGCCCGGCCCGGCGATGCCCTTTACCAGGAGGTCGAGGAGAGGCGGGTTATATGGTGAGGAACCCCTTTTTTACAATAACCCGCAAAATAATGATCGATGAGGCTGCCGTACGGGGACCGGTTCGGGAGGAAGAAAGAGGCAGAGAGACCGGCGATACCGCCGGATGAGTTCTCGCAGCAACTTGCCTGCTCCCGGGCTGAGGCAGAGAAGATCCTCGCTGCGGCAGAGGGCGATCTCGCGACCCTTACCGGGATGCGATGGAGCCTTGAGCACACGTCGCTCATCCTTGGAGCGGCGATACTGGTCAACCTGGCGCTTCTGTTCGCATATACCAGGGAGTACTCCCTCTACTGGATCATGGCCTCCTTCATATTCCTGATGGTGAACCCCTTCCTCCTCCTGCTTCCGACCGATAGAGGCGATCTGAGGTCTTATGTCAGGTATTTTATCGACCTCAAAGATCGCGAGAGAAAAAGCCTCGAGGAGATCATCTCATGGAAGAGCCTTGAGAAGGGCGCCGCCATCCCTGCCGATGCGATGGAGGCACTCAGGCGGCTCACGCACCAGAGGAAGTCCCTCTATGAACTCGGCTGGAACCTCTTCTTCATCAACTGCCAGCCACTCGCCCCGGGTTTTCTCGTGCTCTTCGCTCTCTCTTCGGTGTTCGCTCTTACGGGCTGGCTTGTGAACGGTGATTTCGCGTCGTACTCCGCCGTGATCGTCGTCATTCAATCCGCCGCAATCATCGTCTTTTATGGTGCGATCGTGTATGTGCAGCCGTATTCACGCGGCTTCTTTGCGGGGATGCTCGGTATGCAGTCCCGCATCAGGGAGCGGTATAACGAGGCCTGGAGCCAGGGGCTCAGGTACGCGCTCACCGTTGCCGTCGTGACGACCGTTGCCGGCGTCATCTTCATAGCGGCGATCGTTCTCCCCGGGGTGACGTACAGCAGTTTCGCCTCTGCTGAAGCCGATATCGAGTTCGGGGCCGGCATGTTCGCCCTTATCTTTCTGACACAGCTGATCGTCGTGCGGCATCTCCAGGGAGGCTACAGTCGTACGCTCGTCCACTCGCTCTTGTCGTCCAGGATCGAGATGATCCGCGAAGAGGTACTCCCGGCCATCGCGGACCTTGTCCCGGCGCCGCTTTGCGCCACCGCGACCTCCGGGATGGCAGAAGACCTCAAGAGGATAACCCTTGATCTGGCCCGGCACCGGGCGCTCAAGATCGACTACGTCTCGCTCTTCGGCTACTTCCCGGTCTGCATGGTGACACCGGACATCGGCGCCATAATGCGTGTTGCCGGGGTAGTGGACGGCGACCGCGAAAGGACCGGAACCGCCGGAACGGCGTAATCACCGATCTCGCCCCGGATCGGCACAGGAGAACCGGGGCGATCCTCTTCTCCCGGGCATACTACCGGCGAACGCGGTATCCGGCTGGCGCGAGGATACGGATGAGGGCATCATCCCATTCCACACCGGAGAGGTCGTCCAGCGCCGGTCGCACCTGTTCCCAGAGCCGACTGAATTCATCGGTATCCGGAACGAGCGCTCTCTGGTACGTCACCCGTCCCGCTAACCTTCCCTGCGGATCAAGGATGAGCAGGCGGCAACAGTACTCGCGGCAGAGGGCAGGGCGTGTCAGGTGGACCGTGCACCATGCCTTTTCGCCGTCAAATCTCAGGAAGAAGCATGCGTTCGGCAACCCCTCGATACTGCTTTTATCCTCAAAGAGGGCTATCCTGTCCGGGTCGACCCGCACCTCTTGCGCATCCCCGGTATAGTGGTTGTGCACGATGAACGTGTAGTTGCCGCGCCCTTCGATGACCCTGTGGACATCCCGCATGTGGGTGCAGCACCTGCCGCACTGGCAGCACTTACCGGCTATGGCGACCCTCTCCCCCGGGCGACTGGGATCTTCATCGTCCGGTACTCTTCGCCGTAATCGTATAATATCTGCCGGAAGTCCGCCCGGGCGTTGACAGGTCACCGGATCTCGGCCACCGGTATGTCGACCCATGGCGCAGGGGAACCGCGATAGGCCGGGGGGAGGCACGACCCCGGCGCGGAACGAGGGGTGCCCGGCGCCTTCTCCGTTTGTGTCGAAGGACCGGGTATATGCACCGCCATAGGCCGGCAACTCATGGATGGACATGAAAGCCGGCGATGATCGATCGTGCCGGGAATAACAGCCTGATCGGGCGGATGCTCCTCATGCCCGGAGAACGGTTCTCACGTTCGCGACGAGGCACTTATATATGGATGGCAGGGATACAGGTGCGCTCCCTCGATGCGAGTGGCCCGGGGGTGCAGGCGAATGAGATGTGGTTATGCAGCATGGTTCCGGATATCGTGATCAGCTGTAGCCACCGAGCCCTTCGCCCGGGAATACGCCGGAAAGACCCGGGATGGTGATGCGTATGAAGAAAACAGATCGTTATAGTGCGCATGAAGAGAAGCGGGCGCCGTTCGGCCGCATCCTTCTGTGCAGTCTGATCGCCTGTATGCTGCTTCTGGCAATACCTGTCGGGGCGGCGGAGGCTGTTTCGTTCCCGGATACCGACCTTGAAGCTGCGGTGCGCGATGCGCTGGATAAGCCCCGGGGAGATATTACGACCGATGACATGGCCGGGCTTGGTGCTCTCGATGCAGAGGATAAAGGAATCAGCGATCTATCGGGACTTGAGCATGCGGTCAACCTGCGTGGCCTCGACCTTGATTCAAACGAGATCAGCGACCTCGGTCCCCTTGCCGGCCTGACGGACCTGCAGGATCTCGATCTCGATTCGAACGAGATCAGCGATCTCAGCCCCCTTGTCAACCTGACAGACCTGCGGAATCTTGAGCTCGATTCAAACGAGATCAGCGATATCGGCCCTCTTACCAACCTGACGAACCTGCGGGAACTCGACCTAGAATCAAACGAGATCAGTAATATCAGCCCCCTGGCCGGCCTGAAAAACCTGCGGGAGCTTGATATCGATGGAAACCAGGTCAGCGATATCAGTCCTCTTGCCAACCTGACAAACCTGCGGGAACTCGACATCAGTTCCAATCAGGTCAGCGACCTCACCCCTCTTGCCAACCTGACGAACCTGCGGGATCTTGACCTTGACTCGAACGAGGTCAGCGATCTCGGCCCCCTCGCCGGCCTGAAAAACCTGAAGAAGATCGACCTCGACTCAAACGAGATCCGCGATATCGGTCCCCTTGTCAGGAGCGAGCTCGGCACAGGCGCTACCGTGGAACTGCGCCACAACCTCCTCGACCTCACTCCGGGATCCGCCGCGATGAAGGATATCGAGGCGCTGGAGAAGAGAGGAGTGGACGTCAGCTATATACCGCAACGCAGGTGACGGCCTTATCTGTTATCAACGAACTCCCCGGGATGGTGGTACCCATCCCAGGGGTCGTTACCAGGAATTATTGATCTCTATCTGATTAGTAGTTGAAGCATTCTGCTCCTGAACAGATCCAAACAAAATGCACATCGTTCCACCTTTGATACGTTCACTTGTCAAACATTGAAAGGTGCTTATGTCACCATACCTACAAAAGAAGCCTGTGGAGCATTTGAAAAGCAAGCTGGGCCTTTACTGAAATGTATCGAGAGTAACCCTTTTGAATCCCACACCCTGCCGCCCTCCGCGATACCCTTCCCCCGAAGCTCATCTCTGGGGAGATCCAGGTGCCGGTGGGGGAGGAACAGAGAGGACAAAGCGCTACCATATGACAATGGAGACTCCATCACGATCCCGGCTTGAGATGTGGTAAAACCGTCACACCAAACCCCAAAACCCAGATGTGACTTTTCAGGTAAAAATCTAGTGAATCAAAAACCCCCCTATTCATGCCTACCCTGGAATTCCAAGCCCAAAGACTCTTTTCGTAACATATATATGGCCTCTGGCATAGCCTCTATAAAAGCCATCACGCGGTGCCCCCATGATCGAGATTCACCCGAACCTGTACGTCGGCAACGAGTACGATTACGAATTTAAAGTCCGACATGAAGCAGGATGGTGCATCGTTCATGCCTGCAAGGAGCCATACCATCGTCAGGCTCTGGGCTACAGGGGTCGAGCTGCCCCAAAAGATCACCCGGAATACCTCATCGCGCGAAGGGGAAAACGGCTTATCTTGAACCTCGTGGATGCTCCGGACCCAGCCTACATCCCACAGAAGATCATCGATACGGCACTGGAGTTCATCGACGCCAGCCTGAGAACCGGCAACCAGGTTCTTGTTCACTGTAACGAAGGGTGCTCACGGTCGCCCGCAATAGGGTTGCTGTATCTTGTGAAGTATACCGATTTGCTCCCGATAGATGACTTCATTCAGGCCGAAGAGGTGTTTCGATCGATCTATCCGCCCTATAACCCGAAGAATGGCATACGAGGCTATATGACGACAAATTGGAGTCGGTATGCCAGTCGATCGGATCAAAATAGTAAAAGTGGGTGAGGTTGGGCAAATATGAGTGACATCTCCCTTGATCAGGCAACAGCGGATGTATTGATTGCCATTCCCAAAGTTAGGGCGAACAATGATGCGTCACGTTATCCCGGAGCGGGCGGATATCTTACGCTGCCCCTCCTCTCCAGCGATGGACGCGAATCTTTCCACCTCGATATCCGGAGAGGGAGCATCGATCTCCTGAAGGGGACATACCAGAACCGCGCGAGGCAGGTCGTAACACTGGTCCGGTTGGACTTTGGCGGTGCCCCTCATAGGAATCCCGATGGCGCTGAGGTCTCCTCACCCCATTTGCATATATCGGGAGGGATATGGTGATAAGTGGGCAGTTGAAGTGCCATCGGATAGGTTCTCACATATCGAGGATCCATGGCAGACGTTGCAGGACTTTATGCAGTTCTGCAACATAGTAGATCCCCCGGATATTCAGAGGGGCATTGAATGATCAACGAGATTCAAGGGCTGGTGAACGAGTATGCCCGCTGGCTCAGGGAAAAAACTCAGGTGAGGCAGGTAGATGAATGGGTGGAGATCACGACACCCTATCTTGACCGGCACAACGACTATCTCCAGATCTACACTCGACGCCGAAACGGCGATTATATCCTCACCGATGCCGGATACATCCTCCAGGATCTGGAGTTGTCCGGCTGCAAACTCGATAGCCCGAAGAGAAGAGCGCTGCTGATGATAACGCTCAACGGGTTTGGCGTGAAACTCAACAAAGATAGACTCGAGGTGTATACATCCGTTGCGAGTTTTGCACCCAGCAAACACAACCTGATACAGGCGATGCTCGCCGTCAACGATCTCTTCGGTCTTGCAACACCCATGACGACGAGCCTGTTTTACGAAGATGTGGTCACCTGGCTTGATGTTCATGATATCCGGTACGCATCCAACGTTAAATTCACCGGCCAGAGCGGGTTCGACCACCTTTTTGACTTTATCATCCCCAAGTCCCGTAACCAGCCAGAGCGCATCATCAAGACCATCAACAACCCGAGCAGGAACACTGCACAGGCAGTTGCATTCGCCTGGATTGATATAAAGGAAGCCCGCCCCCCTGATTCAAAAGCCTATGCCATCCTGAACGACAGTGAACGCCCGGTTCCTGGAAACGTTCTCGATGCGCTGAACAACTATGGCGTAAAAACGGTCTCATGGAACAACCGGGAGGCCGTTGTGAAAGAGCTGGCAACATAAACAACCGTCGCTCATCTCCGGTGATATCCGGGTGCCCGCGGCCGGCAAAGATCGAGAAAGGGCATTGCCGCACGAGATCGTCCGGGGACGACCCCCGTCTCATTTACAACATCTATCAAAATATAACAAACTGATAGATAATGATAATAAGGAGTGAAACGATAACTGAAATTTAACCATGAAACTCCCCCGCACTCCAGAATACTCTCCGGCAGATGTTGAAAAAGCCTGGGAGTATGCGGATACGAACGATGTAATCGATGCGGTCTTCAAATACAACAAAAAATATCTGCACTGGGAAGAGCTAAAATGGCGCGAGCTCCCGGTAGACCCTCTCTACGTCTGGATACTGATGAAGACCTTCAGAGAGAGGAATATGAAATATGTACCGTTCGATTACCTCCAGTTAAAGTACAATCTTCTGGATGATTTCCTCGAAAATCTCCATTTTCTTGATAAATCAGCAGCGGGAAGCATCTCATCCGGCCTTGAC
>Ga0209718_1005360_pt1 | contig 10192 bp, 8 predicted proteins | sample AD_JPNAS1_MetaG_FD_184420 | JGI IMG/M metagenome (GOLD analysis project Ga0209718, IMG submission 184420) | Active sludge microbial communities of municipal wastewater-treating anaerobic digesters from Japan - AD_JPNAS1_MetaG (SPAdes) (version 2) | ecosystem: Engineered > Bioreactor > Anaerobic >...
AGAGCCTTTGTTCTTTTTTCAAAGTTCTTCGAGCGATTCAGCTTTGCTCTCAAGAGACAAGCGATCGCCTGTCCTGCCTGACCCGCATTTTGTAGAACTAAGAGGGGTAATTGAGCAACAGCCCGTACACTTTTGACTTTTTCAGCTTTTCCCCTATTTCCCGGACCCTTTCCTTCAACTCCTCGTCCCTTTCCATCCTGCCCTCAAACCTCCGGCAGGCACGGTTCACCCCCGATTCCGTCAACCCGTAAAGGTCCCCTATCTCTTTAAGCTTAGCACCACTGAACCTCCAACAGAGGTAGATGCCCGCCATCCTTGCCAGCTTGTCCTCCCCGGGGAAAACCTCTTCAGAAGCAGCCTTGATATCCTCCAGGGCAGGGCCGCCGACCAGTTCCCTCAGCGCCGGAAGGTCACGGCCCGGCTCCATGCCTTCCAGGTACTTCTCCCTGATGTCCCTGATGAACTCGTCGGTGCCGAGGATCGTCGAGGCGATCGAACCGGCAAGGGGGTCCACCCCCTCTTCGCCGACGGCCTCCATCAAGTAGGCCCTGTAGTTTCCGTGGCGGTCCTTTTCGGACGGACCGAAATACCCCAGGACAAGGCCGGTCGAAAGCCAGGAGGGGGCGGAGCCGTCGAGGTACCGGAGGCAGCTGCTCCAATGGTACTCCTCCGGGGATGAGACCATCTTCGCCCTGACGGGGTTCAGGTGGATGTAGCGCGAAAGTTCAGCGGCGTAGGCGTCGGCCTCGACCAGGGTCGCCTTGTAGCGGCCCTGGAGTAGGTGGCCCGCCCTCTGATGCTTAAGGTTGAAATAGGTGGTGTAGGACCCGTTGATATGCTTCATCACGCGCGAGAGGTTCCCGCCGGGAGTCTCCACCATCAGGTGGTAGTGGTTGCTCATGAGGCAGTAGGCGTGGAACACCGCCCCATGCCTCTCCCAGGCCGACGATAGGTACGAAAGGAATTTATCCCTGTCCCGCGTGGTCCTGAAGATATCCTTCTTTTCATTGCCTCGGGACATCACGTGGTACAAGGCGCCGGGGTATTCGATCCTCAAAGGCCTGGCCAAGGGGAAAACCTCCTGTCGGGTAAGGGACGATCATGATTTTCTCCGATTACGCTGGATTAGTCAAAAGTGTAGACCTGACCCCGCTCTTGGTTTAAGGCAAGTGATACAATTATTGTGAACGGGATAAAGGGATAGCAGAGAATTGATTAAATCACGACGGGAGGTTCGGTCATGACCTTTTCACCCAGTATGAGTTCAGGTTTTACGGCGGCCAGGAATAGAAGCAGGTATATTTCCCCCCAGTCGGGGATGTGCTCCTTGTGCACCGAGGAATGCCCGGGCACTTGCGAGATCGCCCAAGCGGCGGTCCTGGGAAGAATAACGGTTTATCCGACCACTACAGGCGCCAACCAGATCGCGTCTGAAAAGGATTACCCCATCGATTTTTCCCATTTCAACATTAACGGCCGTGTTTTCGGTGCCCTGGGGACCAAGGCGGATTACGACCATGCCGAGATATTCAACGTCAACCTGGCTTCCGAATACGGTTATGACAACAGGATAAAACTCGACCTGCCCATCGTCTTGCCCGCTGTGATCAAGATGAACTGGGTCGATTACTTCGGCGGCGCCGCCATGGCAGGGGTTACCTGCATGATTGGCGAAGACGCGAGGGAGAAGGACCCCGAACTGGAAATAAGGGACGGCAAAATCACGTCCTTCCCCATGCTGCAGAAGATCTATGACAGCTTCCATAAGTATTACCGGGGATCGGGGCAGATGGTACTCCAGTGCAACGTCGACGACCACCTCACCGGCGTTCCCGAGATAGCCCTTAAAAAATACGGCTTCGAGGCTCTGGAATTCAAGTTCGGCCAGGGCGCCAAGGGAACCCAGCCCGTCAACAGGATCAAGAACTACGACGAGGCCGTAAAAAAGGTGGAGTATGGGCACCTCGTCCATCCCAATCCCTTCGACCCCAAGGTGATGGAACTCAAGAAAAAAGGCTGCTGCCCCAATTTCTACACCTACGGAAGGCTCCCGATGTGGACGGAAGAAACCATGGCGAAGCGGATCGCCGAACTGCGCGCCCTGGGAATGAAAAATGTCTATTTCAAGATGGCCGGATATGACCTGGTCGACGTGGAGCGGGTCATCCGCATGGCGATAGAGAACAGGGTCGACATGGTCACCTTCGACGGGGCCGGCGGCGGTTCCGGCTACAGCCCCTCGAAGATGATGGACGAATGGTCCCTCCCGACGATCCTGCTTGAAAAGGGTGTCGTCGACATCTGCGATAAACTGGAAAGACTGGACAAAACCCTGCCGGCAATGGTTATGACCGGGGGTTTCATCAGCGAGGACCAGGTATTCAAAGCCCTCGCCTATGGTGACGGGTTTATCAACGCCGTCGGCGTCTGCCGCGGGGCAATGGCGGCGGCCATGACGGGCAAGACCATCGGGGACGCGATAAAGGCGGGCAGGACGCCTGAATTCTTCCAAAAATTCGGCAGCACCATCGACGAGGTCTTCCGCGACCTGGCCGACCTGAAGGGAATATACGGAAAAGAGGCCGAGAACTTCTCCACCGGGGCGATCGGGGTCTTCTCCTACCTGAATAAACTGGCCTCGGGGCTGAAACATTTCGCGGCTTTGAACCGAAAGTTCGACCTGGAGTACCTGGACAGGAGCGACCTGATCCCGCTCACCTACTACGCCAACGACCTGTTGGGCTAGATAGAGCCGGCCCGGCGTCGGGGACAAGATAGCAGCGACTTATAAACATCTTTGTCAACTGAGAGCCACTTCAATTAGAGGGAGTTTTACGCAAATGCAGACTCAATCGGACACTAGCGAGGTAATGCAAAATATGAATTTCAGAACATTAAAATACATACTTGTTATTGCTGAAGAAAAGAGTTTTACTAAAGCTGCTCAAAAGTTAGTAATATCGCAACCATCCCTTAGTTATCATGTTTTAAGACTTGAACAGGAACTGGGTGTGCTTTTGTTCGACAGGTCAAAATTACCGCTATCTCTTACTCCTGCTGGAGAAAAATATATTGAACTAGCAAAAAAAATTCTTTTGGCTAAAGATAGCTTCAAAGAAGCGATTCAAAACATCAAGGGGAAAGAACAAATAAAGCTTACTGTAGCAATTAATTCCTTTAATGTTCTAATGAAGCTACCCCAAATAATAAGTTACCTAGAGAAAAATTATCCTTATGTCATTTTCGAAATATACTGCACATCCTCTTATGAGGCCGAACATTCTGTTCTTTGCGGAAAGAGCAACTTTGCTATTTTTGGTAGATTCAATAAATCTAAAATTGATAAAAGTCACTTGACCTATTCACACCTGATGGGAGAAAAAATAATGTTAGCTTTGCCTCCCAGGTATGCTACCATCTACTCTCAAAACAATCTCCCAGATAAGTCCTTTTTTGAAAAAGAACATTGTATTTTATATACGAAAGACTCACGAATCAGAGAAATATCAGATTATTTTTTTGAATCAAATCACATAAGGCCAAGAATAATTTTACAAACCATTTCTTCAGCAGACATCGTACGTTATTGCGGTCAAGGACTCGGCTATGGTTTTGTATCGGAATCAGTATCAAAATATTTCAATATTCCCCCGAATCCTATTTATTTTTATTTAAATGATGCTTCTTTAGTTTCTTCAATTGTAATATGTCGGAATAAATCAGCGAAATTATCTAATATTGAAAAAGAATTTATTGGATTATTGTTAGATTCGTCCTTTTTGCAATAGAAGATTGTTTTGATCAACCCCTAAAGTGCTGAAAAAAAGGGCGTCTGAAAAAAGGCGTCAGTCGGTGGGAAGACAAAAGGCCACCGGGACTTCGGTTACAGTATTGTCACAGACACCCATATAATACCGCTAAAGGGACGTCCAGATTTCCACACATGGATACAATCTTGAGGTGAAGTCTTGTAAACGGATATGGCATTCATTGTTCAGGAAGAACCTGGACAGGGGGTGCCGGCCGTGGCGAAGCTAAAGGAGCATCACATCTTGTGCGCGGAAGAACTAGCAAACCACAAAAGCATCAGGGATATAGCGTCCACCTTTGGCGTGGACGAAAGCACCTTGAGATACAGGCTCGAACGGCATCGGACAGGAGCCGTGGATGGCAGATCGCTCCAGGAGTAAGCGTGCGCTCCCTTCCGACCCCTTGTCCTCGAGTGGATACAGGAGCAGGAAGGGCAGGAGCGGCCGGAATCTGTTCAGGCATTGTATGAAAGACTCTGCGCGGACCACGGATACACGGGGAGCTATATGAGTGTCTACAGGTTCGTCAAAAGGAGGCGCAAGGCCCCTTTCCCTGCCCCCTTCCGTCGGGTGGAGACCAAACCGGGGGCGCAGGCTCAGGCGGACTGACTTCAAAAGAAGGTCTATATCCATGAACTTGGCGGAGAGACAAAGATCTCGGCATTCATATGACCCTATGGAAGACTTGAGTTGAAAACCAAGACTGTCACTGTCATATTTTACTAAGCCAAATTCCGTTTTCAGAGGACTTTTTGGAGATTCCTAATTATTCGGAAAAATTATTATCAAGCATAACTATAGTATCGTACAAAACCTTAAATCCGTTAATCATATCCTTAACAGAAGTAAATTCTCCTTTAGCATGACTAATTCCATTTTTACTCGGAATAAAAATCATCCCTGTCGGTATTACAAATGATAAGGGATTTGCATCATGAGAAGCACCGCTCGTCATGTAAATATATTCCATTTTGTTTTTATCACAAGCACTAGCTATTATCTTCTGAAGATTTTTGTTCATCTTCCCTCCTTCCTTGTAACCAATCAATTTCACAGAGGTTCTACACCTAGCGACATCTTTCAATAACTTATACAATTCGTTTTCCGCTTGTTCAAGAATATCATCAGACTGAGAGCGCAATTCCAAGCAGAATTCAGCCTTATTCGGGATTACGGAAGCAAAACCTGGAGTTACATTTATGATACCTATATTGCAATTTAAATCATTTTTTTGCTGATCCATCCAAAGAAACCATTTATGAATTAAATCTGCAGCTGCGCGGAGAGAATCTTTACGTGTAGCCATCGGGGTGGTTCCAGCATGATTCATCTCTCCAAAGAAAGAAATCATATACCTTTTAATAGCAGCAATACCCGTTGGAATACCTATTGGAAGATTGCGACAATCCAAACTTGGCCCCTGTTCAACATGTAACTCAAGAAATGCCCTATACTTAGCTAAATCCCCAACACTTTCAATAATATCCTGTTTAGAAAAACCGTAATGTTTTATCGTTTCGTTTTTTTCTACAGGGAAGCGTCCGCTAAAACATCGGCTTCCAAAGACGCCATCAAGCGGTCCTGCTTCTTCTGCCGCGAACGCAACAACCTCTAAAGAATTGTGCGGTTGATAGTTGTTTTCTTTTAACCTTCTAAGGACTTCAAGTCCGGCGACAACGCCTACTGCTCCGTCATACTTGCCTCCATTATGCACTGAATCAAGATGAGAGCCCGTGAGAATTATTGAGTCAGATTTGCCTGAAAAACGACCAAACAAATTGCCAACTTTATCAACCCGAACCTCTAACCCAATGTCTTCCATTCTTTTTTGTAACCAATCTCTTGCTTGAAAAAATGCGTCAGAATATGCTTCCCTCTGTAATCCTTGGCCTTTTACCCACCCAATACAGCCTAAAGTTTGGATCGTCTCAATAAAAGACGTGTAATTTTTCGATGAATTCATTATCTATCCTTTCTTTCTCGTAAGCCACTGGCCAAAACCAGGTTCAACCATGAAATGTCTATTTTCACAAACAACTTTCCCTCTTATTATTGTATGGCTTATACGTCCGCTAAGTGGCCAACCGTCATAAACTTTTGCAACGTCTCTAGCACGTGTTTGTAATTTTTTACTGTCAACTGTCCATCGTTTTGATAAGTCACAAATCATAAAATCAGCATCAGCGCCTATACGTATTGCTCCTTTCTGTGGATATAAACCAAATGCTTTTGCTGGATTAGTGCATAGCAAATCAATGGCTCTCTTAAGAGAAACCTTGCCTTCTGTTACAGCGTTCAGCATCAAACCATTCCTAGTTTCTATTCCTGGAAAACCTGACTGAGTTTTGAAGATATTGTTATCCTCAGATATTTTGTCTTCTAAACGATATGGGACATGATCACTACCAATGGTATCAATACAACCGTTAACTACGTATTGCCACATTTGTTTGACCTGCTCTGAATCTCTCAGCGCAGGATTACATTTTGCAAATGCACCAAATTTATCCAACGCTTCATCTGTTAGATACAAGTAATGGGGGCACGTCTCAATCCAAAGTTTTACACCGTTATTTCGTGCTTCTATTGCTGCTGCAACTGATTCAGGGGTAGAAATATGAACAAGGTACAGTTCACAGTCCGTTTCTTTTGCCAGTTGCAGTAATTTTGATACAGCAAGAGTTTCAACAATAGCTGGGCGTGAAAGAACATGAGCGTAAGGCTTAGTTTGCCCTCTTGCTTGCAATTCCAACATTAAACCCGTCATGAGTTCATTGTCTTCACCATGAGCTGCGAGAGGAAGTTTGGCTTGAGCCACATTTTGCATTACTTTGTATAGTTGGAAATTGTTGATGGTGCAAATACTCTCAAAATCTTTTTCTCTTCCTTTTTGAGGTGCATGAAGATACGTCTTATATCCTACAATTCCTGTCTGAGCAATTAATCCAATCTGTTCAAGATGATTTCCGCCAGCACAACCGAAAAGAGCTACATCAACTACAGCTTGGTTTTTTATAGCTTTAATTCTAGCTTTTAATGCTTCCATGGATGATAGAGGAGGGATTGAAATAGGCATCTCTATTATTGAAGTAGTACCTGAAATTGCAGCTCCTTTAGTGCCTGTCTCGAAATCTTCTCTATTGTCCCCTGCTGGGTATCTAATGTGACAGTGGGGATCACCCCCCCCTGGAAGGAGATAGCTCCCTTTGCTGTCTATTTCTTGTACTGCTTGAGGAAGAGATGCATCTGTTCCCATTGCAACGATTACGCCATCTTTAACTGCAACTCCTCCTTTAAATTCCCCCGCTTCTTCTAAAACCAAAGCATTCTTTATTACTAAATCAATCATAAGATTGTCTCCCTTCGACCAGCATGTCAGATTCTTTCTTTCAAGAATTGTAATAACTCTTTAGTGTATTAGGCGAAGATACACTTATCCTTAATACCGTCTACAAGCATACCTAAACTGAAGAAATAATTCCTTAAGTAGAAATCCTTCCATGGGTCCGTCGCAACACTCGAGTTGTGTTGTATGCTACGGTCCCAACGAAAGTTTTTCTATTTTTACGATTCCGGCATCTCATGGTTATTCTTAAATCCTTATAATAAAGTATTATCTTATGTTGAGTGACATGCTTTCTCCAACAATCAAGTTGCTTGCATGGTGCAAATTTAGCTGTAAACACTTTTTATGACCCCACGAAAGAGTACTACTATCTCGGAATCTTAACAAAGTCGAGATTAATCCTAGCTTCATGACTTCTAGATGTTCCATAAGGCTCCTCTGTCGTTTCTTTTGGTGGGAGTACTATGAGAATTACTTCCTCTCTTGTACCAAATCTGTTTTCCCCCTGCCCATTCGAAGCCGTGGAACCTTCCTAACCTTGTAATTTCCGAATCTTATCTACTACGCTTACCCCACGATTATCATCAAATACCACCCTGATCTTATGACCTTAATATCCTTTTTCTTAATTCTTCTCACCTTTTTAAATTGCGAACTGCCTACCTAATCTCTTGGACATAATTTCCGTACTTTAGTGTCTCTTTAACCGCTGAGCTTCCACTTAAACATTGGACGTAAAATACAAAGCCGACCAATAAAAGGACGAGACTGGATACGTTTCTATTTACCCCAAACTTCCTTTTTGTCCATATTGTAAAATACTAGACCTCCTACAATCCCAGGAGAGATAACCCATGTCAAATAGAAAATTGTTGGCCACTTGACCGGGTAATAAATCGCTACTGTCACTATCGAGACAACCAAGATAAAAAGCGCCCCAAAAGCCCAATAGAGGCCCAAGTTTCTATTCATGAATTCACATCCTTTCATAATCATAATTAAAGTCATACTTTAAGAAATTCGAAACATCCGTGCAAAAAACTATTTCCTAAACTGCTTTTTGATGGATTTCATCATAAACAGGATTATCCAAGTTAGGTTTCGTAAAAAGTGAAACAAAAATCATCGTTGTTGTCGAAACCATAAGTCCAATTACATTTACCGGTGTCCAAATAGGCAACTTACCATTATTTCTCAACACTGAAACAGCGATGATCACTAAAACACTTAAGAATATCGACCAGACCGCTCCTTTCGTATTTGCACGTTTCCATGTCACTCCAAGGTAAATTGCGGGAACCCACGCTGCAAACATTGCATTTGCAAACAATAACGCATCTAAATACATGCTTGGTTTAATTGCTGGGTTAGAGACAAAAGCATAAACGATCAGTGCAATCAAAACCGTGCAATACCTATTAAGTTTTAACAGAGAGCTTGAACTCATTTTAGGAAAGAAAATATCTTTCATTATCGATGAACTCAAAGCAACAGCCGCTTGTTGGTGAAGAGAGGAGATAGTGGACAGAGCAGCAGCCATTACTCCAGCAATTGCAACAGCCCCGAAAATAGGAGGGACCAAGTTCTTGCATGTCCATACGAACGCGTCGGCTGGTTCGACTCCACTATTAAATAATGGGAAAAATCCAAAAGGGTAGAGAAGAACAATAATCACAACAGGGAAGAGAACAGCTAGATAAACCATAGCCTTCCCTAATTCTCTTTCGCTTTTAGCAATACTCACTCTGCTGATTAATTGAGGTGAACCACCAACTAACATACACGACAACACATTCATTTCTAAAATACTCATATAGCCAATTAGTTTCGGCGAGTTGCCCTGTAGTTCGAAAATATATGGAATGCTCTGAGCAGCCTGATTTACCGCACTTCCAATTCCCCCGAGCGCTACAATTATTGCCGGCCCGATTATGAGGGCAGAAGCAGCAATCACAATAAACATGGCAGTATCAGTAACAACCACAGATCTCATCCCACCAGTAGTAGTAAACAAAGTCAGCAAGGTAAGAATTACTATTAGAGAAATTTTGGTGCTCCAACCAAATAGACCATGAGTTACCATGATTGAGGTTAATACTACAGAAATCATATATACTGTCATTGATAAGAAAATAACAACTGAAGCTCCAATATGGACCAGTTTCCCTTCATATCTTTTGGTAAAAAATTCTGAGATCGTCATTAGCTTCATTCTAAAAAGAAATCGGCCAATGTATAATCCCAAGAAAAGGCTCATCATCATTGTTGCTCCATATTGAATGGTGTATCTTGTGGGCCCTAGCTGTGTAATAGTGGAGGAAAAACCGATAAAACCAGTACTACTGATATTTGTTGCAATCAGAGTTCCCGTGATGAAAAAAGCAGACGCGCTCCGACTCATTACAAAATGGTCTTCGACTGTGTGTGTTTTTCTACTAACATAAAGACCTATCGCAAGAAAGGCAACAAGAAAGGCAATCGTTACTAAAGTGTAAATGTCCATTTCCCATCCTCCTTGTTCTTTAAGAATAAGTCAGTATAATTTATTATTGCGATTTTAATCATCGTTTGAATTTGCCGATTTCTTTTCCTTTCTATATCGTAAGATGACCTATTTTAATGTCAAATACTTATTTTCTTATATTTTTTATAAAGATTTATCTATAGGCCAAGTTTATTCCGCCCTCCAAGAATGAGACCTGACGAATATTCCCGAATAAAATACGTTTATGGAAAAAAAGTATATTGTTTAACGGGTCTTTGCTCGATTGAGCCCTCTGAGTTCTACAAAAGGCAAATCAGGCGGGACAGGTAATCGGTCGTCCCTTGTGAGCAAAACTGAATCGCTCGAAGAACTTTGAAAAAAGAACAAAAACCATGGTATGATCCGCCTTCAGGACCCGGACTATTATCGCCGGGTCCTTCACAGGCCCGCCGCCCCGCTTCAACAGCACCTGGATGTTCTGTACGGCGCAGACCAGGTATTCCTGGATGCTCACCCTCCATAACCTCCTCCAGCGGGCGCGGTCATAGCCGT
>Ga0209718_1005367_pt1 | contig 10182 bp, 8 predicted proteins | sample AD_JPNAS1_MetaG_FD_184420 | JGI IMG/M metagenome (GOLD analysis project Ga0209718, IMG submission 184420) | Active sludge microbial communities of municipal wastewater-treating anaerobic digesters from Japan - AD_JPNAS1_MetaG (SPAdes) (version 2) | ecosystem: Engineered > Bioreactor > Anaerobic >...
CCGCGGCCACGCCACCAACCGTGGCTTCGAATCCACCCACGCAAACGGCGTCTTTGGCACCACCTCCCCCCCAAAATCCCAATATCATCGTCGTCAGACCATCGCCTTCCGATGCGGAAATCGAGGTCAATCACGTCATTCTCGGCAAAGGTGTCCGAAGCTTCGATCGTCCTGAACCAGGTCAAACCCATACCGTTGTCGTACGAGCCCCTGGTTTCGAGACCGCCACCCTCACCATCAATCATGATGCCACGGAATCCGAATGGAGTGTCGAGTTGACGCCATCGCCGGATGCCGCCGCTTCCGCGGTTTCTCCCCCCGCGACGGCAACACCAACGGCTCCACCCACGACTGTCGTCGCCCCCCAACCACCTCCTGCTGCGACGCCAACGACACCCGTTGTCAAACCAACGCCCAAGACTGGCAAAACACCTGCAATCCCCGATAACCCTTTTTGATTCATGCCATGAATTCAACCATCTTTCGTCATCTTTTTTTCGCTCTCACCCTGCTGGTTTTCATCGCTTCGCCCATGGCTCAAGCGGATGATGCCGCAGAGGCTCGTCAGCAATACAATGAAGGGAAAAAGGCGCTTGACGAGGGACGATTCCGCGAAGCGGCCTTGCACTTCGAAGCTACCACCCGACTGCGGAAGCATGGCGCTGGCCCCTACGCTGCCGCCATGGCGTGGGAAAAAGCCGAGCAACCGGCTCGTGCGGCGGATAACTTCTCCCTCGCCCTCGAACTGCCCGGACTCGATGCCAAGTCCAAAAAAGAAGCACAAAAACATCTCGATGCGCTCCGGCAATCCCTGGGAGCCGTGGCTGTCACCGGCCCTGAAGACCTCGTCGTTCACCTCGAAGACTCCACTGAATTATCACCACCAGCTCGTTTGCATGGAACTCCAGGCTCTCATGTCCTTATCGTGGTTCGAGGCGATATCACCGAAAAACGAGAGGTGGAGCTTACCGCAGGCGAAGTCGTCGACCTCGATGTCACCGAACCGCTGCCAGAACCAGAACCCGAGCCAGCAGCTCCTCCACCTCCTCCTCCGCTCATCGATGAACCCGAACCAGAACCCGTCGTCCATGTCGACCCTTCCTCACCTAAGACACGGAAAATTATAGGTTATTCGGCGGTCGGCGCAGGCGTCGTATCCGCCGGTGTCGCCGTGGCCCTTGGCTTCAAAACCCTCTCCGCTCGCGACACGTTCGAGGAACAACGCACCCAGCAATCCTACGATGACGCCAAACAACTTCGCTTATGGACCAATGTTGCGTGGGCAGGCGCCGTCGTCCTCGGAGGCGTCGGCACGACGCTGCTGCTATGGCCGGAAGATAAGCCAAGAAAAACAACGGAGGATTCCTCTTTCTCTCTGTCCGCCACACCCACCGGTGTCCAACTACGAGGTTCATTCTGATGCTCACGAACCGTTCTTCCCGTCTGTGGCTCGCTTTCATCATGACCAGTGCCGTGCTGGCGACTTCCTCGTGTTTCGTGTCCCTCGACGAATCCCTCATCCAACAAGGCCCTGCTTCCGACGCGAGTCTCGATGTAGAGACGGGTGCCGGAGATGCAAAATCCGAAGCGGATACCAATAATCCGGATACGGATAATGATGTCATCATCACACCCGATGCCGATGCGGATGCCGAACCCGATTCGCCCGAGGATGTCATTGACGAAGCCGATGTTTCCCCCGAAGCCGATGCCCCCGTGGATGTCACCGAGGCCTCCGATGTGGAGACGGATGGCGATAATGATGCTGCCGAAGGGGGTGACCCCTTCGATGGTGCGTTGCGCGAGTGTTACGACGATACTTGGTGCCCTCCGGTGGGATGCAAAAAACGCAAATGCTCGCAGGGCGTTTGTACCATCGCCAGCGAGATGAAAGAGGACATCACCTCGTTCGAGCTTCCTGGAAACCTGGCATGCAACCAGGCTACCAATCGAGTCTGTGTGGTCGGCGTCCGCAACTATCTGGCAGCACTTACCGCGGACGGTTTCGTGATCTTCAATACGCGCAACCCGGGCGCCGTACGACTCGAAACCGTTCCCAACAATATTGGCGCTGGTTATTCCTACCTCATCCGAAGTGGTGAACGCCTCTGGGCTGTCAAAAATAGCGCCATGGACACCACCGAGATTGCCTGGCTCGATCTACCCCTCGATGGTAGGAGCCCCGTGTCTCCACCGTCGAAAGCCACCGTACGTGTGCCCTACTTGTCTTCTCGACTCGCGGCCCCCAATGATGCCATCTACCTGTATCATTATTCTAGCGGAGGAAACACCGCCCGCTATGCCCCAGGGCTTCCCACGAACCTGCCATCGTATTTCGCCAACGATGCCCAAGAAACAGGTGCCGCAGCCTCCTCCGGCCCTCGCTTGCTGCTGTTCTCGGTGGTAGTCGATTACAACCCGTCCCCGATCATTACCTACCAATTCAGCCTTCAATCCGATCCCGCGTCGCCTCAATCCGCCAACAGCGGCACCTACGAGTTGCCCGCCATGATCAATTCCTTCATCTCTTCAGGCTACTTCGCATCGAGCCGCTCCGGTGCCGTGGCCTGGGTGTTGGCGCGACGCGATGAGGCGAACGATTGGAAAGACCTTCGAGCTTATTGGCTCGTGGCGAATCAAACCGCACCCCTTGACCACGTATCGACCATCCTCGAAACCTACACCACGCAACCGACCGTAACCCAAGGACAAGTCGCTTTCATCAACGACGACACGATCGCCATCACCGTCATGTCAGGCACCTCTGCTCCTTCGCCTATGCTCGACATCGTCCAGCGAAAGACCGGAAACCCCAGCCTGTTGAAGCGCATCCCTCTATCGCCCATCGCTCCGGGCAATTTCAATGTCGCCGGCGACGCTGGTTATGCTTATGTCGTCACGGGAACGACAGTGCGCATGTTCGCTCCCTCCTGCAAGCCTTGACGATTCGTCCCTATCGCAATTCAGCCACTTGATGACCAAATAGCCGCTCGAGGGAGGTGAACAAGCGTTCGTCCGGCTCCACCGTCATGTGGGTGGGCAGCGACAAATGCACTTCTCCCGTCGCCAATCGAAGCACCATCATCACGGGGCATTTTCCTGGAGATTGTTTCAACACATCGCCTAGACCACGGATCATTTCCTCCGTGGTTTGGCTTTCTGGTAAACGCAATTCGATGCCTCGAGCCTCTTCACGGATGACTTTGGAAAGAAACTCGACGGAATCCAACAAAAGCATGGGAAATTGCGGGGTTGTCTCTGGCTCCTCGCTCGAGGAACTCTCCGGAAACCGAAGCTTCCCCGTCACCACCACCGGCTCTGCCGATGTCAAAATGGGCGCATGCTTGTCAATCTGACTCTCTCGTACTTTTGCCGTTACCTTTCCGGTCTTATCCTCCAGATCGAAAAGGGCGCTTTTCCCCCCTCCCCCCTTGAAAATCTTCTCGCGATAGCTTTCCACCATGCCAACCAACCGAACTTCCGCCCACGGGTCCCTGTTCACGAGCGATTCGACGGCCACCGCTCCGAGTTTTTCAAAGCTCCGTCCATACCGATCGAGCGGATGGCTCGACAAATAAAACCCGAGGGACTGCTTTTCCCGAATGCAGGACTCGCGCAAATCCCACGAAGGAATATCCGGGTATTCAGCCACCGATGAGGTTGTACTACCGACTGCCGCATCAAATAACCCGAATAACGTCGTCTGCCCTCGCTCCCTATCCTTGCTCGCGCTTCGTCCACGTTCCATGGCCACATCGATCGATGCCAGCGCTTGGGCTCTGGAAACGCCCGAGGGTTTCAAGGTGCTGTCAAAGGCGCCGCTTTGCACCAACGATTCGAGCACGCCACGATTGAGTTTTCGCACGTCCACACGAGAACAGAAATCAAAAATATCTTTGAAATCTCCATTCTTACGAACCTCGAACACTCCTTCCAGCGCCGCGTCTCCCACGCCACGCACCGCCCCAAGGCCAAATCGAATCATCGGTTGCAGCGGGTCCTTCAATCTCCCCTGCCCCGTCGGTCGATAGCTACCATCGGGTGACCCATACACCACTTTGAAGTCCGTATCCGAACCGTTGATGTCCGGCGGCAAAATCTGTACGCCCATCGCTCGCCCCTCATCGATGATGCGCACGACCTTCTCCGTCTTCTCCCGGTCTGCCGTCATCAAGGCACACAAAAACTCCGCGGGATAGTGTGCTTTCAAGTAGGCCGTCTGATAGGTCAGAAGTGCGTAACCCGCCGAATGACTCCGGTTGAAGCCATATTTGGCAAACTGCGCCACAAGCTCGAAGATCTCTTTCGCTTTATGTTCGTCGACCCCATTGTCACGCGCTCCTTGAAGAAATAGATCCGTCTGCTTGTCCATTTCCTCCTTCTTTTTTTTCCCCATCGCGCGACGGAGCAAGTCGGCTCCTCCAAGGGAATAATTCGCCAATTTCTGCGCGATTTGCATGACTTGCTCTTGGTAGACGATCACGCCGTAGGTGGGCTGCAGCAAGCCATCGATCAGCGGATGCATTTTTTTGATCAGTTGTCGTCCGTGTTTACAGGCAACGAACTGGTCCACCATCCCGCTTTCCAAAGGTCCGGGGCGATACAACGCCACCGCCGCGATGATGTCTTCAAAACAGTCCGGGCGCAGTTTTTTGAATAGGTTTTGCATGCCCGAAGACTCGAGCTGAAACACGCCAATCGTTTCCCCCAATTGCAACAACGCAAACGTTTCCCCATCATCCATGGGGATCTGGTTGATGTCCAGAGGCTCTTTTCCTTGGCGATCCGGACGCATGTTCACACGGCGCACCGTTTCGTCGATCACGGTCAGTGTGCGCAAACCCAAAAAGTCGAACTTGACCAGCCCTGCCTGCTCGACATCGGACATATTGTACTGCGTGATGAGCGTGTCGCCTTGACGAAAAGCCGGAACGGTATCCCATAAAGGTCCATTGGAAATGACGACCCCTGCGGCATGCATGCCGATGTGTCGTGTCAAACCTTCGAGTCTTTGCGCTTGCTCCAACACTTCGCGCTCGATTCCCCCGAGTTCCCAAATCGCTTTGAGTTTGGGCTCGATCTCGAGAGCCTGCGGTATCGTCGCGGTTTTCCCCTGCCCCAAGTCCGGCACCAGACTCGCCAATTTCTGCGTATCTTGAGCCGATACGCCCAGCGATCGGCCTACATCTTTGATCACACTTCGCGCTTTGAGTTCATGAAATGCCGCGATCTGACCCACGGAATCCGCACCATATTTTTGTGTCACATACCGAATGACTTCGTCTCGTCGGTCCATGCAGAAGTCGATATCGAAATCCGGCATCGATACGCGCTCTGGATTCAAAAATCGCTCGAACAGAAGGTTGTAAGGCATCGGGTCCAAGTCCGTGATGCGCATCGCATACGCCACCAGCGACCCTGCTCCCGAGCCTCGTCCGGGCCCCACCGGGATCTTCTTTTGCTTCGCAAAGCGGATGAAGTCCCAGACGATCAAAAAATACCCCGGAAATTGCATCTCGACGATCACCGAGATCTCCCGCTCGAGACGCTGACGGTAGGCGGATTCATCGACGGGTTTGCCGATACGACGGTATTCATCGAAGCGTTGTTGGAGCCCATCCATCGCCACTTTGATGAAATAGGTCGTGGTATCTTGCCCTTCGGGAAGATCGAACGTGGGCAGGGTGGACTTGCCCAACACCAATTTCCAAGACCCGCACATCTCCGCTACCGCAAGGGTTTGCTGAAGAGCTTGTGGCCATTGCGAGAAGCGTGCAGCCATCTGCTCGGGAGATTTCAGGTACATCTCCTTCGACCCATGATGCAGCACCTTGGCTTCGCTATAGCGTGTCCCAGTGTGAATGCAGTTCAACATCAACTGCGCTTCCGCATCCTGCGCGTGAGCGTAATGCACATCGTTGGTTGCGACGATCGGCAGGCCCATCCTGGCCGCAGCTTCGGCCAAAATCCCGTTGAGCACGGGTTGCTCGGGAAAACCATGGTGTTGAAGTTCCACGAAAAGATGACCGGGGTCTGCAATGTCGCGAAGCTCCGCAAGCGCCGGATCCGCTGCCTCCGGGCCGTGGTGCAACACCGATTGGGCCACCCGTCCCCCCAAACATCCCGTCAATATCACGACATCCGAGGCATTGGCCGCAATCGTCTCGATCGCCACGCTCGGTCCCACATCGCTGGCGGGCTGCACATGACCCAACGACACGATACGAACCAGGTTGTGGTATCCCTTTTCCGATGCCGCTAGCAGCACCAAATGGTCCACGGGTGCTCGCTCCGCGGCCGCCCCCCAGGCGCCCGTGTCCCGCTTCACATTGACCTCACAGCCAAGAATCGGTTGCACGCCCTCGGCCAAACAAGCCTTATAAAACCCAATCGCCCCAAACATATTGGCGTGATCCGTAATCGCCACCGCCTTCATCCCGTGGCGTCGCACCAACCCCACCAGATCCACCCGCTCTTCCAACGGCTTGTCCATCTCCGCCTTGAGGCGAATTGCACCGTCAAGCAACGAGTACTGCGTGTGGACGTGCAAATGTACGAAGTCGGCCATCCCTTCGACCTAGCCACAGTCGGCCGAAGAGTAAACGGCATCTGGACCCTATCTTGCGAATCGTGACAAATCCTAACCTGCGCCTCTATATGCTACTTTTCCCTACCCACACCATCAACGCCTTGTTTTTGCGAAACTCGCAAAAGAAATTCGATCTATTGGACATTCCCCAGGTTGCTCATGCTATGCATGAGCCTTGCCTCAATGGCTTGTCCTGCTATCACGATTACATCCGCGAGTTCGCTACTCGCCAACCCTTCACCAACCCTCTAGGAGGCTAGGTAGAATGCTTCATACTCGTCGATCCACCTTGCTATTTTCCGCTTTGGCTATTGGTCTTCTCGCCTTCGCAGGCGCTTGCGGCGGCGACGACGGCGGCGACGACGGCGGCGGCAACAACGTTACCCCCGATCCTCCTTGCGAAGACTGTGCTGTGCCTCCGGAACGACCGTCAGCGGGAGTACCGGGAGACGGGGATGGCACGGTTTTGGCCATGAACAAGCTATTTCTTGGTAACACGGACCGCAGCGGTGTCGCGAGCAATACCGCTTGGAAGCAATTCGGCTTCGATATCGATGGCTATAAGTCGACCAAAACATCGTCCAATCATTGCAAGGTGTATGGGAAAGCCAATCCATCCAACGTCAAGACTGACGGCGTCAATGGCATCGATAATTCTTTCGGAGCCAACATCATCCCTGTCATCACAGTCGCGAGTGCCGATGCAGCCCAGAAGATCGAACAAGCGCTCAAAAATGGGTCTTTCACGCTCATCCTCGAGGTCAAAGCCATTGGTGGTGGAAAAGACTATGTGAATCTGCCGGCGGCTCTGTACGCGGGCGCGAGCATGGTCGACGATGCTGGTGACCCGATGACTCCCAATTGGGATGGCAACGATGAATGGCCGGTGTACTGCGAATTGATGCAAGATTGCAAAGCGTCTGGGACGACACAATTTCCCGATGCGAAGTCGACCGTTACGTTTCCTTCGAGCTATATGACGGGAGGAACGTGGGTTTCGGGCGATAGAGGCACGGTAAAACTCTCGCTATCGCTCCAAGGCTACGCGCTTGACCTGGAGATCAACAAGGCGGTCATCACGGCAGATATGTCAGGCAATCCGCCGACTTCCGCAACCAATGGCGTCATCGCCGGCGTGCTCGAAGCCCAAAAACTGGTCGATTCGATCGCGAAGGTGGGCGGCAGCATCAGCACGAGTCTGTGTGGTGACACTCCCGCGTTCCAAAGCGTCAGGCAAGGCATCCTCGAAGCCGCGGACATCATGAAGGATGGCACCCAGGATCCTTCCGCGGTTTGCGATGGCATCTCGGTCGGGCTTGGATTCGAGATGAAAGCTGTCAAGCTGGGAAAAGTGCTGGACAAGCGACCTGAGGGGGGCAATCCTTGCGACGGCTCCTGAGCCAAAGCTAGCCTGATTGCGCACAAAACCCTTTTCTGCTCCATAAAGTAGAGCTACATAGTTTTTTCAATGAACATAGCCGGGGGGCAACCCGTCCAACCCGGCGCGTTCGCTCGCCATTAGCCACGAACGCGATATGCCGTCTTGAAGGCAACGTCGAAGGAGGAAAGACATCATGGGTCGTAAGCTCGCTGCTTCGCTTATTGCAGTCCTTTTCATGGGCTGCACCATCCACGCTCAAACTGGCTCCCCGCAAGAACCCGCGCAACCCGCGCCGCCCCCGCCGCCTCCGCCGCCGGCCGCCACCGAAAATCCAGCGGAACCGGCTCCCGCCCCCGCTACCCCCACAACCAGTGGCGTCAAGCAAGAGGGCGGAAAACTCAAGATGCCCGGTGCGATCGTCTTCGAGTTCAGTAAAGCAACCCTGCTTCCGGAATCCGAGCCCGTGCTCGAACAGCTCAAGCTATTCCTCGAGCAAAAAACGCAAATCACCCTCGTTCGCATCGAAGGTCATACGGACAACGTCGGCCAGCCCGCTGCCAATCTCAAACTCTCCGGTGAACGAGCCCTCGCCGTCCGAACCTGGCTCGTCAACAAAGGCATCGACGGCAAACGCCTCATCGCCGTCGGCTTCGGTGACCTGAAGCCCGTCGCGGACAACAAAACCGACGAAGGCCGCGCACAAAACCGACGCACCGAATTCATCGTCGTGGAAGTTGGCAACAAGCCCTGGCTCGGTGCCGATACCACCGCCGGCGGAACGGTCTTCGGCGAGAATCCCCGCTGATCCCTTTCCGTTTTCATCTCCCAAATCACTGGGTCCCTCTTGGCAATCTTGCTAACGTGGCGAGATGACCAGATGGATTGTCCCTTCCCTATTCCTTACCCTATTCATCGGTTGCACCCACGATTCAGCCAAGGATAAGTCCACCTCTGAAGGCGGGGACTCCCAGCCCATCACCGAAACCGAAGCTGCAAACCTTTATTCGATCCGATGCGCCTCATGCCACGGAGCAGAGGGAAAAGGCGATAGCCCCCTGGGAAGAACCCTTCACCTTTCGGACTTATCCACTCGCGAATGGCAAGAAAAAACATCCGACAAGGATATCGAAAAAGTCATTGTCCAAGGACGTGGACAGATGCCAGCGTTCAAGCTCTCGGAACCGGAACGCAAAGCTCTCGTGAAAACAATCCGTTCCTTCCGTTGATACGATGTCTCTTTCGGACCGTTTTCCTCGCTTTCGACGCCTTGCGCCGCTGATTCTCATCCTTGCGGCCGTGGTTGTGTATTTCGAATTCGTTTCTCCTCATGGCACCGAGGAGCATACTCTCGTTTTTCAATTCGAGGACTCGCCGGATCAGGTCACGCAGATCGACACGGCGTGGTCGGAACTCGACTCGCGGGAAAGCGAGGTAGTCGGTGGTGCTTCCTTATATTTCAAGCTCGGACAGGCACCCCGGCAAGTAGTCACCAAAATTCACGCCCCTCGCGGGACCTACTGGCTCGATATCACGGTAACTCGCGGTTCCGATCGATCCGCCTTGCGACAGCGCGTATCCCTGCAAGGAAATGCCAAAATATTCATCCCTGCCACCAAGCCATGAAGGCCAAGGTCCCTTTGGCGCAGGGCTGGACAATCCCCCATCCGATAGGTCCTGCCTGAAAACCGAAGGGTCGATAGCACGAACCCCTCTGCGAGACGAAAAGCGCGAGTCACCGCTCTAGCTGTCGCTCGGCCTGGATGGGCCCCCAAACGCGTCAATCCACGTCTTTGCAGCAGCGAAAGCCGGTTTCATCACCGTGGTAGTATTCGTCGTGGGCTGTTTGTGCCGCTCGGCAGTGATTGCGGGAAGGCTGCCAATAGGCACCTTTCATCGCGGGGCGAGCGGGGCTGGTGCCGTCGATGGTGGTCCACTCTTCCAGGTTGCCAGAAAGGTGGTGGACTCCAAAAGGACTGGTACAACCGGGGTGGCCGTCGGGGCCCTCCCGCAGGTCACTCAAGCGGCCATTGGAGCGATAGATATCGATACGGTCGGCGTTGCAGGCCTCGGCATCCCGCACGAAGCCGTAGGGATACGGACGCATTTCCTCGCCTTCGCATGCGAAATTCCACTCGGATTCCTGGCAGACCCGTTTGCCCAAGCTCTCGCAAATTCGTTTGGCGTCCGTCCAGGACTGATCGGCCGCGGGTAA
>Ga0209718_1005368_pt1 | contig 10182 bp, 10 predicted proteins | sample AD_JPNAS1_MetaG_FD_184420 | JGI IMG/M metagenome (GOLD analysis project Ga0209718, IMG submission 184420) | Active sludge microbial communities of municipal wastewater-treating anaerobic digesters from Japan - AD_JPNAS1_MetaG (SPAdes) (version 2) | ecosystem: Engineered > Bioreactor > Anaerobic...
CTTGTCAAGCCCGTGGTTATACAGCACGGGCATTTCAGGCGGGTAATGGAGGTCGGTGTCTTTTGTGAAAAAGTCGCCGGTCAGGTCAGGGTCTTCTGCTGTTGAGAAGCGCACCAAATACCCGCCGACCTTTCCTTCACCGAGAGCCTTCAGCTCGCTCCCAAATGCAATTAATGTTTCCTCCATAGTCACCTCGTTAAACGCAAAAATGCCGCCTGTCCCGTTTCCGAGAAGCAGCTGACCGATGACAACGCATCGCGGTCTTACGCCCGGCGCAACGTCCGCGCGTTATTCAGTTTTTCGTACCATCGCTTGATGAAAGTCGAAGGTAGTCTCTCCGTACACGTTATGCCCCGCCTGCACGGCAACGCCGCCAGTTGGAACATACCCCACGCCAATGTAATAGTTCACGCGCTCCTGCAACAACAACTTACTTGACTCTGATACGATGATGTACTCGAGTTCCGGTTGTTTAGGTTTGGGCATACATAGTCCTCACTATCTAATGGTCACAAAAGTGGCCTTTTGTTGCGTGATTCGTTATTACGAATTTCCATTGATCCATTCCTGAATCTCGCGCTCCGCCGCCTTGATCGCGCCCTTGATGTTCGTGTTCACCACAGCCATCATCGTGCGCCAGCCTACCAAGCGCGGCTGGTTCGCCTGAGAGCCATCACCCATCACGTGTCCTGCATAAGGAACGGGGTTATAAACTTTCGCCCCAAACCCACCACCCTGAAGGCTGTAAGCCCATCCGCGTTTCAATGTTCCACTTCTATGCGGCGCACCTGGCGCAATACTTCCTTCGCGTATTCTCGCCATCACATACCGGCGCTGTTTGTCGCTGCTGAACGTCTTACCGTAAGCTGATTTTCTGCTCACGTACCTGTAACCAACGTAGTGCTTCAGCCCGTGCGCGTCATCACCGATAAGATATGTCGCCACAGCTGGAGCCGCAATCTTGCGCGCTTCCGCTGGTAGTTTCTTGAAGAACGCCTGCAACTTTTCCACACCTCTAACGCTGAACTTTATCATCCTACACCTCCGCGAAGTCCCCGCTGATTACTACGCCATCTACCATGCGTGCCTGTACCCTGTGCGCGCATTTGAAGTCATCCGGAATCTTCACGATCACCACTTCCGGCCTGTCAGTCGCCATAACACGGGATAAGATGGATTTTATGTCGTTGTTGGCGTAGATGCGCCACACCGGAAGCCCGAACGCCAGCGCCACCTTGCCAATGTCCGGCAGAGTCAGCCCGCTCTCATTGTTGCACCCAACGAAGCGCCCGTCGAAGTACCCGCGCTGCGTGTTCATGATCGCGCCGTAGCCGCCGTTGTCTGTCACGATGAACTTGATGGGCAGGTTGAGCCGCTTCACAACTTCCAACTCCTGAATATTCAGCATGAACCCGCCGTCACCCACCGGGCACAGCACGCGCTTGCCTGTTGCCAGCGCCGCTCCGATCGCTCCTGGTATTCCCTGCCCCATTGCACCCAGCGCGCCCGCGTAAGTGAACTGCTGCCCAAACTTCACCCGCCACGTCTGGAATAACGCCTGCGCCGGTGTAGAACATTCAGGCGCAATCACGTCATCGTTGCGCGCCAGCCTTGATAGTTCGTCAATCACGCAGTAGTAATTCGCCGCGCGTTCATCCCAATAACTCTCGTGAAATACCGGGTTCAACTGGTTCAGCACCCTGCACGCCGTCAGCCACGGCTTGAAATCGCCCTCGATCCACGAGGAGCGCAACCATTCGCCAATGTCTTCCTTCACGGTCTGCCAGGATGAATCGAACTTCGCCAGTTCGCGCTCATCGCAATCCACCACCACCTTCTCGGCATGCGGCGCGATATTCTCTAATTGGTACGCCGTTTGGTCGTGATCCATCTTTGCGCCCAGCACCAGCAGGTAATCGCAGGATTGTAATATCCGGTTCGCCGCCGGCTGCCCAATCGCCCCTGGTCGCCCGCAGTAGTACGGGTGATCATCGCCCATGAGTCCAATCGATTTCCATGTCAGCAGCACGGGTATGCGCGCGCGATGGATGAACTCGTAGAAGTCCAGCTCGTAATCGTTGCATCCCCAGCCCGCGATGATGACCGGCTTATTCAATTTCAGCCCCCTGCACGTCTTGAGGTATGTCAAGCCACACCGGCCCCTTGCGACCAATTGTTGCACACTCCAGCGCGATCTCAAAGCACGGCTTCATCCACTCCGGCTGCATCACCGTGATGGCGTATTTCGTGATAGGCTTCACCAGTTCCACGATCTCAACCTCCTGCGGGCCAACGTACCTGCGCGCCCCGTGGCACATGTGCTTCCTTTGCACCTGCCCGCTGATGAACAGCACCGGCGTCGAGTCCATCCACGCCGCCGCGCATCCCGTGATGGCGTTCGTTCCCCCCGGCCCCGTCGTCACCATGCACACGCCCAAGCCGTTGAGATGACCGTAAGCCTGCGCTGCAAACGCCGCCCCCTGCTCGTGAAGCATGAACACCGGCTCTAACTTCGACCCGTACAGCGCATCGTTGAGGTGCATCGAACCGCCGCCAACCAGACAGAACACATGCCTGACGCGCTTCTCAAGTTCCTGCACGATCCAATCAGCCACTCTCATATCACGATGATCTCGTTATCGCACACGCTCTTGATGTGTTCGATGAGTTTCTCCTTCTGCGCCTGCGCCATTACCACAATCGGATGTTCGCTGATCGGCGCTTCGAGTATTGGAATGCGCCCGATGGTCTGGTCTTTGAACGCGGGGTCGTTGCAGACAAAGTATTTGACGTTGATTGGGTAGCGCGCCAGCAGGTGCATGGCAATATCACCCAAGCCCCACACGATCACCGGCGTGTCTGCGAGCGCGCGCAACTTCTCCTGCTTCTCCTCGATATTCCTGATAACGTGCTCTTTGCTCAACCTGCCAATATCAGCGCCTTTCACGAACACGAACATCCGGCACGCCAACCCGCGCTCGTGGTAGGCGCTCGTCTCCGCCAACTCAAACCCCCAGCGCTCCATCAGCCTGAGCATGTCCAGCGTCCTGAAGTGGTTGAGGTGCACCTGGTGGTAATCCAGCATCGGCATTGACGCTGAACCCTCAAGCCCGATCGCCCCCGCGTCAGGAATGTCCACGATAAGCGTGCCGCCATCTTTCAGGCACGAGGTCATTTCTCTCATCACCGCGTTCATCGAGTAGATATGCTCGAACACCATCTCCGCGATGATCACGTCAACGTTATCCGGTATATCCTGCCCCGCTTCCACACAGGTCGTGTTCATGAACCCGTACTGCGCGAGTATCCGCGTCAATCCCTGCTCGCCGCCGCCAAAGTCCACCACCTTCGCGTCCTTCTGGAACTTCACGGCCACGTAATGCGCCCTGTCCCGTATGCGCTGTTGCTGTTCCGGGTCTTCCACTCCGTAACCGTAGCGCTCCTGGTAATAGCGGTCGTAATCGTGCTGCGTCACCGTGTCGTTGTCTGCATAGATCATCCCGCACGCGCACCTGAACCAATCCAAGTATTTCGGGCGCGGCCAGCCGTCAGGCACAAGGAAGTCAGACCGCCAAAGTAACTCACGCTTCGTGCTGTCGCAAATAACGCAATGTCTCATTCCATCATCCTCTTGATGCAGTAATCCAGATCAAAGCGCTGGTGCAATCCGATCTCGTGCGCACGTCCGCAGTCCGGCAGGTAATACGGCGCTGGTTCCACAAAATAGCGCTGCACGTGCTTGATGGGATGCCCGTGAACGTAATCGCCCACTCGCTCCGCCAGTTCTTCAATAGTGATCGGTATCTCGCTGCCCACGTTGTACGCGCCCGGCCTGCCAAAGCCGATGATGCGCAGCATCCACACCAGCAGGTCTGCGATGTACAGGTAGGAGCGCACCGTCTTGCCCGTGCCGTATATCTCCATCGGCTTTCCCGCTTTGACCGCGTTCACGAACGCCGTTATGGCAAAGTAATCGCGCAGCCCCGGCCCCGCCGTTGCGAATATTCTGAGAATGCGATAATCTAAGCCAGACTTGGCCAGCAAAGCCTCTGAGCGTGCCTTCTCTCTCCCGTACTCAGTCTTGGGGATGATCGGCGCGTCTTCGTTCACCTGCTGCGGCACGCCCCCGTACACCGCCCCGCTTGAGGTGTAGATGACCTGCGCTTTGCACAGTTGCGCGCACTCGATGACCGGCTCTATCGGCGTTGGCGCAAAGTGGAAGATGGTGTCGTATTCGCCGTCCACGAAGTCACGGTTGAGCGTGAGGTTGCACTGGTAGTCAAGCACCTGCGCCAGCCATGAACCGATGAAGCCCGTTGCGCCCGTGATCAGCACGCGCTCCCCCGTCCACAGCCACGCGTTCCCGTGCTCTCGCACAAAGTCAATGTCACACTTTGGATAAGAATTCATATATCCTTTCGCTCGCATAGTCTAATTGGTCGAAGTTCAGCCCGTGCCAGCTCCCAATCCAGAATCCGCTCGAAAACACCCTGTCCGCGTTTGGCAGCGGGTCAGCGTCGTAATCCACGCCCTTGTACGCCGGTTGGCGCGTGATGTTCCCGCCAAACATCAGCCGTGTCGCCACGCCGCTGTCTTCCAGATGGCGCGTGATCTCACGCCTGGTGAAGCCCGCGTCATCCCGAATCGTCAATGGAAATCCAAACCACGCTGTATCAGGTTTGTAGGATACTGGCAGGTAGAACCAATCCTCTGTATCTCTCAAGTTGTTGTAAAGGTGCGCGAAGTTCTGACGGCGCTTGTCCAGGAACGCGGGTAGTTTCTTCAACTGCTCAAGTCCCACCGCCGCTTGCAAGTCGGTTGCCTTCAGGTTGTAGCCGATGTGCGAGTAGATGTACTTGTGGTCGTACTGCACACCGTCGATCGTGTAATCGAAACGCCGTCCGCAGGTGTCATCGTGCCCTGGTTCGCACCAGCAGTCGCGCCCCCAATCGCGCATACTGCGCAGGCGCATGAACTCGCTCGTGTCGTTGGTCAGTACCATCCCGCCTTCGCCTGTGCTCATGAAGTGCGCCGGGAAGAAACTGAATGTTGCCGTGCGCGTGTCCTGTCCGGGGAAGCATCCATCGCAGGAATCCACCACCTCGCCCGAGGTACAGAAATTCCCAAGCACGTGACAGCCAACATCGACTGTGTGTTTGGGAAGATATGAGCCTATTTCAATGTCCACGAAATAAGGCCGTGCCCCGCTCTGGATGATCGGGTTTATTGTGGTAGGGAATGAACACGCGCTCACACGCACGGGGAACTTCCACTCACGCGCCCCGATTGCCAGCAGGTTGGCGGATGAACCGCTGTTCACGAATATGCCGTGCTTGTAGCCGTGAAACTTGGCGAAGGCGCGCTCGAATTCGATGACCTTCTGCCCGCCAGCCCAATGGTTGGTGCGTGCCACGTCGATGAGGGCGTTCACTTCCTCATCGCCTGATACCTGCCCTGATACGGGAACGCGCACGTCTAAGCCGTTACGCATTATCCAGTTTTGAAGCGATCACGATGTCTTGTATTCTCTCCAATGCGTTATTCGTTGCCCTCTCAGTCGTTGGCACCAGCGCGCAATCACAGCGCCAGCCACCGCACTCAAGCGCCTGGTTTGGCGGATTCTGCGGATGGATGCCTGACCGCTCCCAATCCTCCGCATACGCCACGATTCCATTGAGCGCCGCGCAGGTTGCGCAATGTTCCTCTGTCGCGCCCATTTCCCATTTCAGCTTGACCTTCTTGCGCTTGCCAAACCACACCTTCGCCTGGTTCACCACGTCGGTATAACGATGCGCCCACACTTCGATGCGCCCCGCAAACTTCGTGCGGTACTCCTCAAGCGTTCCGCCCATGAGCCTCAGCGCCAGGATGTCAGACCCCAACGCCAGCACATAATCGTATTCTGACGCGATGATCTTGTTCAGTTCCTCGTTATCTTCATCGGTGAACTCGGAAGGTTCAACACCAACCGCGCGCGCACCTTCACGCCACGCCTTGCCCATCTGGTCAGCGATGGTATCGGTCATGTCCTGTATCCACGCGAACTCGCCCAGCTCGCCCCTGAATAACTGCAGGCAGTAGGCGCGCAACTGGCGCAGAAACATGGCTTCAGTCTTGATCTCCACCAGTCGCCACAGCGCCGGAATCGCGTCAAGAAGATCAAGCAACCAGTTCATAACCAGATGACCTCTCCAAGTTGCAACCAAAGGTAAATATACTCAGGCGGGATTGTCAGCATCGGCATCCTTGTTTTGGTTGTCATCAATAGAATCAAACACGGATTCGTTTAGAGTTTCAGAATAATGAATAAATATGCCTTTCTGGTACGGCATATCAACATAAAATCCATATTTCGTTCTTTTGATTACGACTCCCTCACCCGTTGGCAGTAGATACAAACCCATGTGATTATCCTTTTGGTATGCGCTCATAATTCAAATTTAGTTCCTTGCTAATCTCCTGCATCAAGGCGTGCGTATAATCTGTCCATACTTGCGAGCCGTCCGGGGTTCCATGTTGTGAAAAATTTGGGAATCTATTGGCGACTTTTCCCGACAACTCCGAATAAGCACGACCAAATTCTCTCGTAGAAGGCCAGTTATTTCCATCTTTGGGGGCAAGAATATATGTAGCGCCAGGAGTAACAATCACGTCTTTTTGAGGCGGATATTTAGCAATCATATTCAAATCGCCAGCCGAAAAAGATATATCAGATGGGTGATTGTGCATTATTATGTTCTCTCCAGCCTGATTGAGCACATGCTCTGGAATAATCCCCGTTGACATTTCGTCACCAGTTTGCCTATAAACTACATTTCCAGTTTTAGGGTCTATTAATAAATAACTTTCTTTCGAGTCACTTCGTATTTCATCGCCAATTTCAACTATTTTCCCATTTGTTATTGCCGACGAGGATTCTTCTTGCTTTTTGTCCTTATCCAAATACGGAGCATTCTGCGGATTGCCGCGTTCGTCAATAAAAACATGGTCACCGTTAATTGTCACCCAATGACCATCAGCCTTGACCCCCGCATCCACAGCGCGGTTTATCGCGTCAGCCAGCGTCTTGATTGCCTCGTTGTCAATTTCATGCGCCTGCGGCGTTCCTGTGACCTCGAACGCCTGCCCGATGTCCTCTTTGCCAGTCACGTATTTCAAGCGCTCGCGGATGTCAGCCGCCATGTCTTCAGGAAGCGATTTCACCTCGAAGTCGGCGCACGCCCCCTTGCCCTTGCGGAAGTTGCGCTCAGCTATCTGCCGCCACAGGTTGAGTTCCTTGATCTGGTCAGCGGTGAGGGAGAGGGATTTTTTGCCGCTCAATAATCCGGCAACCACATCAATATAATACATCTCATTACCATACGAATTAATCCCGGCACTGGCATTATTCGGAAGTCTGGACACAAATTGTCTTGCATCTTTATCCCTCATACCAGTAGCACGAGCAAGTGCGACTAAACTGTGTTCTGATAATTTTCCGTAACCATTAGATAAAACTCTTAAATCTTTCTCAGTATATGACCCGTCTTTAATTCTTGATACAGCACTATTTCTATTTTCTGCTGTAATTCGCAACTCGTTGTTTATTGATACATATTCAAGATAAGAACTAACTGCTTTCTCTGGTGAATCCTCAAACGGCGCGGTTGTTTCGCCATCATCAACCGCCCACTTGTCTTTATTCAAAAACCTTCCGTTTCTTAATTTATAACCAGAATATTCGATAGAGTTTTCACCAGCCCAAAATGGCCTGTCGCCATCCTGTTCAATAAAAACGTGGTTACCGTCGATCGTCACCCATCGCCCCTCGTTACCGTCCTTGTCCGTCATCTTTACTTCTTTTCTATCCGATTCCTTCTCGCCTGGCTTCTCGTCACCCTTGTTAGACTGCTGGAATCTCATCGCCTGCGCCTCAGCCAGCAACTGCTCGCGCTGTTGTTTCGCCGCCATGTCAGCGTCGAGGTCAGCGAACTTCACTCCCTGCGGTAACTCGATGCCAAGCATCTCAGCCGCCACGCTCGGTCGCATGCCAGCGTTGACGTAGGTCGAGAACGCGGTTGCGCGCTCCATCTCTTCTTCCTGCATCGCGTCAATGGCGTTCGGGTCAAACTTCAGCTTCAGCCCCCACGGTTTGAGCACCTGCTCGTTGAATCCCGTCTCGATTGCCTTATACACCTTCACGAACGCGCTGGTCGTATACCAAATTTTGATAAGGTGTTTTATCTCGGTTGCAAATGCCATGTCGGACATGAACAGCCCGGATGGAATGCCAAACGCAGTTGCGATGTTCTCTATCATCTGCTTCGTCAGTTCAGGGTATGCGCCCCTGATGTCTTCCATGCCAGCGCCCACCTTGACCACGCTCAGCGCTTCGGTGTTGATGATCTTGGCGGCTATGTCGGTCTTGCCCCTGAAGAACCTATCCCACCAGCGCTCCGCCTTCTCTCGCTCAGCCGGACCAGGCATTCCCTTCGCGCCAAGCACCGTAGGCGGGATGAACCCGCGCTCCGCGTAGGTCGCGATTGTCCCGTCCATGTTGAATAGCAACCGCGCACTCAAGAGCGCGTTGCCAGCCGGATGCGTCAGCGCCGGCCCGATCTCCACGTCGGAGTCAGGCAGCCAGAAGTACACCATCACGGGGTCGAGTTCGCTCTCGATTGGGTAATACCTTGATACCGCGCCCTTGTCAGTCGTGCGGTCAAACCATTTCAGTCCGTCACGCGTTATCTCCGCTCTCACGGTTTGAGGCGCAACGAACTGCATGTCCACGATCGCCCGGCTCGTCAGCTGCGGAATGAGGTAAGCGCGCCCGAAGCACAGGCTCGATGCCAGCATATAGAACAGCGACTCCGGCGATTCAAGCCCGCCCGTTTTGTTCTTCCAATCGGCGGATGTGTCGTACGGTTCGCCGTTCTCTCTCAGTATGGCAAATGGCAGCGCGCTCACGGCGTTGGCGGTCATGTCCACCGCCTTTGCCAGCCACGGCACCACGCGCCGGAGCTGCTGCGCCTGCGCGATGTCATCACCGCCACCGCCTGAGGTCATTGACAGGAATCCGTCGATGCCCCCGAATATATCGAAGTTGATCGATTTCACGCCTTCGCTGATGTCCCTGATGCTAACGCCTTTTGTTTTCGCCATGTTTGCTCCTAACTGATGAGCCACGCGTCGTTGCTGATGCTGTACCACGCGAACGCGAGGGACATCACACAGTCGTCGTGCTGCCCCTCTGGTGCTGAATATGTATAATTGCCCGACGGCGTGCGCTTGCTCTCGTAGGATAGCAGCTCGCCAACCAGGATTGGATTGTCAATGATGTGGATAAGCCCGTGTTCAAATGCGCTCTGTAATCTCTGGATAATGTCATGCTTTGTCGTGTTCGTCGTGGTGAAGGGAATGATGTTAATATCGTGCTCTCGCAGGTGGTCGATCACCGGCGCGCCAATGCTGTTCGATTCCACTACCATCCCGTCCAGATGCCATTTGCGGTAGGTGGCAAGAAGCCTGTCCTCCAGCACTGGGTAATCCACGCGGTTGAATCGGTCAAGCGCCACCATTTCGCGCGTGTTCACGTCCAGCACCGTGATAACCGTGTAATCCACAGAAGCCGCCACATCCACTCCCGCGCTATACTGATGCCCCTCAAGCGGTTGCTCAAGCGGTTGCAGGATGGCCGCGTCTCTTATCCTGCGAAATACCGCGCCCTCGCTGTCAACGAAATCCGCCAAATACTCCTGGTTGAAAATGATCTCCGGCAGTTCAGCGCGCGCCGCCTCTATCTCAGATGGCTGAATGTACGGGTTCGCGCTTGTCGGGTAGGTGAACGATGCCCAATCAGGGTCAACGCCACCGCGCCGGTACAAGTCCCAGAAGAAGTTACGCCCACGCGGGGTCGAGATGAACAGCGCCTTGCCCAATCGGTCTGATAACGCGGGTCTTATCGCCTCGCTCCAGGCTTCTGGTTGCATGAACGCGCACTCGTCCATTACCACGAAGTCAAGCCCTTCACCGCGCAGGCTGTCGGGATTGTCCGCGCTCCTGATTGCCACGAACCCACCGCCAGGAAACAGCACCATCCTATCGGCCAGCCTGATTTCAGTACCTGGTATCTTCCGGCTCAGCTGCCGCAACGGTCGCCAGCCAACCTCGGAGGTCTTGTAGCTCGGACTCACCCACCACGCC
>Ga0209718_1005371_pt1 | contig 10181 bp, 7 predicted proteins | sample AD_JPNAS1_MetaG_FD_184420 | JGI IMG/M metagenome (GOLD analysis project Ga0209718, IMG submission 184420) | Active sludge microbial communities of municipal wastewater-treating anaerobic digesters from Japan - AD_JPNAS1_MetaG (SPAdes) (version 2) | ecosystem: Engineered > Bioreactor > Anaerobic >...
TAGTCACCTCGTGGGCGCCGCGTTGTCTGCGATAGGGCTCGCGGCATTACTGCGCGTAGGAATCGCCAATCATGATCCGTGGCAGATCGTATCATTCGCCATATTCGGAGGCAGCCTGATCCTGCTGTACTCCGCGAGCGCTGTTTACCATCTTCTTAGGGCGCCTGCGCGGGTTGAACTCGTATTGCGCAAGCTCGATCACATCATGATCTTCATTCTCATAGCCGGCACCTACACCCCGATTTGCCTCATCGCACTCAGGGGCCCGGCGGGGTATGCCATGCTCGCTGTCGTCTGGTCGTTGGCCGTCGCAGGGGTCTTCTTCAAGGTGTTCTACCTCAATGCCCCCAGGTGGGCCTATACCGGCATATACCTACTCATGGGGTGGGTATGCATCTTTGCCATAGTCCCGTTGGCTCGCGCAGTGGGCCTTCGCAGGCTTTTGTGGTTGTTCGCGGGAGGTGTTTTCTACTCAGTCGGAGCAGTGATATACGGCCTGAAGAAGCCCAACCTGATCCCGGGATGGCTTGGCTTCCACGAGATATTCCATATCCTCATCATACTGGGCAGCTTGAGCCACTTCTACTTCGTCTACTTGCTGGCGTAGCGATGTGCCGGCGCTGCTACGACGAAAAGGCGGCGGTGACCCCGCTTCATTACGGGGACTGCCGCCGCCGGGAAGGTAGCTCCAGGTCAGGATATCTGCATGACCCCTACTTGATCAGGCACTATGAGCGCTGCCTCAGTCGCAGCGACCACTTCGTCCACAGTCACTCCAGGGGCGACTTCGCGCAGCACGAGTCCGTCGGGCGTGAACTCGATCACGCCCATGTCGGTCACGAGCAGGTCTACTTCTTGTACAGCTGTCAGGGGCAGTGTGCACTTCTTCAGGATCTTGGACTTTCCGTCTTTGGTTCGATGCTCCATTGCGACGATCACCCGCTTGGCGCCGACTACGAGGTCCATGGCGCCTCCCATGCCGAATACCTTGCCGGGGGTAGCCCAGTTGGCCAGGTTGCCCTCCTCGTCGACCTGCAGGCCGCCGAGAACCGTGGCATCGACGTGCCCCCCGCGGATGATGGCAAACGACATGGCAGAGTCGAAAAACGCGCCGCCGGGGTTGATCGATACGAGCTGCCCACCTGCATTCACGATGTCGATGTCCTCTTCGCCTGGCGCGGGCGGATTGCCGAGGCCGACGAAGCCGTTTTCCGATTGCAGGACGATTTGCACATCTTCCGGCAGGTGCTTCGCCACCTGGGTCGGGAGGCCAATTCCGAGGTTAACCACGTGACCGTCCTTGAGTTCCCTGGCCACGCGCTTGACGATCAGTTCGCGAGGATCCATGGCAGTCACCTCAGTTCACCTCCACTACTGCGTCTACGACAACGCCAGGCGTCATAACCTGGTCCGGATCGATCTCGCCGACAGCCTGGACTTTCGCGGCCTGGGCTACGACGTAATCAGCCGCCATAGCCATCAGGGGGTTGAAGTTCCTCGCCGACTTGCGGTAAACCAGGTTACCTGCATAGTCGGCTACGGCCGCGTTGATCAGAGCAAGATCGGCCCTGAGGGGAAGCTCGATAAGGTAGACGCGCCCGCCGATCTCGAGCTTCGACTTTCCCTCCTCAACGATTGTGCCGACGCCTGTGGGCGTCAGTATGCCGCCGAGCCCTGAACCGCCTGCTCGGATCCTCTCTGCCAGAGTGCCTTGCGGCACCAGTTCGGCCTGGATGGTTCCGTCGAGTTTCTGGGTGATGGCCGTAGGGTTGAGACCCATATAGGAGCAGATCACTTTCTTGATCTGCCCGGATGCGAAGAGCTTTCCGTATCCCCGGTCCGGCATCGCGGTGTCGTTCGCAATCAATGTAAGGTTGCGAATACCGCGCCGGACGATCTCATCCACAAGGGCGTCCGGACACCCAGTTGCCAGAAAACCGCCGACCATGATGGTCATCCCATCAGTCAGCCCTGCGAGCGCATCACTAACGGTCTTGAGTTTCGTCACGCCGACTCGTCACCTCCGCCATGTAGCTAGTCATTTAGTTGGTTATGCGGCCAGTTGAACCCCGTTATGCTATAAACAGCGCTACGATGCTCAGAACGATTCCACTCCAGAGGAGAACGAGCGTGGTGTATCCCATGATGTCGCGAGCCTTCAGGTTAGCCAGGCCCAGCAGGGGCAAGGCCCAGAACGGCTGTATCATGTTGGTCCACTGGTCGCCCCATGCCACCATCATCGCTGCTTTCACCGGCTCCTGGCCTATCATCTGAGACGCCTGAACGGTGATTGCACCCTGAGCCGCCCATTGCCCGCCACCGGAGGGGATGAACATGTTTAGCAGGCCGGCTGCCCAGAACTGTAGCATGTAGAATGTACGCGTAGTCGAGATTGCCACAAACCATCCGGCGATCACAGATGCCAATCCGGTGCCCATCATGAGGCCCTGGATGCCGCCGTACAGCGGGAACTGCAGGGCGATGCCGCCGGCTCCCTTTATGGCTTTGTTTACCGCGCGGGCGTAGTTGATCGGACGCTCGTGCAGGATGATCCCGAGGAACAGGAAGATCCCTATCACGAGGTTGAGGTCGAGTGTAAATCCCTTTTGGATGAAGTAGTTGACGAGGTAAATTACGCCCATGGCTGCGAAGATGTAGTTGATGATACGGGAATTCTCAATTCGCTGAGCCCAGGTGTCCATCTGGACATTCCTGCGTTCGGCCTCGTCCTGCATCTCCTCTTCCTCGAGGCGTCCGATGGCCTCTTTCGACAGGGGTCTGGCCTTGTCGCGCGATGGGATGGCCATGGCCAGAAGCCCCGCCACGCTCACTATCAGGAACATGGCCGGCCAGAAGTTCCAGGAGGCGAACATGGTCTGGGTTACGGGGATGACCTGCCCGGTGAACTTCTCAATGTGGTTAGCCGGGTTGCCCGCGGTCGCGATAGTGAGGGGAGTCGAACCGGATATCCCCATATGCCAAGTCAGAAAACCGGCGTAGGCTGCAGCGATAAGCAGCGGGTAGTCTACGTCTTCCACACGTTTGGCGATTTCGACGGCAAGCAGGCCGCCCACAATCAGACCAAACCCCCACTGCAGCCAGGAGCAGATCCCGGCGACGAGAGCCACAAGAAACACTGCTTTGGCTGGAGTATTCGCAACGCGCGCGATGCCGGCGAGCATCCTCTTGACCGGCGGAGCGAGGGCCAGGCTATGCCCTGTCACCAGGATCAGGGTCATCTGCATGGCGAACGCGAGTATGCCCCAGATTCCTCCCCACCACGCGTTGATTGTGCCCATGAAACCTGCGTTGGTGAAGACGAGCGCCAGGATGAACGAGATGAACGTGAGGATTATCGCGAACAGGTACGCATCGGGAAGGTACTTCTCCATTATTCTCGTGAAGAACTCGCCCATCTTCCGGATCATGTTAACACCCCCGTCAGATCTAGGTGGAATCTCAAGATATGTAGTAGCAAGACATGTGCCAGGGTTGTCGCGGGAATGTGCTGGGCGCGCAGGGCAGTCGATACACGCTCTAAGCAGCGACTTGAGGACGGCGCGTCGTGGTCTCGCCTGGAGCTTCAGCGAAATGGAGCGAAATGTATTGCGCTTTTTCGCAGTCCAGTGCGCAAGCGGTTTCGCAGCTGACAGTGTGCGGCTGACAGTGTGCGGCTGGCAGTGTACAGCTGGCGCTCTGCAGCCGGCAACCTGCAGCCGGCAGTACCCAGCTTGCAGTGTATGCGCAGGCGCGGACGGCAGCTACAGCCCGTAACGTTTGATCTTAAGTTGCAGTGATCGTCGGGAAATGCCGAGGTATTCAGCGGCTCGGGTGCGGTTTCCGTTGAACAGATGGAGGGCGTCGGCTATTCGCCTTTTCTCAGTGTCGGTGAAAGCTCGACGCTTCGATTCCTTAAGCGAAATCGGAGCTTTGAGTGGATCATCGCCTAAGTCTTCCCCAAGCTCCGAGGGCTCCGCCAGAAGAATCCAGCCGGGCAGGCTGTGGGGCTCGACAATGCTGTTGTCGCACAGTAAGGCCAGATGCTGCATGGCGTTCTTGAGCTCACGCACGTTTCCGGGCCAGTCATGCGCCAGCAGGGCGCGCGCGGTAGCGTCGCTCAGTGAAGGCGACGGCCTGCCCAGGTCCGTGCAGAACTCCTGCAGGAAGTGGTTCGCGAGCACGAGGATGTCCTCTTTTCGCTCGCGAAGCGGCGGGATTGACACAGTGATCACCGCGAGTCGGAAGTAGAGATCCTGTCGGAACCTGCCTCCCTTGACTTCCTGCCTGAGATCCCTGTTGCTGGCCGACACTACCCGGACATCCACCGGAATTCTGCGTGTGCCGCCCAGCCGTTCGATGACCTTCTCTTCTGCTGCGCGGAGGATCTTCGGCTGCATGGCCAGGGGAAGATCGCCCACCTCGTCTAGGAATATCGTGCCTCCGTCTGCGATCTCAAATCTGCCGGGCTTGCGCTTTCGGGCGCCGGAAAACGCTCCTTCTTCATATCCGAACAGCTCGCTCTCAATCAGGTTCTCCGGGAGGGCAGCGCAGTTTACGGGCACGAAAGGCTTGTTCTTGCGTGGCGAGGCATAGTGTATGGCCTTGGCCATGAGCTCCTTCCCCGTGCCGCTTTCGCCCTGCACCAGCACGGAAGCATCGCTCTCCGACACTCTCTCCACCATTTCGAATATCTTGCGCATCTCGGGAGACACAGTGATCATGTCGCGAAGATGGATTGCGTCTTCGAGGACCCGGCTCGCGCGACACGCCATGCCCGCGTCGCCGGATAGCCGGAGCGAGGACTCAATAGTCAGTTTGAGCTCGTCCATGTCGAAAGGCTTGGTGATGTAGTCGTGCGCTCCGAGTCTCATTGCAGCCACTGCCGTCTTGATTTCGCCATAGGCGGTCATGACGATAACGGGCCCTCTGAACCCTTGCTTTCGGGCGGCTCTGAGGGTATCGATGCCGTCTGCGCCCGGGAGGCGCAGGTCCAGCATGACCAGGTCTATGTCCAGGCAACGAAGGAGTTCGAGGGCCTGCTCTCCGGAGGAGGCTGCCACGATCTCGTAGTCGCCTCCGAAGGCATGGCTGAAAAGCCAGGCCATGTTGGGCTCATCATCTACGACGAGTATTCTCTCAGGAGCCAACGGCGTTCACCTCAGTCTGGTCAGCTCAGCTCTGAGCAATCACTGGAAGCCGGACGATAAACGTAGTGCCCTTTCCCGTCTCCGATTCGAACTCCACGAATCCTTGGTGGTTGTATACAATGCGCTGGACAAGGGGCAGCCCGAGCCCTGTGCCGCTTTCCTTTGTGGTGAAGAACATCTCGAACACGTGATCGCGCAGCTCAGGCGGGATTCCCGTGCCCGAGTCGGCCACGGCGATCTGCACATAGCGGGCGCCGGGTACCCATTTCACTTCTACTCCGAGCGTGCCGCCTGTCGGCATGGCCTGGATGCCGTTGAGCAGCAGGTTGAGCAGCGCCTGCGTGAGATGGTCGCCGTCGGCGCAGAGCGCGGGCACATCAGCGGGACACGTGAACTCGATGCTCACGCCCGTCTCTCTGCCGAACTCCGAAATCAGGCTGCACGCCTTCTCAGCTATGCGTCTGATGTCGGTCGAGACCATGTTCGGCTGCGAGTACCGGGAGAACCTGAGCAAAGACTCGACTGTGGCGTTGATTCTGTCCATCTCCGCCGCGGCGACCTGCGAGAACTGCCCGAGAAACTCCCGGTCGTCCAGCCGCCGCGGGACCAGGCTGACCGCGCCCTTCAGTACGGCCAGAGGGTTTCTGATCTCGTGGGCCACGGCGGCGGCAAGTTCGCCCACTGCCGCCAGGCGCTCGGCCCGCTCCAGCCTTTCCTCGTTGGCCTGAGCCTCCTTGAGATCCTCCAATATCACGATGTGGCCGAACTGGCTGTCATTGCCGCAGCCGCCGGACTCGCCCGATTCGGCCGGCGCGGACGCAGGCCACTCAGCTCGAGTCGATACCATGGTTATGGGCCGTTCTCCATCGCGGGTCTTGATCGTGACATTTACGAACCGGTTGAGAGATCCATCAGCGAATTCGTCTAGCGCAGTGCGGGGGTTTATGCCTATACGTTGCAGGACGCTGCGGATGTCGCACGACACGAAGGACTCGGGAGCCTCGCCCAGGATGTCCTGTATTCCTCTGGACACGAAGGCTATGCGGCCGTCGGAGTCGGACAGTATGACCGCCAGGCTGAGCGTGTTGAGGAACAGCTCGAGATAGCACTTGAGCTGTTCCACCCTGTGCGCCATCTGTGAACCGCGGGAAGGCGAGTCCATCGCTGCAGGAGTGCTGCCTGAAGGCGATTTGCCAAGCAGAAGCATTTTGGACGCAAAGAGCAGTATTCCCGTGAGACCCAAGAGAGGCTCGATCTCCGGAGAGAAAAACAGCTTGCCTGCGCCCACCTGGATCTGGGCGTAGATGTCTTCCAGCGCCTCGTTAGCCCACACGAACCCTATTGCTCTGCCCCGGCGGATCAGTGGGCGCATGCAGTTCATGATTTCGCCCCGCACCATGGAGCCGACCGCGACTGTCTCCTTGCCGGTGGCCATGGCCTGCCATCCGAGGTGGTCAAGGCCCAGATCTGTGCCGATTTTCGAAGCAAAATCGCGGCTGGGGCCGTATGTGAGGATGGCTCGCAAGTCACGCGAGTAATAGCCCACACCAACCCCGGGGAAGGCAGCAGCAAGCTGATCAGTGAAAGGCGCAAGGCGTTCATTCAGGATGCGTATCCTTTCGGATTCGGGCGCGAGTACCGCTTTCGGCCCGCCCGCGGAGAGCAACACGCCATCATAGTCGCCCTCAAGGTGCAAGTCGAGCAGCCTGGTGAGCCCAAACAGCTTGGTGCTTTTCTCTTCGATCAACGCTGCCTCGGCCTTCTGGAAAAGGAGGTATCGCGATTTCACGGAGTCTTCTTCCTCTCCGGCAGACAATGCCTTCATATGCAGCAATGTTCTACGGAATGCCGAGGAGTCCTGCCCGGGCAGGATGAGCAACGCGGGGTCCCTGTTGACCGTCAGGAGTCTTGGAGGAGTCTGCCGCGCCGTACCGTAACACCTAATGGAGATGATCGTGATTTTCATCGAGAGGAGCATTGCCATGGCTGATGCCCTGACAGAACTCTCTGAGTTCATCGCCCGCGGTCTTCCTGCCCCCGAGGGTGGCGCAAGGCCCCTTCTGGAAGCTCTGTTTGGTGGGCGCTACCATCAACGGTTTCAAAGTCAGGCGGCTATCCGTGACCCCCTGAGCCCAAATGTCGATGTTCCGTTTGCCGGCTTCATTCACCCCGATAACCCAGCTTCCGGTGCTTATGGCGGCGCTAGCCTCATCTGGTTCCCCACTGATGGCAATGGATCCATACTCACATTCGTTGTGGGCACGGCCGGCCTCTCACCGGACGAAGGCCTCTTGAGCCGCCCCGGCCACCGTCGGAAGGTGCGAGCCCTTCGCCATTACCTTGCCAGGGAGGGAGTGTGGGCATGGGCGAAGCCGGATCCAACAGCTCTGGGGATCAACGTCCCGGGCTTTGTGGGCCGGCACTTGCCCGACTTTAGGAAGGCCCTGAAAAGGTACGGCGGCGAGATCTATGCCATTGCAGAGGTACCGACCGATAATCCCACAAAGGCTTGCTTAGTCACTCAGGCTTTCTTCGACCTGTATGCGTTTGAGCGGGGGTGGATTGCACTGAAGGACTACGAGCGGGAGTACCTCGCGCTCATTGATGCTCTGCGGTCCGACCTGTTCGTGCGTGCTGAGGAAGGTGAGGTATATCGACTGCTTCAGGAACGCCGGTTCGTGATCCTTCAGGGACCTCCGGGCACTGGCAAAACCCGTATGGCCGAGCGTATCAAGCGCGACTATTTCGGCGGTCACGGAGCCACAATCCAGTTCCACCCGGCAGTCACCTATGAAGACTTCATCATCGGCCTCTCGCCGGGTACCAGTGATAGGTCGTTGCACTTTGGCGTGCGGTCTGGTTGGCTGGTTGAAGCGGCAATGTCGGCTCAAGAGAGGCCCTTTCTACTGGTCATCGACGAAATCAACCGGGCCGATCTTGGCAAGATCCTTGGCGAAGCCATTTATCTCTTCGAACCAGGCGAGGGGGCGCGGCGTGCAGTGGAACTACCGTACGCAGTCAATGGAGAAACCTCTTTCACGTTGCCTCCGGAGCTATACGTTCTGGGCACGATGAACACTGCCGATCGGTCTATTGCTCCCGTGGACCTGGCGATCCGTCGCCGTTTCGCCTTTGTCACTCTGCCTCCCGATCTGGAGGCCATCAGAGACAATAGTGTCGACATAGGCGTCAGGGTTTTTGCTGCCCTCCAGGATGCATTCACTGAGCATGCTCCTGACGATTCACTGGATCTGCTTCCTGGCCAGAGTTTCTTCTTGGCCAAGACCACCGAGGAGCTGCAGCGACGCTTTCGTTACGAACTACTCCCGCTGCTTGATGAATATCTACGCGAGGGGCTTGTGGCCTCGTTCGGCGCAGAGCTTCAGGCCGTTCGCGATCAGATTGAGGGGTTCGTTCATCATGGCATATGGGCTGACTAAGCAGACGGCGCCTCGGCAACTTCCTCTGTATACGGCGGTTGACAACGGTCAGCCCGTTACGCTATCGCCGCAGCACTTCGCTCCATCACTGCGTGGTGGTGGATGGGGATCCTCTGCGGACTCGTTTCTTCGCTTCAACGAGGAGGCCTTGTCCGCTCTTGACGTGATAGCTGAGGCCCGGTCAAGTTCGTCGGGCTTCGCCATTCAGCTTCGACCGGGAGGGAGTACTGGTGCCGTTCCCCTTCGCTCCGGGCAAACTGGGCAGGTTGCGGGCGGCGTAGTAGTCCAACCCCGGTTTGGATGGCCCGGGGTGGGATGCGTGTTGGCGGAGACAGGTTGGCCGGCACTGCCTCAGTTTCACGCTCTGCCGATGGTTCCTGGAAGCGGCCGGGAGGTGCCGCCATGGGTACTGGCGGGCCCAGTCCTCATACGCTTGGAAGCTCTGATGAACCAGATGCGCCGGGGATATCAGGAGTGTGAAGAGACCATGGTTCGGCCCCGGGGGCGCATTCTGTGGCATCGCTACGTCAGCGAATCACTGACCAGAGGCCGTTGGGAGCAATTGCCCTGCCGTTTTCCTGACCTGGGACATGACCCGCTGCTGCTTCAGCATATCCGCTGGGCCACGGAGAGAGTGCACGCAGATCTGATCCGCGTCGGACGAACCGACTTGGTAGCCACGAGTCTTGCCCAGCTGGCTCGGCGGCTACTCGCCGCTTTGGACCGGGTCAGGCCTGTTCGCCCCCGCGGGTCTGACTTGGCTCGATTGGCAGGCGGGGGTCTGCTCAACGATGTCGTATGCAAAGGATTGGAGGCCCTGGCTTGGATCGAGGAAGAACGGGGACTTGGTGGCGGCCGCGAGCTTGACGGGATAGCTTGGTCACTCTCGCTGAGCCGATTGTGGGAAGCTTACGTTGAAGGTGTCGTTAGGCGAGAAGCCGGCTTGACTGGTGCTGAGGTAAGGGTAGCCCGCTTGGGCGAGACCACGATTCCGATCGCGTGGTCTGATCCGATGCATCGCTCACTCGGCCATCTGGCTCCGGACATTGTCGTACGTCGCGGCCGTTCCGTTCACATTGTAGATGCAAAGTACAAAGCTCACTTGGCGGAACTCGACTCCGTGGGCTGGAGCCGTTTCGCAGAGGAAACCCGTTCAGCACACCGAGCCGATCTCCATCAGGTGTTAGCCTATGCGTCTCTTTACGGGGCTGAGGATATCGCGACTACCTTGGTCTACCCTTTGCGGTATGAGACATGGGTCGCCCTCAGGGAGCAACAGCGTGACCGAACCACTGCAGAGCTGGTTCACGGAGGCAGGCGGGTGGTACTGGAGCTGCGTGGGCTTCCTTTTGGGTTGAGGGCATAGGAAGCTGACACAGCATCCGCCGCTGCCTGCACAGCTTAGCGACCTAGTAGTCTCCCGGAGAAGGTATTGCGCACTGTATGCAGAATCTAGAATTGCTCGATATCTCGACTGTCAATCTATCCACGGAGGGATTCGCATGCTCGTGCTAACACGGAAAGCCAAACAGAGCATCATGATTGGCGATGGAATAGAGGTAACCGTGGTAGAAATCCGTGGCGATGCGGTGAG
>Ga0209718_1005383_pt1 | contig 10168 bp, 6 predicted proteins | sample AD_JPNAS1_MetaG_FD_184420 | JGI IMG/M metagenome (GOLD analysis project Ga0209718, IMG submission 184420) | Active sludge microbial communities of municipal wastewater-treating anaerobic digesters from Japan - AD_JPNAS1_MetaG (SPAdes) (version 2) | ecosystem: Engineered > Bioreactor > Anaerobic >...
CCTCCCGGGCGAGGGCGAGGAGGGCGGTGAGTTCTGCGTCGGTCGCGTCGAAGAGGCCGGCGACGTGCCGGAAGGGGATGAGGAGGAGGTGGCCGGGGCTTGCCGGGTATCTGTCATAGCGGGCGTAGCAGAGGGTGTTCTGGAGGACGATCTCATCCGGCAGAGGGTTGCAGAAGGGGCAGGTCAGATCGCCCATGCTTCGTACCCCCGGACGTGGATGAGGTAGGCACATTGTTCATGCATTTTAACTTCCATCATTACAAGATTAACTTCCAAAATCATCAAATAACGCTTCGAAGTCATCAAATAATACTTCCAAATAAATAGTAGTTATGAAAACCGATCGAGGTGGGCACATTGATTCTTTTGAGGATCCAACATTTCATTTTCCGGCAATCCGAGGCATACAGGCGGGAAAAGAATATTATATCACAATGTTTCCTCTGAAGGTCATCCCAAAGCTCCTCTCATTTGACGATAGCGACCTCCCTCCAAAAATGCGCGCTCAGCGGACATTGAATCACGCTCGCGTTCCCGTGATCGCTAAATACCTTACTTCCAATCCGAAGGACTACGTCCTATCTTCCATTACTGCATCTGTTGACGGTGATGTCCAGTTTTTCCCCTCTGGGCAGAGGGGGGACGACAGCAAAATTGGGCAACTCATCGTCCCAATGACTGCAAAAATAGTTGTTAATGACGGACAACATCGGAAAGCTGCTATTGAGGCTGCTCTCAAGTCTCGACCCGAGTTGGGACTTGATACTATCTCTGTCGTTCTCTTCATGGATTTGGGATTGAAGCGCAGTCAACAGATGTTTGCGGATTTAAATAAGCATGCTGTCCCTCCTACAAAGTCGCTTGGTATTCTGTACGATAATCGCGATCCTTTCTCACAACTGGTCTTATCACTTCTGGAGACTGTTCCTGTCTTTAGTGGGCTAACTGAGTTTGAAAAGACTACGATATCTAATCGCTCTGTCGAGATTTTCACACTGAGTAGTGTCTACCAGGCTACAAAAGCACTCTTGGGGAGAAGCCCCAATTTACAGGAAAATTTTGATGATTACATAAACATTGCTTCCGAATATTGGAATGGAGTCTACCGTAACATCCCTGAATGGCAGTGGGCTGTGGAAAAGCGAGTGACGGCTGAGAAGCTGCGGAAGGAATATATCCACGCGCACGGTGTTGCGCTCCACGCACTCGGTAGGGCCGGGCACGCTTTAATAGAACAATATCCTGATGTTTGGCGGGAAAAACTTCCTCTATTGCAGAAGATTAATTGGTCCCGTGAGAACACAAAAGTATGGGAAGGCAGGGCAATGGTTGGCGGTCGCATTAATAAGTCACAGGCAAACCTGACACTAACAACCAATATCATTAAACTCTATTTAGGCCTGCAGCTAACCCCGGATGAGTTAATTGTTGAAAAAAATCTCAATATGGGTGGTAGTGGAGCCAGCGTATGACAGAGACTACACCTGATGAACTGCCAGCATCCACTGAGATCTCTTCGATATTCGAGGTAAGGAACATTGAGAGTATCTACGCAGAGATCCGAGATCTATATTTAAGCGATCACAGGCCCTGGATTGTAGGCTACAGCGGAGGTAAGGATTCGACTACTGTTGTCCAGCTCATCTGGAACGCACTTAAGGGGCTCTCTCCTGATCAATTGACCAAACCAGTGCATATAATCTCTTCTGATACTCTCGTCGAGACGCCTGTTATCGTTGATACCATTAATGAAAACCTCGATCGCATAAACAAAGCTGCTCAGGAACATGGGTTGCCGATTCGAGCCATAAAACTCTATCCACGGATACAGGACTCTTTTTGGGTTCTTTTGATCGGTAAAGGATATCCAACCCCTTCAAAATCGTTCCGCTGGTGCACTGATCGACTGAAGATCAGGACCTCTGATACTTTTATCCTAGAAAAAGTGTCGGAACATGGAGAAGTTGTCCTTGTTCTCGGCGTGAGGAAATCCGAAAGCTCTGCCCGGGCACAATTGATGAATTTATACAAGATCAAGGGAAGTTTACTTTCCCGCCATTCAAAGTTCGCCCAGTCATTTGTGTACACTCCTATCGAGGATTTCTCAAAAGATGACGTGTGGACGTATCTACTCCAGAATCCTAATCCCTGGGGTGGGAACAACCGGGATCTCCTGGCGCTATACAAAAGTGCAGACTCCGGTGAGTGTCCGGTCGTCGTCGACGAGTACTCCCCACCCTGTGGCAACAGCCGGTTCGGTTGTTGGGTCTGCACGGTCGTTACCAAAGATAAGGCCATCATGGGTCTCATCGATAGCGGGGAGGAGTGGCTTGAGCCGCTCCTGAACTACCGCAATATGCTTGCTGAGACCCAGGATAAGGAGAAAAAGCCTATTTATCGCGACTATAAGCGGATGAATGGAAAAATTAAGTATAAACGAGACGGAAGCGGCGAACTCATCAGGGGACCATATAAGTTTGAATATTGCAAACAGTTTTTGAGACAACTCCTGGAGACGCAACGGGAGATCCAGGAGATTGGTCCAAACCCTAACCTTCAGCTGATCCTACCCGAGGAGTTACACGAAATCCGTCGAATATGGCGCCAGGAGAAGGGTGACTGGGAAGACTCGGTCCCAAAGATCTACCGGGAAGTAATGGGAACTGATCTCGATTGGGTTCAGGACGATCGGGGCATGTTCTCCGGTGAGGAAGGCAACCTCCTGGAGTCTGTTTGCCAAAAACACGATATTCCTGTTCAATTGGTTGCGAAACTACTCGATATCGAACGACAGGCACAGGGGATGAAACGGCGCGCTGCTGTATACTCTAGAATAGAAGATGTGCTCAATGAAGAGTGGCGCACGGAAGAGGAAATCACCAAACAGTAATTATGGTGAAGGAAACGGAGAATTGTCGTGCTTATTACAAAATTGACACTCGAAAACTTCGGCCTCTTCCGAGGGACACAGATATTTGATCTTCGTCCAGAACATGAGGGCGGATGTAATAAACCAGTTATCTTAATCGGGGGAAAGAACGGGGCTGGTAAAACGACTCTTTTTGAGGCAATTCGCCTCTGCTTATATGGGTCAAACCTTGGAGAATATCGATTCCGGAAAGGGGAGTATGAGAGCTATGTTTCAGGGCGTTTCCATCTCATCGCAGGCTCACCCCTCCACGTCAGTAGAGCTGCAGTGGAGATCGAGTTTGAACATTCACACCTTGGTGTCGTCGAGACGTACACTGTCAAACGGTCTTGGCATCGAGGTAAAAGTGGGCTAAAAGAGTCACTATTTGTCACGAAGAACGGTGAGGAAATTCCAGACTTAGATGCCAAACAATGGCAAGAATTCGTCAATGAACTAATACCTCCCGGTATCTCCCGCTTGTTCTTCTTTGATGGGGAGAAAATTCAGAGTTTAGCACAGGATGATGACACGAATATTCAACTCAAGGACGCATTTAAGGCGCTCCTTGGACTCCGCATCGTCGATCAGCTCCGTACTGATCTGGGGATATTCATCTCAAAACAGGTCAAGAACTCCAATGAACCAGATATCAATGAACAGATCTCGGAGATCAGAACGGAGGTCGAGCGACTCGAAGAAGAGTATTCGATCAAACTCCAGGAAAGGGCACAGAAGCAGAGTTACTGTGATCAGACGCTCGGTAAGATCGAGAGACTAGAGTTGAAACTGTCAAGTGAAGGTGGCAGTTTCGCCAGCAAGCGGAGTGGCTTGAAAGCACGAAAAGCCCAGCTCGACCATGAGATTGAGGCAGAACGTAATCACATCCGTGAGATGTGCTCATCCCTTCTCCCCTTCGCGCTGACGCCGAAGTATTGTCTATTGCTGAAGAGGAGAATTGCTGAGGAAGAAGAATATCACCAGTGGGAGAACACGATGGCGGTCACCAGCGAAAAGATCTTGGAAATCGAGAACACCATTGGGTCAAGCGAGTTCTGGGAGAGCGCTACGTTAACTTCGGATCAGAAATATATGATCGTTGATAAGTTCTCTGCCCTCATGCGAAGAGCCTTCACGCCTTCCCCGCAGTTCAGTAACTATGTTCCTGTGCATAATTTTTCGCCGATAGAGCAACAGAAGATCCTCGCCGGGATGAGCGAAGCGTTGAGCGCCATACCTACCCGGCTGAGAAAACATAGCAATAAACTCGAAAAGCTTGTCGATGAACGACAAAGCGTCGACCAAGCAATCAATCGTGCCCCTGATGACGACCTGATCTCACCTATGATCGCAGAACTCAACGAATTGAATCAGGAGATTGGCCAGTACGGAGAACAGTTAAAGCAGATGGATGAAGATCTCCGCCAGATTGCGTGGAAACTTCAGGAGTGCGAGAGAAAGAAAGAGAAGCAGCTCGATGATTTGAGATCGCTTCAAGACCTGTCGATGCAGCTATCTCTTGCCACCAGAGTGCAAGCGGCATTGAAAGAGTACAGCAGCGATCTTCAAACAGCGAAGTTGTCTGAGTTTCAACGAGTCTTTCTGGAGTGTTTCAACCGACTTCTTCGGAAAGATGACTTCATCCAAGACGTTGAGATTGATCCCGATAATTTTTCGATCCTCCTCTATACTAAACACAAGACTCCTATTAACAGGAATAAACTGTCTGAAGGTGAGAAGCAGATCTATGCCGTATCCATGCTCTGGGCTCTGACCATCTGCTCCGGCCGTCCACTCCCCTTTATCATCGATACGCCACTCGGTAGGCTGGACAGTGAACACCGTGAACGGATTGTTAACGAGTTTTTCCCGAATGCAAGCCATCAGATGGTGATTCTTTCAACAGACACCGAGATTGATCAGGTTTACTTCCAGGATTTGATACCATACGTGGCCAAGACATACTCTCTGGAGTTTGACGAGAAGGAGAACGCGACAAGGGTCGTTCCCGGATACTTCTGGACCCCCGACAACCAACAGGAGACGACCAATGGCATTTAACCGGGTACGCATGAGTAAAGGTGCCACGCACCGCTTACAGATGCTGAAAGGGAAAACCGGGTTGACCCCGAACATTCTCCTCAGAATCGCAGTATGTTACTCTCTCAACGAGCCGAAGATTCCCAACCCCGAGGCGTATGACGAAGATGGGCAAGAACTGAACCGGTACACCCTAACGGGAGAATGGGATAGTTTTTATATAGGTTTGCTCCGGGAACGGTTGATTGCCGATGATCTCGACACAGAAAACGATCTCTTCCCACAGTTTCGGGCACACCTAAACCGAGGGGTGTTCTCTATGTTCTCTCGAATTAAGGACTTGAGCGATTTCCAGAGCTTGCTTCCCATGGAGAATGCCGTAGATCTACCTGTCGAGACAAAAGAGGCCGAAATACATGACGCTTAAACTACCTATCTATATGGACCACCATGCCACGACCCCGGTGGACCCTCGCGTACTCGATGCCATGCTCCCCTACTTCTCCCAGGAGTTCGGTAACGCCTCAAGTATAGATCATATCTATGGAGCACGAGCTCATCAAGCGGTGGAGAAAGCACGCGAACAGGTGGCTTCGATTCTTAATGCCCGGCCAGAGGAGATCATTTTCACCAGCGGTGCCACGGAGTCGGATAATATTGCTCTCTTAGGCGTGGCGGAAAAGCTGGCAGCAAAGGGCGATCACATCATCACGTGTGTGACTGAACATAAAGCAATCCTTGATACAGCGAAGCATCTGGAGAAGATGGGCAAAACGGTGACTTATCTTCCTGTCGATCGGTACGGACTCGTCGATCCGAGTGACGTTGAGGAGGTAATCACTGATCGAACAATCCTCATCTCCATCATGGCTGCAAATAACGAGATCGGGACTATCGCCCCGCTGAAGGAGATTGGGAAGATTGCAAAGGCACATGGGGTGCTGTTCCATACTGACGCAGCGCAGGCCGTTGGCCACATCCCTATCGATGTAAAGGAGATGAGCATCGATCTGCTCTCACTATCAGGGCACAAAATATATGGACCCAAGGGGATTGGGGCTCTCTATATCAAGGGTGCAAACCCAAAGGGGAAAGTCTCTCCTGTAATGTTTGGCGGGGGCCACGAACGGGGAATTCGCTCAGGAACGTATAACGTGCCAGGGATTGTGGGACTCGGCAAAGCCCTTGAGATCGCCAAAAGAGAGATGGGATCGGAGAATGAACGGTTCAGGAGGTGGACCAAACAGATGTTTGAAGCATTTCAGGAGAGTATTGAGGGCGTCATTCTTAATGGGCACCCAGAGAAGAGGCTTGCTCACAACCTTAATATATGTTTCCCTGGAATTGAAAGTAAGGCTTTGATACATCTTCTTCGTAATAACGTCGCAGTTTCGGCAGGATCTGCATGTGCTACGATTTCAATGGAACCGTCACATGTTCTCAGTGCTATTGGATTACCGGAGCATAAAATATTCTCTGTTATTCGATTTGGACTGGGTCGATTCAACTCCGACGCTGATATTCAATTTGTTACTGACAGGGTACGTTCATGTATGCACAAATTATACAAACTATAATTTGAATGTGCTGAAGATCTTTTATGCATGGGCCAGCCCTCCCATCTCCATGAGAAAAACTCACCCCGCCCATAAGGGTTTTAGGTGGTTTCAAATCTGAGGAGTTATATAAGAGTAGAATGCCCTTGTCGATTTCACCAATCCCATTAGAATCACCTATATTACCTAAGTTTGCCACTTCACTCAAATCTCTCAGATTGTGGCGGAATACAATTTGACAGTTCCAAGTATTTGGAAAAATATCTCCCGAAATCTCCTCATTTTTACCTTAAATTTCAGACAGACCTGGCATTCTGATAATAAAACGTGCATTTTACTCACAAATTTAACTCAACTGTCAAATTCTATTCTGACTGTCTTGGACATTTTTGGGGCATGAAGCACCTCCAGAAGCCAAATGGCAAACTTGGGTAGTAAGAGTAGTTGTGGACCATCATTTTCTCACAACCCTCGTGAAATCGGTCACTAATGCGAAGGTCGGTGCCCAGTTATCTTCTTCCAGTTATGAGGGCACGGGAATCCAGGATTGAAGGTGCTCGACAGATCGATCGATTCTCCATGATGCAAATTGGTCCTTATACAGAAGCCTATTGGCCGCTGTTTGACCTGATCTGCTCTTTCACATCGTCTATCGTGAAAGGATCGCTCTTACTATGGATTATGAGATGGCAGTTTGGGCATACCGGGCGTAGATCTCGTACCGGGTCGATCCTGTACTCCCGCCGTATTTCAGAGAGAGGTATGAGATGGTGCACATGGATTTTATCCCGCCCTATCGGCCCGTATACCTTCTCAAAATCAAAACCACAAACGGCACATCGACAGCCATAGTGTTCTATACATTCGGTTCGTGCCCTCCCTTCCCGTTCGTATCGGCTTACAACGATTTTTCTCACGGCACCTTCGAAGAGATCGGCGCTATCCTGAACGGTCATCTCTCCGGGATAGATAATTTCCGGGTCGCCCTGGCCGAAAACTCGTTTATATGCCTCCACAAGTTCAGGTCGCATGGTCCAGGAACACGTTCCATCATCTTTATCGCAGCCCAAAAAGGGAACATGCCACCACCGGGTTGATCCGTTTTCTCTTGTAGGCGGCCGGACTCCTGTTCTGGCAATCACCCGTTTGCTGAATTGAGGGATCTGTAAATTTAGCGTCGCATGATGGGAGAGATTTAGCTTTTTTGCAATATCTGACGCGTGCATCTCGTGATCTCTGTTCTCATATATGAGTTTGAGAACCTCCAGATCCTTCTTCTGGGTGACGTTGCTGTCTGTGAGCAATTCAGCCCAGACATCAGCGCTTATCTCGATCGGTTCATCATAATACTTCATATAACTCCCTCCACGACCGCGATCTCCTCCTCCGCGAGCCCATACAACTCATACACGATCCGGTCGATCTCCCGGTCAGCCTCCTCGCGCACTTCCTCCAGCCTTGAGCGCTCTTCCGGAGGGAGATCCCCGGCGAGCGCTTTGTTCATCGCAAGAAGGCTCTCGACGAGGGCGACGATCCGGTCGCGGCGGGCGATGTCGGCGGGGCTGGCATTATCGGGTACGCAGATCGGGAAGTCTTTGAAGATGACATAACTCGGCTCGTAGAAGTCTCCTCTCAATTTCGGAAGCATCATTCTGAAAAGGAAATAACTCAACTTCGAGTTCAAAATACCTAATAGGTATTTATCTGGGATTGTTATGACGAAGCATTTTTGGTTGGAGTAGTTATTGGCCTCATCGTAGGTGAACTCGGGCTTTTTACAGATGTTTGGATAGATGATCTTTGGCTTCTCAAACTCCTGATAATAGTCGCAAGCCCGTAACTCCCACCAGTAATCCCCCTTATCGCACCTCCGCTCACCCTTCTTCGCGAACGGCTCAAGGTGTGCTGCAACCGGCGGGTAGGCGCTCTTGAGCCAGCCCCACTTGTCGGATACGCCTTCCGAGTTCCGATTCGTCCACCCCTTTTCAAACAGTATCAGGTATTTCGTGGGGGATGGGGCGAGATATCTCTTGATCTCTCTCCCCGCCAAAAACGGCTTGATAACCTCCGCGCTCCGTGGGTCCGCCGCGATCAACCGCTCCCTCGTCGCCTCATCGATCACGAAGGCCTCGTTCAGCCCGGTCAGGATACCCCTGTAGATCTTCCCGTCCACGTACTCCCCGAGCGGCACCCCGGCGGCCCGGATCTTTAGAAGAAGCGCCTGTGTCCTCTCATCGACCAGAGGCCACCCCTCATCGTCCAGGGCGGCCTGGTTCACCTGATACGAATGAGCCCGCACGTAGTCCGTCAGGTCCGGGTAATCGAGCGTTGCCACCTGCACCGCATCGAACCGCTCCCGGGGAGCCCCCGCCCCGATCCGGAGAATGCAGGGATAGGTCGTCGCGCTCTCGAAGACCGGAAGATCCCCGAAGTCGACGATCTCTTCGATACGCTGCTCCTTCAGCCACGCCCGGAGCGGCCTCCCGTAGTTTGCCCGCATCCACTTGTTCGGCAGGATGTAGGTGAAGATACCGCCGGCCGCAAGCAGACCCACCCCCCGCTCGACAAAATACACGTACAGGTCGGCGGTTCCCTGGTAGACGCGGTAATGCTCCTTGAAGTAGCCCTTCTGCTCCGTGATGCTCTCCTGGCGGACATACGGCGGGTTTGCAATCACCACGTCGAACCCCGGGTTCTCGCGCAGGAAGACCTCAGAGAAGTAGAGTTTCCAGAGGAAGAACGGCTTTGCCCGGTTCTTCCGGTACGCGGCAAGCTTCCGGCAGGCATCGATGTTGCCCGCCTCTTTGAGGGTCTCCTCGATCAGATCCCACTCCAGCCGTTCGATGGCGGCCCGGCACTCGTTCTTCCTCGCACGGTTTTGCTCGTTGAAGAAAAGCCGCTGGTACTTCTTCAGCTCGCGGAGTTTCCGCCGCGACTCCTTGATCCGGAGAGATGCTGCCTGATCGAACGTCACCTGCCGTGCAGAAGCCCTCGGCCCCGCGAGGACCTCTTTCTTCTTCCTCTCCAGTCGCGCAATCTCGCGCCGTATCCGCGCCGAATCCCCCTCCGCCGCACCCGTGAGAATCCGGTGCAACTCCTCCCCGAGATCCTCGATCCGGGCATCGAAGGATGCCGTCAGCGCTTCAGGTTCATCCTCGGCCTCAACCAGCAGACTCTCATCGAAGAGACGGACTCCCTCGAACTCGTCCACCAGGCTGTTCCCGCACATGATCCGGTGGTCAAGGTTCGGGAGCGGCCGGATCGTCTCGATGTTCTCCTCGTCCACGATCAAAGAGAGCCAGAACCGGAGTTTCGTGATATCCACCGCCGACGAATCGAGATCCACACCGTAAAGGGACTGTTCGATCGCCTGCCGCTTCAGCTCATACACCGACCGGTCCCCGCCCGCAAAGAACGGCGTCAGGATCGAGCGGGCCTTCACGATCTCGTTCATCATCCCCACCGGGAACGCCCCCGAGCCCACCGCCGGATCAACCACCCGGATCGAGCAGAGCAGCCGGTCGACCTCGGCGTAATGGTTCCGGATGGATTCCGGCAGGGTAAACCGTGCATCCCCGAACCACTCCCCGTCCTGGCCGCTCTCCTGCATATGGATGGTCATCCCGAGCGTAACATCGCCGCGCCGGATGAACACCTCAAGATC